>Ga0207419_1001692_pt1 | contig 15921 bp, 13 predicted proteins | sample ElkSloMetagenome_4_FD_184723 | JGI IMG/M metagenome (GOLD analysis project Ga0207419, IMG submission 184723) | Hot spring microbial communities from Elkhorn Slough, Monterey Bay, USA - MD2A (version 2) | ecosystem: Environmental > Aquatic > Marine > Intertidal zone > Estuary: Microbial mat ...
GCGATGCCTATCGGCTGCTCGTCAGTCGACCGGCGCCGAACGCCCGCGTTGAGATCGAGTACCAGGAACGGCGCTGGCACGCCACGACGGATGAGGATGGCCTGTTCCTGATCTGTCGGGAGCTGCCCGGTTTGCCGGCCGAGCCGCTCTGGCAGCCCTATCGCGTGCGCCTCATGGAGCCAGTGGGCACCGAGAAGGCGGCCGCCGAGGACCGGAGCCATGTCCTGATCCGCACCGCGCGGGCTGCGCGGCTCATCATCAGCGACCTCGACGACACGGTCATCTACACCGGCGTCGCCAATAAGCTAGCCATGCTCTGGCGCCTGTTCGCGGCCTCCGCCAGCGAACGCGAGCCGTTTCCCGGTGCCGCAGCCTTCTATCGCGCCCTGCACAGGGGTGCCGGCGAAAACGAAGACAACCCGATCCTCTACGTCTCGCGCAGCCCCTGGAGCATCTACCCGGTCCTCGAGGAGTTCTTCCGCATCCACGGCATCCCCGCCGGGCCGGTCCTACTCCTCAGAGACTGGGGCATCACCTACCGAAACCCGCTGCCGCGCCGCGCGCCCGAGCATAAACAGGCGATGGTCGATACAGCCCTCGAGGTCTACGACGACCTGCCCGTCGTCCTGATCGGCGACAGCGGACAGCACGACCCGGAGGTCTACGCACAGATCGCCCAGCAACACCCTGGTCGGGTCTCGGCGATCTATATCCGCGACCTTGAGCAAAGCCGACGGCGGACCCAGGAACTGGCTGCCATCGGTGAGGATCTCCGCACCCAGGGCGTTGAATTCACGAGCGGGCCCGACAGCGTGGCCCTGGCCGCCGCCGCGGCAAGCCACGGGTGGATCTCCGCGGCGGCATTGCGCGAGGTCCGCGAATCGAGATAGGGCCCCGCCACCGAGTTACCACGCCTAGAACCGGTATCCAGCCGTGATTGCCATACTCTCGCTTTGGCTCGTGATCATGCTGTCGATCCTGCTGACGCGGATCGCGTCCGTCGTCCTGATGCACACGGGGATGGCGCGTCAAAGCGCCCGGTTTCAGGCTCGGTCGGCCTTCTCGGGGGCGGGCTTCACCACCACTGAGTCCGAGCAGGTGGTCAATCACCCCGTGCGGCGGCGCGTCGTGTTGACACTGATGCTGCTCGGCAATGCCGGCATCGTCACGGCGGTCTCTTCACTCATCCTGGCGTTTGTGCAGACTGGTGGCGGCGGTTACGGGCTCACAATCAAGATACCGCTGCTCGTGGCGGGCGTCCTCGCCCTCTGGGCGCTCGCCAATAGCAGCTTCTTCGATCGGCTCCTCTCGCGTCTGGTCGAGCGGCTGCTGAGCCGCTACACGGACCTCGAGGTTCATGACTACGCCGGCTTGCTCCACCTCGGCGGCGACTACCGCATCGCCGAGCTCGCGGTCGAGCCCGGCGGTTGGCTCGACGGGTTTACGCTGGGGCATGCACGGCCGGCTGCAGAGGGGGTCTTGGTCCTGGGCGTCGCCTCGCCGAACGGCGATTGGCTGGGGACACCGGGACAGGAGACCGAACTGGAGGCCGGCGACACACTCGTCGTATATGGCCGTGCGGAGGCCATCCGGGCGCTGCAGCGCCGCCGCAAAGGTCAGGGCGCCGACCGCGACCACGAGCAGGCCGTGGGCAAACAGAACGAGGTCGCCGCACGCGAGCGGGCTCAGCGCTCCCGCCGCACCGGACAGGACAGCCCACCGGCGGGTTAGCCGCCTCGGCTAGCGATCGTCCTTTTTGTCGAACCGAAACAACACATTACTCAAATGTTCGCGCAGCGTGTCCGCACCCTCGCCCTCTGGGCTGTCTATTACGCACACTGGACAATGCATGGCGTACACGATACGCTCGAGCGGCGGCGGTGTGCAGTGTGTCTACTAGACAGCGCTCTGGGAGAGGGATGGGGTGAGGGAAGGATCTGGGGCGAGGCGAGATCTCATCGTCTGGGGTCGCTCGCCTCGTCCCATGATTGTTGGTGCGCGACCAGGGACTGCAACAGGTCTCGGCTCGACACTGGCTTGAGCAGCCACAGGTCGAAGAGGCGCTTCTGCGAGTGCCCCTCTTCGGAGCCGCTCAGAGCAATGACGCGCAGGCGATTGCGGTCTTCAAGCGCTTGCAGCTCGGCAGCGACCTCGTAGCCGGAGCGATCCGGCAGGCCGATGTCGAGCAGGACCGCTTGCGGCGTGAACCGCTGCACGGCCGTGATGACCTCATCGGCACGGTGCACGGCCTCGGCGCGGTGACCGCACGCCTCCAGCACCAGACAAATCGCGCTCGTCACGTCGCTGTCGTCGTCGACGACGAGCACGCGCATCGCCTCCCCGCGGCTGTCGGCCGCAGGCCCCTTCCGTCGCCACCCCGAGATACTGGGCCCTCTCGCTGCATGTGCCACAAAGCAGACTCCTGTGCAGATTCGTGCTGGGGGCGTTGCGCCCCAGCGTGCGGCCATCGCGTTCCGGCAGGGGGTTATCACCCACTGCGGTTCAAAGCCACCGCCCGGGACAGCCGATTTTCAGCTGGTCGACGCGCTCGCCCGGCGAAACACCGCACGAATACCAAAGCCCGGCGGGCAGCGCCGCACCGATCAAGCGCTCCCCTGTACGCCCTAAGTGTAGTCGTGCCGGCACCGGTCAGAATATCGGTAATACTACTACTCAGCCCGACGGGGCAGCGCGTGCGCCCCAGAATGGCACGGCCTTTGTATTAGGATATCTCGTGAGGATGCCGCCGGGGCTGCCGGCGGCACGCCCGATTCGGAATCTGGCCGAGCCCCGACCGCGGTCCGCACCCGTTTTGCGCGGTCGCCGCCCAGGGGTACCAGGCGGCCATTCATGTCTTCTAGTACTGTTAAACGAGGTAGCGACCGATGAAAAAATGGATGCTGTTGTTGATCCCGGGACTATTCGCTAGCGCCGTCGCGCTCACCGCCTGTGAGTCGGAGGGTCCGGCCGAACAGGCCGCGGAGGACGTCGGCGAGCAGATCGACGAAACGGTCGACGCCACAGGGGAGCAACTCGAGCAGACCCAGGAGGCGCTCTCCGAGGTTCCCGAGGAGGCCGGCGATGCCGCCGAGCGCGCCGGCGACCGGGCCGAGTCCCAGACCGACCGCTGATCGTTTGGTCGGCGCCCCCATGCGGGGGCGTCGATCACGGACTCGGGCGGTCGCCGGCCTGGCCCCCCCGCACGTCCCCCGCCGACCGAGACGCGCACTCGAGGGTCGGACGACTTGGCGACCGCAGCGGAACCGCGATCTGCCTTCCCCCGCGGTTCCGGTCGAGCCGGGCCAGGCCGCAAATGCCTTCGGCCTGCTCAAGCGGACGGCGCAGGCGCCCCTGCCCCGCTCTGAAGGCGACCCCACGCCCGGCCCGGCCGACTGACGCCACCCGATTCCAGACCAGGAGGTTCGGATGCTCGATTTTCTCGGCTATGCCCTGCTCGCCGCACTGCTGCTTCTGTTCCTCGCCTATCTGATGCGCACGACGTCGATACGACGCCTGCGGCCGATTCGTGACGGCGAGCCGCCGATCGATGCCCGCTCGCCGAAGTTCAACATGTACCTCGAGCTGCTGACCTCCGCGAAGATGGTCGGCGGCAACGAGATCGAGCTCCTCTTCAACGGCGACGAGACCTACCCGCGGCTATGGGAGACGCTCGCGCAGGCATCAGAAACGATCTGCATACACGTCTATGTCTTCAAGCCGGGACAGATTGCCGACCGCCTGTTGCAGGTCCTTAGCGAGCGGGCCCAAGCGGGCGTCACGGTCCTGGTGCTGCTCGACGCCTGGGGCGCCAGCCTGCTGCCCAAGAATTACCGCGAGCGCCTGGTCTCGGCTGGGGCCCAGGTCGCGGTCTACCGCCCGCCGCGGATCAAGGAAATCTACAAGTTTCAGCAACGCATGCACATGCGGGCCATCGTCATCGACGGCCGCATCGGCTTCACTGGGGGCTTCGGCCTCGCCGACGAGTGGCTCGGCAACGGCCGCGGGCCGGATCAATGGCGCGACACCAGCGCCCGCATCGCCGGCCCCGTCGCCATGCAGCTGCAGGTCGCATTCTCCAACAATTGGGCGGAGGCCACCGGGGATCTGCTGGTTGGCGATGCGATCACCCCGTTCACTGAGGCATCCCCGCCGTCCGAACCGCAGGCGGCCGGCATCATGGCGTGCTCGCCGTCCCTGGGTAGCACCAATGCCGAGCGTTTCTTCTTCCTCGCCATCACCTCGGCGCGCCAACGTGTCTACATCGCCAGCGCCTACTTCGCGCCGACCCGCGACATGCGCTGGCTCCTAATGAACGCGGCCGATCGCGGCGTCGAGGTGCGTATCCTCACCCCCGGACGCAACACCGACTTCCCCGTCGTCTGGCATGCCGGACGCTCCGTCTACCCGAAGCTGCTCGAGGCCGGAGTGCGGATCTACGAGTACCAACCGGGTATGATGCACGCGAAGACGCTCGTCGCCGACAGCTGCTGGGCCAGCGTCGGGACCTTCAACCTGGACAACCGCTCGATGAAGCTGAACGATGAGGTCGCCCTGGTCATCCGCGACGAGGACATCGCCCAGCATCTCGAGCGACAGTTCCTGGCGGATCTGGAGTATGCGCGCGAAATCCAGCTCGAAGACCTCGCCACCGTCTCATGGCCCGATTGGGCACTGACCCGCTTCGCACGTTTGGCGATACCGGTCCTCTGAGGTCCCTGGCCGCAGCGCGGCCAGTCCCCGATACTTGCGCACTTGGCGAAGGACCTGGTGAGGTCGAGCTCGAAGCCGACGCAACAAAGGGGCTCGTCATGGCCCCCGACTGCTCGAGGAGGACCCGCGCAAGGCCATTTGGCCGCGCAGGACCGCTGCATTTCCGGCACCCAGCGTTCTCTTCAGCAGATTCGGATGAATAACAAGTGAATGACAAGATTCGAACGAACGCGCCGGAGCCACCGCAGCTGGTGGTCGGTGTCGGCGCCTCGGCCGGCGGCCTCGAGGCGTTCAAACAACTGCTCGCCGCCCTTCCCGGCGACACCGGCATGGCCTTCCTGCTCGTGCAGCACCTCGATCCCTCGCACAGGAGCCTGTTGCCCGAGCTCCTCGCGGCGGTCACACCGATGCGGGTCACCGAGGCCGATCAGGACCTCCGGCTACAGCCCGACACCGTCTACGTGATCCGCCCGGACACCGCCCTCGCGGTACACCGAGGGCGTATCGCGCTCAGCGCCCCGAGCCTGCACCGGGGCGTGCGCCTGCCGGTCGACCACCTCTTCCGATCGCTCGCGCGCGAATACGGGCCGCGCGCCGTCGGCATCGTGCTTTCCGGGGCCGGGAGCGACGGGAGCGCAGGGTTGCGCGAGATCAAGGGGGCCGGTGGCCTCACGATCGCCCAGGACCCAGACGGGACCCAACAGACCGGGATGCCGCAGAGCGCGATCGACACCGGTCTCGTCGACCTCGTACTGCGCATCGAGGCGATACCCGAGGCCCTGGCACGCTTCGCGAGTCTCCCGCCGGGGGCCGCGCGGATCGAGCCGGCGAGCGAGGACGCCGCCGAGGTGTCCAGACTGTCCGAGCACCTGACCCACTTCGACGAACAGGCCTTTGGGCGCATCGCCGCCGTGCTCGAGGCGCAGGTCGGATTCGACCTGCGCGTCTACAAGCCGGCGACCGTCGAGCGGCGCGTCCTGCGACGCATGACGCTCTCGGGCTTCGACGACCTCGGCGGCTATCTCGCCGCGTTGCGCGACGACCCCGGCGAGCAGCGGACGCTGGTGCGCGACCTCCTGATCAGCGTGACCGACTTCTTCCGCGACCCGGAGGCCTTCCGCGCGCTGCGCGAGATGGTCATCGATCCGCTCGTCTCAACGACGAACGCCGGCGAGACGCTGCGCGCCTGGGTGCCCGGCTGCGCGACCGGCGAGGAGGGCTACTCGATCGCGATGGAGCTGCTCGACGCGATCGGGGCCCAGGGCAAGCGTCTCTCCGTACAGGTCTTCGCCACCGACGTCGACCAGGATGCGCTCGCCATCGCACGCGCAGGCATTTATCCGCCGCAGATTGCCGAGCATATGAGCGAGCAACGCCTGCGGACCTACTTCAAGCCGTTGGACGGGCGCGGCTACGAGGTGCGCGGGCCGCTGCGCGACGCGGTCTCCTTCGCCGTGCACGACCTGGCCAAGGATCCACCCTTCTCCCGCATGAGCCTGGTGAGCTGCCGCAACGTGCTCATCTACCTGACCGCCGAGGTCCAGGCCCATGTGCTGCACGTCCTGCACTTCGCCCTCGAGCCCGAAGGGCGCCTGTTCCTGAGCACGTCCGAGTCGACCGGGGCGCACAGCGAGCTCTTCTCGACGCTCTCCAAGACCCAGCGAATTTACAAGAAGATCGGTGCCTCCCGGCCGATCGCGCTGGCCCGCTCGCGCAACCGGCCCAACCAAGGGCGTGAGGAGGGCGGGAGCGACACCACAGCGACCCAAGCCGGCAGCCCCCCGCCCCGGGCGCGCGGCCAGGACCTGGCACGGCGCGCCGTGCTCGAGGCCTGGGTGCCGCCGACCGTCGTCGTCGCCGAGGACGGCGGGCTGCTCTTCATGCATGGGGAGCTGGGCCCCTTCTTGCGCTTCCCGCAAGGCGAGAATCCGCGCCTGGAGCTGGGGACCCTGCTGCGCCCGGAGATCGCCACCCGCACCCGCGGGGCGCTCTACAAGTGCCGCCGCAATCAGGAGCCGGTCACCGCCGTCTCGAGCCCGGACACGCAACCGGGGCTGCGCGTGCGCATCACCGCGAAGCCCGCGCCCATGCTCGGCGACGGCGCGGTGATGCTGACCTTCGAAGCGCTCGCCGACGGCGCGGCCGAGCCCGCCGAACGTCCCGAAACGCCGGAGCAGGAGGCGGTCATCGAGCAGCTCGAGCGCGAGCTGCAAGCGACGCGCGAGGACCTGCGCAACACGGTCGAGGAGCTCGAGACCTCCAACGAGGAGCTGCGCTCATCGAACGAAGAGTCGATGTCGATGAACGAGGAGCTCCAGTCGGCCAACGAGGAGCTCGAGGCGACCACCGAGGAGCTGCGCTCGCTCAACGAGGAACTCACCACGGTCAATTCGCAGCTGCGCGAAAAGGTCGAGCAGCTCGAGCGCGCGCACGACGACCTCAACAACTTCTTCGCGAGCACCAAGGTCGCGACCGTCTTCCTCGACGAACAGTTGCGCGTCAAGCGCTTCACGCCGGCGGCCCGCGAGCTGCTCGGCATCGACCATACCGATATCGGGCGCCGCATCGCCGATATCGCCCGCGAACTGCTCCAGCACGGGCTGGAGGCGGAGTCCCGCGGCGTGCTCGAGCACCTCTCGGCGCAAGTGCGCGAGCTGCAGACGCGCGATGGGCGCTGGATGACCCGCCAGGTGCTGCCGTACCGCACCGAGAGCCGCCGCATCGAAGGCGTGGTCGTGACCTTCGCCGACATCACCGCGCTGCGCGACGCCAACCAGGCCCTGGATGTCAAGAGCCGCCGGCTCGAGTTGGCCTGGGAGGCCGCGCGCGGGGGCATTTACGAGCACCGGGTGCCGTTCGACGAGGGCACCTATCACAGCGACCAGTGGGCTCAGGTCCTCGGATACCGGCGCGAGGAGCTGCCGCCCTGGGACGGCTTCGAGTCCTGGCTCACCGAGCAGATTCATCCGCACGACCGCGAGCGCCTCGAGCGCGACTATCAGGCCTTCATCACGGGAGCGGCCCAGCGCCTCCAGGTCGAGGCGCGCCTGCGCCACCGCGCCGGCCATTGGGTCTGGGTGCGGGCCATCGCGAAGGCCCTCGAGTACGACAGCGAGGGTCGGGTGCGTCATGTGCTCGGCATGATGATCGACATTACCGACCTCAAAGAGGTCGAGGAGGCCCTGCGGGAGACCGAGACGCGCTTCCGCGAGATGGCCGACGGCCTGCCGTTGATCGTCTGGGTGCACGATGCGGCCGGCCAGTTGGAGTACGTCAACGCGACCTACTGCGAGTTCTTCGGCGTGAACCGCGAGGAGATGAGTGGCGGGCGCTGGCAGGTCCTCCTGCACCCAGACGACGCGGATGTCTACAATCGCGAGTTCTTCGCCTGCGTGCACGAGCAGCGCCCGTTCCACGGCGAGGCCCGGGTCAGAGACGCCGGCGGGAACTGGCGCTGGATCGAGTCCTGGGCGCGGCCACGCTGGAGCGCGGATGCGCACTTTCGCGGCTTCATCGGCACCAGCGCCGACACCACGGAGCGCCGGGAGATCGAGGGCGCGCTGAGCGAGAGCGAGGAGCGCTTCCGCACCCTGGCCGACAACATCGCGCAGCTCGCTTGGATGGCCGACGGGGCCGGCTCGATCTTCTGGTACAACAAGCGCTGGCACGACTACACGGGCACGACGTTCGAGGAGCTCCAGGGCTGGGGTTGGCGGTGCGTCCATCACCCGGAGCACATCGAGCGCGTCGTCGCCAAGCTCCGCGATTGCTTTGAGAAGGGGCAGCGCTGGGAGGACACCTTTCCGCTGCGCGGGGCCGATGGCACCTACCGCTGGTTTCTATCTCAGGCCCTGCCGATCCGGGACGATTCGGGCGCGGTCGTGCGTTGGTTCGGCACCAACACGGACATCACCGAGCAGCGCACCGCCGAAGAGCGGCTGCGTGAGAGCGACCGCCAGAAGGACGAGTTCCTCGCGATGCTCGGCCACGAGCTGCGCAACCCGCTCGCTGCGATCTGCACGGCCACTGACCTGTTGAAGGTCAGCGGCGCCCAGGATCCTACTACGGTGCGAGCGCGCAACGTCCTCGAGCGCCAGACCGGACATATGGCGAAGCTGCTCGACGGCCTGCTCGACGTCTCGCGGATCATCCGCGGCAAGATCCTCCTCGAGACCAAGACAGTGGACTTGGCCGACATCTGCCGCACTGTGCTCGGCGAGGTCGAGACGAGGTTGGATGGCCGGACGCTCAGGATTCGCCGCGACCTGCCTCCGGAGCCGGTCTGGGTCGAGGCGGACCTGGTACGAGTTACGCAGATCGTAGACAATCTCGTCACGAACGCGGCCAAATTCACGCCGGACGGTGGTCGCATCGAGCTCGCCCTCGGCCGCCGCGACGGCATGGCGGTGCTGGAAGTCCAGGATACCGGATGCGGCATCGAGCCGGAGCTTCTGCCCCACGTCTTCGAGACCTTTCGCCAAACGAGCCAGAGCCTGGACCGCGCGCACGGCGGCCTCGGCCTCGGCCTCTCCCTCGTCAAGTCACTCGTCGAGCTGCACGGCGGCGAGGTGACCGCGCAGAGCGAGGGCAAGGACCAGGGGGCGACCTTCTCGGTACGGCTCCCGCTGACCGAGGCCCCGCCCCCGCCGGCCCCCGAGGCGCGCCCACGGGGCGAGGGTCCCTTGCGCATCCTGCTGATCGAAGACAACCAGGACGCCGCCGAGGTGCTCGGCCAACTGCTGCGGGCCCTGGACTATACTGTGGAAATAGCCCACGATGGGCCTCAGGGTATCCGGCTGGCGAAAGACTGGCGGCCGGACCTGATCCTCTGCGACCTCGGCCTGCCCCAGGGTATGAGCGGGTTCGACGTGGCGCGCAGCCTGCGCGGCGAGGCGCAGACCCACGAGGTGCCGATCGTTGCAGTGACCGGGTACGGACGCGCCGAGGACCAGGACGAGTCGCGCCGCGCGGGCTTCGACGCCCATCTGACCAAACCCATCGGCCTCGACGCCATCCGCCGAGTGCTCACCGATCTCGGCCTGAACCGCGCTGGAGAGGGGGCACAAAGGACGCCAGGTACCTGAACGGCGCACAATCCACCACGGGGCCAATCCGGAGACGGGCGCGATGAATGACAGTTTGCGTGATCTCGCCGATCACTTTCGGTCCCATCAAGAAGACCTCATCGATCGTTGGCGACAGGCCTGCGAGGCCGACGGGGAACTGGAGCTGGTCAGCCGGCTTACCCGCGAGCAGTTCCGCAACAACGTCCCCGCCGCCCTCGACGAGCTCTGCACGGCACTGCTTGCCGACGGCGAGACGCCGACGGGCGAGGGCATCGAGCATGAGGTCGCGAGACACGGCCACCACCGCTGGAAGCAAGGCTTCAACCTCTGGCAGCTAATCCGCGACTGGGGGCATTTTAATCAGGTGCTGGTCAACGCCATCGACGAGTACTTCCGCGAGCGGCCGCCGGAGGACGCGCCGAACCGATCTCTGGCGCTGGACCGCCTGGCCGGATACATGACCGAGGCCGCGGGCGGGAGCGTGCGCCGCTTCGACGAGCTCAAGCGGGCCCAATCCGCGAGCCTGGCCGAGGATCTGGCCAAGGTGCGCGACGAATTCGAACGCATCTCGCAGGCCCGCGGCCGGATGTTGCGCGAGGTCGCCCATGACATTCGCGGCGGCCTCGCCGCAGTGATGAGCGCGTCCGATGTCCTGAAGCTGTCCAGCGACGGCAACCGGTCGCTGAGCTCCGTGCTGGATATCATGGAACGCGGCATCCGCTCGGTGAGCGAGATGCTCGAAGCGCTGCTGGAGCTCTCGCGTCTCGAGGCCGGGGCCGACCCGGTGGAGCGGCTCTCGGTGGACATCGCCGAGTTGCTGGCGGAGCTGGCGGCGCAGCACCGGGGCTCGGCCGAGCGCAAAGGCATCGCCCTGAACTGCGACGGCCCGGAAACCATGCAGGTCCACACCGATCCGCGCAAGGTGCGCCGGATTGTCCAGAATCTGCTGGTCAACGCCCTCCAGCATACGTGCGAGGGCGAGGTGCGTCTGTCCTGGGCCTCAGCGGAGAATCATTGGACGATCCAGGTCGCTGACACCGGACCCGGCATCCAAGATATCGTGGCCTCCCCAGTGGCGCGGGAGTTCGACGAGCCGGATCGGAGTAGCAGTCCATCGCCGTCGACGAAGACCCTGTCCTACACGGGCGAAGGGATCGGGCTGACCATCGTCAAGCGCCTCTGCGAGGCGTTGGATGCCGGGGTCTCGCTCGATTCCGAGCCTGGCAAGGGCACCACCTTCCGGGTCGAGTTTCCGTCCGAAGAGCCCGCCGGCACAACTGATGGTCGAGCGCAAGCCGGCTGTCGCTGACGCCCGGCAGCGCCCCCAGGCAGCGCGCTGCCGTCAGCTCAATCGCCGCGGACCCTATCCCTATCGCTTGGTTCCGTCGTGCTTCCCGATTCGATCCGAGCGGTCGCTGAAGGCGCAGGACCGGTATCAGCGGCGCTCCAGCGATTGAAAATGACCGTTTGCATGCCGTCGCGCGACACGCTCACCGTCTCACTGAGGGTCCGGCCCGCGGCCTCCGCGCGGACCTCATAGCGCCCCGCCGGGAGGCGCGCGAGCAGCCAAGGACCACTGGACACGATCTCTAGGACGCCTTCGCCGCCGGCGTTGCGGACGACGACGCCGACGTCGCCCAGATAGTCGCCCTGCGTGTTGGCGAATTCGAGTTTGAGGTTGTAGTCGGACACCGCGGCCATGATCGCCTCGCGCTCGTCCGACCCGACACCACCGCTTAGCCAGGGGATACCCCGGTAGCTTCCGCGCTCGACGTGCGCCAGCGCGTCACCCCCGCGCTCGGCGTGCCCCGGCGCCTCGTCGCTCGCTCTTGGCATCTGCTCAGTCGCCAGGGCCGGGCCCAGCCCGAACGAGACCACAGCGGTCATCAGCAAATATCGTCTACACATGTCTTTGATCATCTTGCTTCTCCATTTGGGCTGGCATCGAAGATCGTTCTGAATGGATTTGTTCCCAATTCATGCTTGCTCTCCCGACCACGCTCGCAGCCGTTTCGATCGCTCTGGTTCGTCAATAGTGAAAGCCGGATGCCGCACATCAGATCGCGCTGGCGCGCCGAAATGGTGGTGCGTGCACCCGGCCGGCCCGTATTCAGGGCCTCGTCGTACCTCGCCCTTTAAAGAAGAAAAAGGCAGCCACGACCAGTCCAACGATGAACAGGATCCAAGCGATGTTGGTTGCCGCCCCTGCCACACCGGACAGGCCCAAGGCTCCGGCAATAATCGCGATGACCAAAAAGATCAATGCCCACTGAAGCATAACGTCTCTCCTTCCATTCCAGTTTCACCGTATTTGCATGAGCCCGACTTCGCCCTTTAGCAAATCGCTCGGGACCAGTCCCCAACGCCCATGCCTCGTGAATCCTACTTGCAGCTTGTGTGCCACTTGACTTGCACCAAGGCGCGTTGACGACGTCCGCTTCGGGCCAATGGGGCACCGCTGAGCTAGACAAGCGCTGGCGAGGATTTGGATCGGCACACGGCAACGCCGGCGGCGGTGCATAAACGCCGATACCGGGTCATTACAACCAACCTCTTTCGCCATTCGCGATACCCTGAGCTGTGCAAGCGACCCCTTGGCCCGCTAGCCGAGCCCAACAATCCATGCCGTACCCTATATGGCGCCGAATTTGCTTCGCCATCGAGGCGTGTTCCGACTGCGAACTGCTGTCGGGCACCATGTCCACAAAAATACGGAGATCGAGACTATGTCCAAAGCGATTCCAACGCTGCTCGCAGCCTTCGCATTGTTGCTCGCGGGCTGCGAGGCCGATGTCGAAAAGGAAGGCGAGCTGCCGAGTGTCGACGTCGACGCCGAGTCCGGGCAGGTGCCGAAGTACGACGTCGAACAGACGCAAGAGGGCGAGTTGCCGAGCGTCGACGTCGACGCGGAACCTGGCCGTCTGCCCGAAGTTGAGGTCCGCGGGCCGGACGTCGAAGTCGAGCGCGACACTGTCGAGGTGCCGGTTCCCGATGTCGACGTCGAGATGCCTGAAGAGCAAGGGCAATAAACTAGCGCCACGCCTGAGCGTGCGGGGCGCACGCTGGAATTGGCCACGGATGGCCGATCTAGATTTTCGCAACCATCAGGTAGAGCGGCGCCAATAGCAGAACGGTGGCAAGCACGCCCCAGAGGTTCCAGTGGAAGGTGAGCCTCCAGTAGGCACTCGGGATCTTCCCCGACTCGGCGAAGTCGCGCGCCTGCCGCGCCTGGAGGACCTGTATGGGCACCAGGACTAGCAACCAGATCAGTCCGGCCACATAGAACCAGATCTGGCTCCAGAAGAGCCAGTCGACTGCTATGAGGTCCATCTCGGTCGTCGCCGCCATTCCGTAGCCACTGACGATGATTAAGCCGGCCCCCAACGCCGTAAAGGCCCAATCGTTCCAGATGACCAAGCGCTGGGCGAAGGCGACGATCGGCGGCTCACGGGTCCGGTCCGCGAATAGCTTCCAGATGAAGGTAACGGTCACGTTCCCGATCAGGAGGATGACACCGACGAGGTGTAGGGTATTGAACACGACGTAGGTCAACTCTGCACTCCTATGCCAGGCTAGTCGGCATCGACGGCATTGCCTGCCCGGCCAACCTCTGCGAGCATGACCGCGATCCAGCGCGTGCGTTCGAACTGCTCGCATGCGATCACGACCAGAATCGTGAGCGGGACACTGATGAAGGCCCCCACGATCCCCCAAAGCCAACCCCAAAAGACGACAGATATCAGCACGACCAACGGAGAAAGGGAAAGGTATTTCCCCTGCAGCCAAGGGTCGACGTACTGCCCCATGATCAGTTGGGCGCCACCGACGCCGAGCAGGACCGACGCGGCCATCGCGACGCTTTCGTACTGGACCAAGCCGAAAACCACCGGCGGAATGACAGCGAGGACCGAACCGACCGTGGGGATGTAGTTGAGGAGGAAATTGGTCAAGCCCCAGACGAAGGCCAAATCCAAGCCGATCACCAGGCTGAACAACCAGACCAAGGCGCCGGAAATCAGACCGACGAGCGTCCGCACCAGGATGTACCGCTGGAAATCGGCGGTGACCCGATGGACGACAGCGAGCCAAGAATCCAGGTCCGCATCCGGCACGATGCGCCGGAATCGCTCCTTGAACTCGAGTGCCTCCCAAAGCCCAAAGACAAGGAATGCGAGGACAAGGGTGAAGCCGGCAGCGGCGCCGAGCAAGCGCGTACCGGCATCGAAGAACACTTGCGATGCACGCTCTAGCTCAGCTTGACCCGCTTGTTGACCGGAGTCGGCCAGCCTGAATTGCTCCAGAAGGACCTGCAGCTGCTGCTGATAGCGCGTAAAGCGATCCGCGTACTCTGGCCACAGGTTCGCAACGACCTCGACGCTGAACCAAAGGGCAAGGCCAAAGACCAAGAAAAGGAGCAGAAAGGCTGCGGCGACGGCCAAGGTTGCCAACTTGCGGCCCACCCGACCCTGCAGCCGCCAATGCAACGGCCAGAACACGGCGACGAAGAAGACCGCCAGTGCCAGCGGCACCATGACCGGACTCATCGCCTTGAGCGCCCAACCCGCCAGCAGGACGGCGATGATCGCCAGAAGCGTGTGGGTGGCCTGTTGGCCGCGGCGGGTCGGTCCGCCGTCAAAAGAATTCGGTTCCACCTCGCGTTTCCCCAACAAGATCAGGATCGGTTCCGGCAACACTTGGGCACAGGCATCCTTGCCCCTCTATTCATATCGTGTTCGCAACGGGCCCGGCGGGTCTGACCCTGCCCCCGGCGCCACCAGGGTCCATCAACGATGGACGGGGTCTTGGATGTCAGGAGGCACGCCGACAGCGCTACTACTTCTTGATGATGACGTAGAGCGCGTGGATGATACCGGGGACGTAACCCAAAAGGGTTAGCAAGATGTTCAGCCAAAAATGCCCTTTCAAGCCCACCTCGGCGAATACGCCTACTGGCGGCAGCAAGATGGCGAGAATGATTTTCAGGGGATCTGTAGCAGTAACCGGCATGGTGGGGTCCTTTCGATTCTTATGAGTCGATCTGGTGGGCACGGCCGCTTGAGGATTTCACCTCGCGGCCAACGCGGCCATCCCTGGCCTCGGCCACCGAGCTTCCTTCGAGTCGGTGGCTTCGCTGGGGCTCGGTTAGTGCCCGCTAGCACTGCCGCCGCCCTGATGAGTCGACATGCCGCCGCTGCCGAGGCTGACGGTCTTGTCGCCGGAGACCTCCTCGAAACGGGCACCATCGTAACTGGGGAGCCGCTCCAGCTGGTCCTCGGTGTTGGCACTGTCCTTCGGGGCCCGCAGCTTGTCGCCGTCCATACGCAGCTCGTTCAACGGCATCAGGACCTCTTTATCCCCCAAGCCCAAGCCGAACATGCCGCCGACGGAGACGACCGCCTGGGCCTTTCCGTCGTGTTTGCCACGAACCACTTTCTTGACCTCGCCGATCTCCTCTCCGGAATCGTTCACGATTTTGGAGCCGGTAAGCTCATCCACGCGAACGCCCTCGCCCGACATGCCGGTCTTATCGGAGCCTGACATGCCTGACATGCCGGTCTGATCGGAGCCGGACGTACCCGTCATACCCGACATGCCGGTCTGGCCGGAGCCGGACATACCCGTCATACCCGACATGCCGGTCTGATCGGAGCTGGAGATTCCGCTCTGGCCCGAGTCCATCCCTTCATCGGCCGCGATCGCCGCAGGACCTGCGAGCATGAGGGTGAGTGCCAAGGCGCTGGAGGCTGTCGCGTTAACTGCTTTCATCGTCTTACTCCTAAGTGGGTTATCAGCGGAATACCGTTTGCCGGACTGTCGTCGTCACTGAAGAGCAAGCGGCACCGCCTGAAATAGAGCACTTTGCATGCCATATCCCATTTCCCCTCCGTAATCTGTCGCTTTCGCAGGATCGAATCCAACCCAGGCGGCTTTGCGCGCGGGCTCATTGGCGCAATACAGCCAGACCATTGCTGAAAGCCACCATCGGCACCGGCTCCGGACCCGTGAACGCGCCCCCTTTGAGCGAGCCCGGCGGGCGATGCGCAAGAAGGCCTACGTCGGCTGCCGGCTTGACGTCGTTTACGCCACCAGCGGAGATTGCACGACTGTGAGCACGATGACCGAAGGACCTGGCCGAGACCATGCC
>Ga0207419_1001693_pt1 | contig 15915 bp, 11 predicted proteins | sample ElkSloMetagenome_4_FD_184723 | JGI IMG/M metagenome (GOLD analysis project Ga0207419, IMG submission 184723) | Hot spring microbial communities from Elkhorn Slough, Monterey Bay, USA - MD2A (version 2) | ecosystem: Environmental > Aquatic > Marine > Intertidal zone > Estuary: Microbial mat ...
ATGAGACCGCGATCGCGCAGTTGATGTAGTATCTTTTGTTTATCAGCTTTAATCTTCAGCTTACCAGGGGTCATCGATTTCTGTTTGACGGCTTTGAGGACTTTGATCTCATCTTCAGAAATTGGCAGTTCTGCGGCATTTGCGGAGTTAAGAAGCCCTTTTCCGGCAGGTTCGATGCGAAACTGCTTGATATCTTTTTCATAGGCTACATAGCCATCTTCGCTGAGGCTACGGCAAATGCTGTCGCGTTCTGAAGCTTTCATTTTAGGAGTCGGCTTAATTTCAGTGATTTTGGCGCGATACCCTGGTTTTTCGAGAAGCTTCAGTAAAAACTTGAGCTGCTTAACTTCCATAAATTCAGTTATATCTGGATATTATCTAGCTTAGCTCGTTCGGATTGGAGACAGTAACCGTAGAAATACTTATGCGATCGCGTATCTCAGTAAATTCCGCGATCGCGCTTTTTTGGGAATTTTTGGGGTTAAAATTGCCTTTGAATTGAAATTGCCAAGGTGGGAAGATTTCCTTTTAAACCTTTGAAGTCTGCTTTTTACTGGAATACAGTTGACTCAGTTTATTCTTTTTTAATCGTAAAATATTTTGGGCGTGTGAATCATGGTTGGGGGGAATTATGCCGCTTTCCGATACCAACTTATGTTAAAAACAAAGTAGCGATCGCGGGCTGAGAAGACCAGACTATGAACATATTAATGATTTCCTCAACGATTCCCTATCCCCCCAGTCGGAGTGGGACAGAAGTCAGAACTTTCAACCTCCTCAAGCATCTGCATCAACACCACAACGTTACCCTCGTCACCCAGAGTTATGGGGATGTCCCCCAAGAACATCTCGACGCATTGCAACAATACACCGAGAAGGTGAAGATTTTTCCGTTGCGTCGCGATCGCGCCACCCCAGCAAGATTCCCAGGATTTATCGGAAAAACCGGGAGATTACTCGAATCTACCCTCAAAGCAACCCCTCCTAACGTTTTACATCGCTATTCCCCCGAAATGCAAGCTTGGATTGATGATTTCGTCCGGGGAGGGCATTGTGAAGCCTTGACTTGCGAACACAGCGTTAATACTATATATGTGCGTCCCGATTATCGCAAGTATGCAAAGACAGTGGTAAATGTGCATAGTTCGGTGTATTGGGGAACGCGGAATTATTTGCAAACTGGGGCTTCGGATAATGTATTGCGCGATCGCCTGTACTTATCCACCCTGTATCGCTACGAAAAAGCCTACTGTGGCAAGTTTAGCCGCATTGTGGTCACGACTCCCGACGACGAGAAACAACTGCATCTATTACAACCGGATGTACCGATCGAGGTGATTCCCAATGGGGTAGACTTAGAGTTGTTTCCCTTTCGTACTGACGATCCGGGAAATCACGATTTAATTTTTATCGGTGCGATGGATTTTGGCCACAACATCGATGCAGTACGGTTTTTTGTGGGTCAGGTTTTCCCGAAAGTGCGCGATCGCTACCCCGACGCTACCTTTACGATAGCGGGAAATAAACCTACCCCAGAAGTACAAAAGTTAGGAGAACAACCGGGAGTCATGGTCACCGGACGAGTCCCTTCGATGGTGGAATATCTGCATAAATCTACCCTCTGCGTCATTCCCCTACAAACCGGATTTGGTATTAAAAACAAAACCCTCGAAGCCATGGCCGCAGGAGTCCCCGTGGTGGGAAGCGATCGCGGCTTAGAAGGACTCGCGATTGAAACCGAGATTCCCAGGGCATTACGAGCCAATACCGTCTCTGAATATGTTAGCGCGATCGCGCAACTTTTCGACGATGCCCCCCAACGGGCTAAAATCGCCTCCCAAGCCCGGTCTTACATCGAACGGGAGTTCACCTGGAAAGAAGCAGGATCGCGCTACGAAAGGGCATTAATAGGCTAATGTAGCTTCAACTGAGTTGAAAGGGTTTCGGTAAGATTTTGAGCGAAAAGCTTATATCAAATCCGGTTGATTAGTGGAGATTCACCAACCCCGGTTTCTTACTTGTTGATACAGTAAGGTTAAAATTTTGAGCCAGAAACCGGGGTTCTAAAATAATGGTTGTATTTCCGGATTTGATATTAAAATCTAGCAATTCAGTTTTTGAGGTGATTAAAATTGCCCCAATTAATTAGCTGCGATTGTGGGCTTCGTCGAAGTTAATTTCCGGGCCTTTCGGGACAATACCGCTAGGATTGATAAAAGGATGACTGCGGTAATAATGTTGCTTGATGTGGTCAAAGTTGCAGGTTTCTTTGACTCCCGGTTGTTGATATAAATCTTTGAGATAATTCCAGAGGTTGGGATATTCGTAAATATGGCGAATATTACATTTAAAGTGAACATAATAAACCCAGTCAAAGCGAACTAAAGTCGTAAACATACACCAATCCGCTTCAGTAATCACTTCCCCACACAAATAACGCTGCTGGCTCAATACCTTTTCCCAGCGATCCAACTGGGTAAAAAGTTCGGTGACGGCTTCATCATAAGCTTCTTGAGACTCAGCAAAACCAGAACGATAAACCCCATTATTAATCGGGTTATAAATTGCGTCCATAGTTTCCTCAATTTGAGGTTTTAACTCCTGGGGACAAAAGTCAACTTCGGGATGTTTAGCAATAGCATTAAACTCATGGTCAAACATCCGAATAATCTCGCGGGATTCGTTATTTACAATCGTGTTTTTTTGCTTGTCCCACAAAATCGGAACTGTCACTCGTCCTGTATAATGAGAGTCAGCTTTAACATAAACTTCTTGTAAATATTCAGCATTAAACAAAAGATCGGGAATTGCCCCAGAAGCCTCGGAAAACTGCCAACCCTTATCCCCCATATACGGGTCAACCACCGACAGGGAAATGGCATCTTCTAGACCCTTGAGTTGCCGCAGAATTAAGGTGCGGTGGGCCCAAGGACAAGCATAAGAGACATAAAGATGATAGCGGTGGGCTTCGGCTTTAAACCCACTAGAATTGTCGGCAGTGACGCGATCGCGAAACGTGGTAGGATTGCGTTTAAAGCCGCCTTTTTCGTCGGTTTGATACGCCTCCGTCTGCCATTGACCATCTACTAACATTCCCGTTCCCACAAATTCCTCCTCAAGCTGATGCGAGACATGATTACAACTATACTGCGATTTTCAGAACAGAACCTGTATCTTTAGGCAAAGAAAGCTCTACAATAACAAGCGACTAACTTAAGAGGAGATAACGTTATGTCTGAAGTCGAAACAGCCCCCAAATCAAGACTATCTGTAGGTCGCATTATCAATATTGCCATTATCATCGTCGTGGTAGGCTGGATTATTTTGCGGTTGGTCTCCCCCTATCAACCCACAGTCTTTTCTGGGGTACGTCCCGATAATTTGGGGGTTGATGCCACCGGACAACTTACCCCTTGTCCGAGTACCCCCAACTGCGTCAACAGTCAAAGCCAAGACCCAGAATATTATATCGAACCGTTTGCCCTTCCTCAAGATAGCGATACAGCTTGGGAAAACCTCGTCCAAGCCGTGGAAGACTTTGAAGGAAGCGAAATTCTTGCCAATACTGGGGATTATCTCTACGCGGAATTTAATACTAAATTCATGGGCTTTGTGGATGATGTCGAATTTGTCAAAGATGAAGTCAATCAACGCCTTGATGTCCGTTCTGCCTCCCGCTTAGGTGAATCCGACCTCGGTACGAATCGCAAACGAGTCGAAATAATCCGCGCTCAGTTTGACGGGGTTGCAGAAAGTTAAGGATAAGTTAATCCTAGAGTTGGGATGATTTGAGCTTTTGCGATCGCCCATTCAACTTGTGTACTGCTCTACTCCTGACAATTTAAAATGCCTATTCGTGATGCGACAGAAGCCGATTTAGCCACCATTGTTGCCATTTACAACGATTCCATTCCGGGCCGTATGGCCACCGCCGACACCGAACCCATTACCGTAGAAAGTCGCTTAAATTGGCTCAAAGCCCATAGTCCCAGAACTTATCCTTTGTGGGTGATGGAAAGCGACAGTCAGATTGCAGGTTGGTTGAGTTTTCAACCCTTTTACGGTCGGCCTGCTTATTATAGTACCGCCGAAATCAGCATTTATGTGGCTCCAGAATTTTGTCGTCGCGGGGTGGGGAAACAACTGCTTCAACAAGCGATCGCCTATAGTCCAGCTATTCAAATCAACACTCTACTCGGCTTTATTTTTGCTCACAACGAACCGAGTCTCAAACTCTTTGAAAAATTCAACTTCAGCGAATGGGGCTATCTTCCCAGAGTGGCAGAACTCGATGGCATTGAGCGAGATGTAGCGATTTTGGGCTTACGGGTTCAGTTTTGATTATTGTTATTGGTTGTTTGTTGTTGGTTATTGGTTATTAGTTATTGGTTATTGGTTGTTGGTTATTGGTTGTTGGTTGTTAGTTATTGGTTGTTGGTTATTAGTTGTTGGTTATTGGTTGTTAGTTGTTGGTTATTGGTTATTGGTTATTGGTTGTTGGTTGTTGGTTGTTGGTTGTTGGTTGTTAGTTATTGGTTATTGGTTATTGGTTGTTAGTTATTGGTTATTGGTTGTTAGTTGTTGGTTATTGGTTATTGGTTGTTGGTTGTTGGTTATTGGTTGTTGTCCACATAAATTGCACATTGTACATTGTTAATTATTAATTGTACATTGTTAATTGTTAATTATTAATTGTACATTGTTAATTGTTAATTGTACATTATTAATTGCTCATCTGAGCTTGAATGAGCTGGCGAATTTCCTCAATATTTACAGGTTTGGTAATGTGGACATCAAAACCCGCTTCTTGGGCTTGAGCTTTGTCTTCTTGCTGACCGTAGCCACTCATGGCAATCAAATACACCGATCGCAACTCCTCATCATTGCGGAGGGTACGAGCTACATCATAGCCGTCCATTTCTCCGGGTAAACCAATATCGCTAATCACTAAATCGGGCTTGAAGCTTCGAGCTTGGGCTATACCTGCTTCAGCACTATCCGCCATCTCAATTTCGTAGCCTAGACTTTCTAACAGCAGTTGAATCAGGAGGGCGGAGTCGAGGTTGTCTTCGATAACCAAAATACGAGAGGAGGTCGGGGTTGTAGCCGCATCAGGAGTCTGGGGTGAATCGTCCTCACTCTCACTCACGGAATCCGGATCGCTCATGCGAGGCAGTTCGATGTGGATTTGGGAACCCTGTTCTAAACCCTCGCTGGTTGCCCAAATTTGACCTTGGTGCATTTCAATTAAACCCCGTGTTAGGGCTAGACCCAAGCCCAAACCGCCGCTTTGTTTGCGGCTGTTTTCTTCTTGACTAAAGGGGATAAAAATGCGGTCGAGGGCTTCGGGAGTCATACCAATCCCAGAATCAGCGATCGCGACTGTAACCTTTTGTTCTGTACATTCTAGAGTAATCTCAATCCCATCGCCCTCATTAGAAAATTTAATGGCGTTGTACAGCACATTGGTAAAAGCTTGAGCCAGCCGAGTACGGTCTCCATTAACCCAAACTTCATCATCGGGTAACTGAAGATTACATTGGATATTTTTTTGAGTGATGTCGGTGCGGCAATCTTCCCTGACTTCTTGCAGAATTAACACCAGATTGACGGGTTCGTAATCCAATTGAATTTTGTCATAAGCCAAGCGAGAAGCATCCAAGAGATCGTCGATTAACCCCGTGAGCAATCGGGCTTGACGCTCCATAATTTCGCGGATGCGATCGAGGCGATCGCGATCTGTGGCTTGTTTGAGCAGGGCAAGGCTATGATACAAAGCATTGAGGGGGTTGCGGAGTTCGTGACCGAGAGCCGCCAGGAAACGGTCTTTGCGTCGGTCTGCTTCTTTGAGGGCTTCTTCGCTTTGTTTGCGATCGCTTATATCATAGTTCACGCCGATTACTTTGACGGGGTTTCCTTGTTCGTCACAGATAACGCGACCCCGCGCGGCGATCCACCGCAATTGCTCATCGGGAAGAACCACCCGAAATTCGTCGATAAATTCTTCTTTGCGAGCAATTTGACTCTCAAAGTTCTGTTTGACCCGTTCTGCGTCTTCAGGATGGACGTATTGAAAGAATAGATCGCCACTGGGCCGTCCCACTTCTTCAGGATTTAGCCCGAACAGTTCATATTCGATCTCATTCCAAGTCGATAAATCGGTGGCGACATCGTACTCCCAAATGCCCATTTGACCCGCATCAATGGCCAGATCGAGGCGACTGCTACTTTGGGTCAGGGCTTCGGTTCTTTGATGGCGTTGGCAAGCGGCAGAAATGGTATTGGCGATCGCTTGCAAAAAAGAGGCATCATCTGAAGTGTATTGACGGGCTTGGCGGTTATGAACGGCTAACACCCCATAAGGTCCCTCTAACCCGTGAATCGTGGCACTCAGACCGCTTTTAACTTCAATGCCGCGATCGCGCAAAATCGGCAAGAGAGGAAAGCGGTTTTCTGTGTCTCCATCTTCAACAACAAGGGCATTATTTTGACTGAGAGTATAACCCACTTGAGAATTATTCACCTCAACCGTCCCGTTACCAATCAGGTCTTCTGGCCAATTTCTGCCCACGGTTAAGAGTAGTTGGCCCCCCGGTTGGGCCCCATCGCCTTGACACTGGAATAAACTGCAAAAGTCAGAAGGTAAGGTCTTACAAATAATTTCGATAACGCGATCGCAAATGGCGTGGAAATCTGTATTTTGAATCGCATATAATCCGATCTCCGCGATCGCGGTTTGCTGTTGGGCCCGGCGTTCGGCTTTATTTCTCGCTTGTCGTAAATCGGTAATATCAACAAAGGTCATCACCGCCCCATCGATGACGTTTTCGACGGTACGATAAGGCATAATCCGCATTTTATAATGCCGATTTGATGAGGACATTTTCACCTGTTTTTCCAGGGGAATCAGCGTTCGCAAAACCTCATGAATATCCCTCGCGAGATCGGTACTATCTAAAGACAAAGCAATATCGGTAATCGGACGGTTAACATCGGTTTGGATAAAGTTAAACAAATCCGTCGCAACCGGAGTAAACTGCTTAATTCTCAGTTGTCGGTCTAAAAAGATAGTAGCAATTTGGGTACTTTCTAAGAAGTTCTGCACATCGCTATTCAACTCATGCAATTCTTCAACTTTGCTGCGTAACTCGGCGTTGACCGTTTCTAATTCTTCATTAATTGACTGCATTTCTTCTTTTGAAGTTTGGAGTTCTTCGTTAGAAGATTGCAGTTCTTCATTCATCGATAATAATTCTTCATTGGCGGATTTGAGTTCTTCATTAGAATTCTCTAACTCCTCAATCGTCGTCCTGAGATGTTCTTTGGTTTTTTGTAATTCGACTTCTAATTCCTGAACTAAAGGTCGGTCATCTTGGCTATTTACCCTTGATTCGCCACTACTTTCGCGATTGATGAGCCGAGTTTGCTCATCTTTAAAGATAACCATCATCAAGCCATCATACTGGTCTTTATCTTTGACCGGACGCACAATTAAAGTTACTAACTGAATGCGGTCATCGTTTTCGATAGCAACTTTTTTGCGAATTACCGTTTTACGGTTTTTAAATGCTTCTTTAATCGCGGTGCGTAAATCTAAGCGTAAACCCCGACGAGCCAAATCAAAAATATTATTACTCGGAACCCCTTGGGAGGGTTCTAAATATTTACCCGTGGAACCAAAAAAGTAGACCACTTCGCGCTGTTCGTTGACGATTACGCAGGGAGGTGAATATTCTTGCAGTAAAACTTTTTCGATAACTTCTTGGATTCGCTGCTGACGTTTTTTTTCTGGGGGTTGTCCCGTCAGTCCCAAAGAACGAAGTTGATCGCGGCTACCCAAAGAGAAATTTACTTTAGGTGAAACCATCACTTCTTTACGCTGGAAAATGCGATATTGTTTATCAATTGGATGAAATAACTCGCTGCGGTGATTTAAGTTTTCCGAAGGCCCTAAAAATAAATAACCCTCCGGACTCAACGCATAATGAAATAACGGCACTAAGTTATTTTTTAAGTCGGTATCAAAATAAATTAAAACATTCCGACAGGCAACGAGGTCAATGCGGGAAAAAGGAGGATCGCTGATCAGACTATGTTGCGAGAAAATGCAAGTTTCGCGAATCGTTTTGTTGATTTGATAGCTATTATCTTGCTTAGTAAAATAAAGGTTGAGTCGGTTTTGGGTAATATGTTCGGCAATACCTTCGGGATAGCGCCCCTGACGGGCGAGTGCTAAACTGCGCCCATCGATGTCTGTGGCAAAAAGTTTGACGGAGGAACGCAAATCCCGAAAACCCATTACTTCATGCAATAAAATTGCAATCGAATAAGCTTCTTCTCCTGAAGAACAACCCGCTACCCAAATCCGAATCGGTCGTTCTGACGTACATTTTTCAGCTAAAGGCTTAATGACGTTTTCTTTTAAAGCTTCAAAGGCTTCAGGATCGCGGAAAAATTGCGTAACGCCGATTAATAAGTCTTGAAAGAGAGACTTAACTTCTTCTTCGCTATTTCCCAGTAATTTTATATACTCTGAAGCTGAGGTGGCGTGAGTAATGCGAATGCGGCGCTGAATGCGACGAACTAAAGTATTGGGTTTATAGTTACTAAAGTCATGGCCCAGTTTACTATGTAAAATTGAACAAATTTGGTCGAGCTTATCCGTAGTTTCGTTGACAATACTATCCAAACCGACATTTTCTTTTAAATCTCGAAAATGGCGGACATCTTCTAACAGTTTGGCTGGCATTTCTTCGACGGGTAAAACATAATCAATCAAACCTGTTAAGACAGCATTCCGGGGCATTCCGTCATATTTGGCGGTGTCGCTATCTTGCGCGATCGCCAAGCCCCCATTTTCTTTAACAGCTTTTAAACCAATTGTGCCATCACTGCCCGTTCCTGATAAAATGATACAAACGGCATTTTCTTTTTGATCTTCAGCTAAGGAAGTAAAGAAAAGATCAATAGGTGTACGATGTCCCCTCGCTTCTTTCGGCGGCTTTAACTGTAGGGTTCGTTGCTTTAAAGTTAAGGTTGTATTAGGAGGAATAACATAAACATGATTCGGCTGTACCCGCATTTCATTTTCGGCTTGAACCACGCTCATTTCCGTTTCTTTGTCCAAGAGTTCTGACAGTAAACTTTCGTGGTTGGGAGCCAGATGAGAAATCAAAACAAAGGCCATGCCACTGTCGTCTCTCATGTTTCTTAAAAAGGTTTGAAACGCCTCTAAACCTCCGGCAGAAGCACCAATACCTACGATCAAAAACCCGTTTTCTGTGTTGTCATTCATGGCTGTATTTTCATCAGTCGATGCTGCGTCAGTTGACCCGTCAGGAACAGGATTGAGCGCGTTATCGTCGTTTTCGTTACGATGAGACATTATGGGTTCAATGTTGAGCAGTATTTCTCAGCCAATCGCCATTTCTTGATGATGATTGTCAGGAGCAGTGATTGACTCAGGTTTGTTCACCCAAGAAAGCAACATACCCTAATTTTAGCACTTCAGTTGGATAGAGATACCCTTTTTTATTCAGCCTTCGGTAATGAAAGAAAAGGTGATTTTAGGATAAGTGAGTTGATGTTGAAAACTTTGACCTTAAATTTACCTTTGTTTCCCCTATTTGATTGAGACGATTGGTAGCTATCTATTCTAGAAGATCGCCCCAAAATTTGTCAAATCCTGGCGACTTTTTGACCCAATTCAAATTGTAGTCAAAAGTAGATTCGGTATGATATTCGAGGATTAAATGAGCCGAAAAATCAAAAGAAAGAAGCAAATTGGGTGGGTTTCCCCCAAAGCAAAAAAGCCTTAATTCGAGTCAGTGAGTAATTTTCTCAACATTTGCGAATGAGTCCGCGATTCTTCGGCCCGTTCGTAGAATATCTCCGCCGATTTATCGCGACCTTTGCGGTTTTCATCTTCTGCCATAGAAAACGCCAAACGCGATCGCTCCTCCATCATTCGCATCGCTGCCCACAATGCTTTTTCTAGCGCCTTATCTTGTTGATTGAGCAAGGTTTTCGCGGTAAAACCGTGACCCACATGACAGCGATATCGCCGTACTGAATCAATATCGATTTGCCACAAAGGGCCGCTGCATTCTGGGCAACTCATGGGAACCAATGAACCCAGGGTTTTTGTCCCCGGCACATCGCTGAAAATACGTTCGGAGATCGCGGCTTCGGTTTTAATATTTTCGGGGATTGGGGAAGTTTTATGGTTGGGCTGTTGAATGATTTTCGCGATCGCGCTGGCCATTTGGTCTAACGGCAGTTGATAATCCACTTCTCCTACCGCCGCGATCGCATTACGGGGCATATCTGGGTGTTGAGCATCCTCCGGGTCTTGTACCATCGTAATCCCGTTACAGTGTTTCACCGCCAACAAACCCGAACTACCATCATCCAAAAAGCCCGTCATAATCACGCCCAACACTTGCGCCTCATAAGCCACCGCCGCCGAACGAAATAAAGGATCGATGGCGGGACGATGGCGATTTTCTCGCGGGCCGCGATATAACCGGATAAAACCCTGCTTCACCAACAAATGGCGATCGGGAGGGGCAACATAAACATAACCCTTTTGAATTTTCTCCCCATTTTCAGGGTTTTTAACCCTCAAGTCACTCACATTGTTCAGCAGTTTGGCTAAATGACTCGGAGAATTGGCCGGAATGTGTAAGACCACAAAAAAAGAGGCTTCTAGGTTACCTGGCAGTTCGGTAAATAGCTGCCTGAGCGCTTCAAATCCGCCAGCAGAAGCACCAATAACAACAATCTGGGGTTTCATTCTATATTCGATCGATTTTTTAATGATTGGTCAACAGTTCACTCATCCGGAAACAAGCGCTCGAAATCTTCTACAAAACTACCACCCCGTTTAGAATTGATCCGCAACCAGCGATCGTCTTCCAGCATATCGTAAGTTAAGGGTTCAGAGGTTCTCAACTGCAACTCGCCCCTTTGGGCCAAACTGGTCGGGGGATGGTCTACCATCAACGCTTCTAGGGTTTCAATGCGCTTTGGCACTGCCGGATGGGTGTCGCTGTCCACCAAGGCCTGAGGCAACCGCGAAAGCACATCAAAGCCCCGAAAACACCCCTCAGTCTCAAAACCCGCCGTGGCCGCGTAACGATAGCCCCAGGAGTCCGCTTCTAGCTCTTGCTCCCGCCGTAGCTGTGCCGATTTTTCGGCAAACTCAGCCTGTTCTTCTTCAGAATCGTGCATTTCCATTTGTTCTCGCCATTGAGCCCGGCGAGAAGTCCAGATGGCGGCGTGTTGGTGGGTATGGTGCGCCATTTCGTGAGCCACCACACAAGCCAACGCCGAGGCATCCCCGGCAGTTTGGTCGAGCAAGCCAAAATTAATGATAATCAAATTGGCTTCGGTGGCGTAGGCGTTGATGTTGTTGTTGTCTTCGATAATGACTCGCCAGGGATGTTCATCTAAGTTGTTAGCTCGGGCAATGCGGTCGATAATGCGATAAAGCACATAAAGGTTGTCGGGTAACTCAGCCTGGGCTTGGTCGTAGACGTTTTCAAAAGTTTCGGTTTCGCTCGTCTCAGGGGCAGATTCGGGGGGTTCTGCGGCGATCGCGGGGGGGTGTAAACCGGGGGCAAAACTCAAAGCCCAGAGGGTCGCGATCGCGGTAGCACTTTGTCGGAAGTGAGCTTTTATCATAGTTCTAAGGATGGGAAAAACGGTGATGCCCATTTGAGGGTGACGAATCCTAATATTTCTAAGGCTAACTTACGCTATGCAGCGATCGCCCCAAAGGGGTTCGATCTTCAAGGTCATATCAAATCCGAAAAAACAACCACGCTTCGCGAGAACCCCGGTTTCTGGCCAAAATCATAATTTTACTGTGTAAGCCGGTAAGAAACCGGGGTTCTTAATCCCCACTCATTAAAACGGTCAAGTTTTCCGAATTTAGGGACAAAAGCCCGATAACCCAGAATCATGGCCAAAAAACCTCCTCTCTATTCCTCTCCACAACCCTAAAAAAATATTACATTCAGCCGAATCGGGCGCGATCGTTGCTTTAATTTTCGTGAGTGTGAATGTAGAACCTAGACCCCAACCCCCAACTCAACCGCATCATCACCACTGAACACCCACTACCAAATCAAGTGCAATGGGAAAACCAACCGGCTTCATGGAATTTTTGCGCGAACTTCCCCTCGAAGTAAGCCCTCGCGATCGCATCCGCAACTGGGACGAGTTTCATCTCCACACCCCCGACGAAAAACTCCAAACCCAAGCAGCCCGTTGTATGGATTGCGGTACGCCCTTTTGCCACACCGGCACCACCTTCGGCGGTATGGCCAGTGGTTGTCCGATTAACAACCTCATTCCCGAATGGAATGACCTCATTTACAGAGGATTGTGGCGAGAAGCCCTTGACCGCCTCCACAAAACCAACAACTTCCCCGAATTTACAGGCCGCGTCTGTCCTGCCCCCTGCGAAGGCGCTTGCGTCCTCGGCATCACCAACCCCCCGGTCACGATTAAAAATATCGAATATTCCATCATCGAAAAAGGCTGGGAATCCGGCTGGGTTGAACCCTCACCGCCCCAAAAACGCACCGGAAAGAAAGTCGCCGTCATTGGTTCAGGCCCCGCCGGATTGTGCGCGGCCGCCCAACTCAACACCGCCGGCCACACCGTCACCGTTTACGAACGGGCCGACCGTCCTGGGGGCTTGCTGATGTATGGCATTCCCAACATGAAGCTTGACAAGCAAGAAGTCGTCCTGCGGCGGCTGAAAGTCCTCGAAGACGAAGGGGTAATTTTTGTTTGCAATACCGAAGTCGGTAAAGATGTCCCCGTTGAAACCCTATTGCAAGGATTTGACGCGGTGGTATTGTGTACCGGATCGACTCGTCCCAGGGATTTACCGATCGCAGGCCGCGACCTCAAAGGCATTCACTTCGCCATGGACTTCCTCACCGCCAACACCCAAGCCGTCCTCGATGGCAGTCCCGGCGAAAACTACATCTCCGCCGCCGGAAAAGATGTGGTAATTATTGGCGGGGGCGATACCGGAACCGATTGCGTTGGCACATCCATTCGCCATGGTTGCAAAAGCGTCACCCAACTGGAAATCATGCCCAAACCGCCCACCGAACGGGCAGCCAATAATCCCTGGCCCGAATGGCCTAAAACCTATCGCCTCGATTACGGTCAAGAAGAAGCCGTGACCCAGTTTGGCGAAGACCCCCGGTGTTATACCACCACCGCCACGAAGTTTGAAGGGGACGAAAACGGCCAAATTAAAGCCATTCATACCGCCCAGATTGAATGGGTGAAAAACGAAGCGGGCCGCTTTACCCCCAACCCCATCCCCGGAACTGAAAAAGTGATTCCGGCGCAGTTGGTGTTGCTGGCCATGGGTTTCCTCGGCCCCGAACAGCCGTTGTTAGATGCCTTGGGTTTAGACCGCGATGGGCGCTCTAATGTTAAAGCCGATTACGAGAAATATAACACCAGTATTCCCGGTGTATTTGCCGCAGGGGATTGTCGTCGCGGTCAAAGCCTGGTGGTGTGGGCGTTTAATGAAGGTCGTGGCGTGGCGCGGGAGTGCGATCGCTACCTCATGGGTCACAGCGATTTACCCTAGTTCAAATTGATTTTCCCATTCAAAAGGAAGGAAAGATTATGGTTTCTGTCCGCACGATCTATCACAATCTGCGTTTTTGCGACAATTGCCCAGACCCAGCGATAAGTGCCAGTTATCGCGAAGCGGCCCAAAACGCGATCGCCGATTCTAAAATCAGTTTAGTCTGGCGGCAGGCGATCGCGAAACGACTCAACCAAGTCAACCAAAGTCTAGCCCGTCTCACGGTTGGCCCCAACGATAGTTACTAAGATTGCCCAGATTTCTAACATTTGAAGCGATATTCAGCCAAGTTTGTTTCGGCAGACTTGGTTTTATGGCGTATCGGATTTGGTATGACACACATACGAGCGGTGGGTTACGGCGGATAGCCAGAGTGCAGTTATAGCGAGAGTTTTAGCCGCCTAACCCACCCTACTGGCTAATGACCAATGACAAATGACAAAGAACAAATGACTATTAGTTTTACAATGTATAAAACAAATTAGTTTTACGTCAGCAATGGGAGCGATTCAAGCAATCCGAGGAACGCGGGATATTTTACCCGAAGAAGTAGGTTATTGGCAGCAAGTCGAGGCCAAAGCCCGCGATATTTTTGCTCAAGCCGCTTATACCGAAATTAGACCGCCTATTTTCGAGCAAACCGAGCTTTTTGCCCGTGGAATCGGGGAAGCAACGGATGTGGTGGGCAAAGAGATGTATAGTTTTATCGATCGCGGCGATCGCGCTTTGACCCTACGACCGGAGTTAACCGCCGGGGTGGTACGGGCTTATATTGAAAATAAACTGGCCGGGAAAGGCGGCGTACAGCGTTTATGGTATATTGGCCCTGCTTTTCGTTACGAACGCCCTCAAGCGGGTCGCCAGCGCCAGTTTCACCAGATTGGGGTGGAAGTGTTGGGGAGTGCCGATGCGCGGGCTGATGTCGAAGCGATCGCGATCGCCACGGATTTATTACAAGGGGTAGGCTTACGCAGTCTCAAACTCGATATTAACTCCGTGGGGCAAGGAGAAGACCGCAACGCCTATCGTCAAGCCCTGATTGATTACCTCACCCCCTACAAAGACGACTTAGACGCAGATTCTCAAGACCGACTGCATCGCAACCCCTTACGCATCCTCGACAGCAAAAATAAACGCACTCAAGAAATCGTCCAAGATGCACCAAGCCTTCTAGAATATCTAGGAGACAAGTCTCGCGCTCATTTCGAGCAAGTGCAGCAACTTTTGACTCAACTGGGGATTGAATATAACTTGAACCCCCGTTTAGTGCGCGGCCTCGATTACTACACTCACACCGCCTTTGAAATCCAATCGGATGACCTGGGCGCACAAGCGACGGTTTGCGGCGGTGGGCGGTATGATGGTTTAGTCAGTCAACTCGGCGGCCCGGATACTGCCGCAGTGGGTTGGGCGTTGGGAATGGAGCGATTGATCTTGTTATTACAACAACGGGAAACCGCCCCCACTCCCGCTTTAGACTTTTATATCGTTTCTAAAGGGGACGCGGCTGAAAATCAAGCTTTAGTTCTCGCGCAAAAATTACGTCACGTTGGGTTTAAAGTTGAGTTAGACTTGAGCGCAAGCGGCCTGAGTAAGCAGTTTAAGCGAGCCGATCGCAGTGGCGCGATCGCCTGTTTAACTCTAGGAGACGATGAGGCTGAAAACCACACCGTCCAACTCAAATGGATGCAAACCCGCCAAGAAGTTAGTCTCGCTCAAGCCGATCTCTTGAGTCAAGCTGATGACTTCCGCCAACAGTTGCAACAGCAAAAAACATGAAGTCTTGGGAATTTCTGATTCAAAAACACGGCAAAAACGCCTGGTTTCCGCTTAAAAAACAAAAGCTGAAACTCCCGGAAGGTCGGTATCGTATTGTGGCCCAATGCGATCGCCCTAACTTGGAGGTGGAGGTGCGCGTCACCCATCACGTCAAAACCACTCCGAGAAAACGGCGATCGCAACAGCGACAAGGCCGCACCAACGCCGATGGGTTAATGGTGATTGTGCCGTTTGTGAATTTTAGCCCAGGACTGTGGGAAATTCGCGCCAGCAGCGATATTATGTCAGACTTGATGGGAGAAAACTGGCAAAAAACCGTTAAGCTGCGGGTTTTAGCCCAGAATAGCGAACTTTTAGCCGAAAATACCCCCGCGACGGCTCCGGCAGTTTCCCAAGAAACCACAGCCAGGGAAGATTTTGAGATTTCAACTGAGGAAAATGGCGACTCTGAGGCAGAAAATCCCATCGAGCCGATTGTAGAAAGCGTTTCCGAGACGATTTCGCCTGAAAAT
>Ga0207419_1001694_pt1 | contig 15908 bp, 13 predicted proteins | sample ElkSloMetagenome_4_FD_184723 | JGI IMG/M metagenome (GOLD analysis project Ga0207419, IMG submission 184723) | Hot spring microbial communities from Elkhorn Slough, Monterey Bay, USA - MD2A (version 2) | ecosystem: Environmental > Aquatic > Marine > Intertidal zone > Estuary: Microbial mat ...
GTGGCTGGCGTCTCTACCACAAGTGGATCCAGAGCGCGTCGGAGTTTATGGCGGTTCTTATGGTGGCTATTTAACGGCCATGGCACTTGGTAGAGATTCTAGATTGTTTGCCGCTGGAGTGGATATCCATGGGGTACATGACAGAACAGTCAATAGAGTAGGCAGATACTTGTATCCGAACCAATACGAGCAAGCGCCCGATGCGCAATATGCCGCTGAGGTCGCTTGGAAATCATCGCCTGTGGCTTATGTTGAAGGTTGGACATCACCCGTATTGATCATTCACGGAGATGATGACCGTAACGTACCTTTTAGCCAAAGTACAGACTTGGTACAAAGGCTAAGAAAGAAAGGGGTAGAAATGGAAACCATGGTGGTAGTAGATGACTCACACCATTTTATGTTGCATAAGAACCAACTAGATGTAAACAATGCTACGGTTGAGTTTCTGAAGAAACATTTGCAGAAAAAGGAGAACGGGAATCCGTGATACGGACTGAAAATAATAATACAGCCCACGACTTCAGTAGTGGGCTGCATGCCGTGGTCTGTATGCCCTAGGCTAAAATGTTTATATATTCACAATCACACCAAAATTCAATCTGCCTGCATTGCCAATTTGGTTGCCAGTGAGGTTTTCGTACAATTTGGCTTGGTAAATGGCTTGAAAAGTTACCGCATTTTTATTGATGTCTAAACCGATATCTCCAAAAAGCGTATCACCACCTGTTAGGTTTTGAATGTTACTATTCCAAACGTTGTTTCCTGCCGTTTCAAAATAAGCACCGAGCCTCGGTACTAAATTCCAATTTCCCAAACTTTTCTGATAAAAGAGCGCAGCTTGGGCATTAAAACTATTGGCAAACTGGTAACCATTTTCACCCAAGCCTGATTTCATAAAATTGGTACTGGCCGTAAAACCATATTTATTTACCATGTTAAAATATTGGTAATTGAAACGAAATATAATGGCCCAGGCACTACTACCCGGTTGTAAAATGGGGTCATGTAGTTCTCCGTTGCCTGTTTCCTTATTGTACTGCCCTGTAGGTAAATTAACTGCCAAACCAGGTCTGAATACATGGTTCCCATTTTTGCTTTCCAATCGAAACATATAATCTCCTGCCAAAACCAAATCGCCCAAACCTTTGGAGGTAAAGGTGCTATCGTGCTGTGGTCTTGGAGGCTCTATCACATTGGCATAATAGGCCACGTTTCTGCGAAAAGGCAAAATGGCCATTAGGTTGATTTTATTTTTAATCGTGTGGTTGATGCGCAATTCCAAGGTTTGATAAGTCTCGTAATCGCGGTCATTTTTTTCGGCAAAAAAACCAGCATCTTCGGGTTCGTGCATGGTGGCTTTACGCGGTATAAATAGATTGCCCGAGTGTCCTAACTGCTGGTAACCATTGAACATTCGGTATCTATAAAATACTCCAATAAAACTTTTCTGTTGTATGGTGTTGTATTCAAAAATATTACAAACATCACAGGCATTCGCCTCAAAAAAAGTGATGCTTACCATGAGAAAAAAGGCAAATATATGTTTCATGTTATAAGTCTTGATTGAATGGATTGCTCCACATAGGATTCGTTAAAAAACTACTGTCAGTAAGTGTGTTTAAAAAAGCAATGAGCGCTTGTTTGTCGTCTTTATTGAGTGGGATACCTACATTTCCATGTTCGTCTATCAATAGTTTATCTAATGATGGGCTGCGCTGAACACCAGAATTGTAATGTTCCAAAACGGCTTCTAAATCGCTAAATCGCCCATCGTGCATGTAAGGGGCGGTAAGTGCTACATTCCTCAAAGTAGGTGTTTTAAATCTACCTAAGTCTTCTGCATTTAGTGTAATTCTTGCCCTGCCCTGTGCCACTTCTTCAGGTCCTTCGGGAAAAGTACTGTCCAAGCCGTTGTTATGGTAATCAAAATCGGTAAAGAACAAGCCGCTGTGGCAGTTGCTACATTTCTCCTCAAAAAGTACCTCCCCTCTCAATTCTAATTCTGTAAATTGTAGTTGACCATCAGATTTAAGTACTTGATCATACTTGGCATTATCGCTGATCAATGTTCTTTGGAACTGCGCCAATGCCCTAGCTATAAAAGCCGCGTGGATGGTATCTACCTTAAAAACCTGCTTAAAGCGCGCTCGATAGTCGTATCTGTCTTCGAGTTTTTTCACCAACTCGGGGAGGTCAATGGCCATCTCATCGGGATGAGTGAGCGGAGCAAAAGTCAAAGACTCTAGATTTTTAGCGCCACCATCCCAAAAAAGTCCCTCGTGCCAAGCCAAATTGATCAAAGCTGGTGAATGCCTTTTGAGTGCTTTGCCACTATTGCCTCTGTTAGAAAGCGCCAAGCCATCAGTAAAAGCAATATGCTGCATATGACAACTCGCACAAGACAAATTATCCTTAGCAGAAAGTGCAGGGTCATAAAATAACATCCTACCCAACTCAACTCCTTCTTGCGAGATCGGGTTTCGCTCAGGATAGGGGATGCTGTCTGCCCAATAAACACTGCTAAAAGCTTGCTGCTCGCTAACGCTTTGTTTTTGGCAAGCTAACTGACCCAAGAGCAACACAGCTATGATATAGAAAAAAATTTCCTTCAATTTGAATGACTGGCTTTAAAAACCAATGAGGTTTTGTAAACTATTAATGCTGTTCGGGATGTCTTATCCCGAACAACTTTATTGTAGGATTTTCAACTAGACTTAATTGATAGCATTATTCTCTTCTCCCCATAGTACAAACATATCGGCATAGGCATTGGCTATTACCGTAGCTTTATCCACCGGGCCAAACATCACACCTGTAAACGTCTTTACTGGTTCAGATGGAGGGAAATTCAAACCCAAATCATTGAGATTGATTGCATTAAAAACCTCATCTGCTCTCACATTAAAGTTGAGTGTAGTTTCCATTTCTCCGTTAATGGTAATGGCTTGAGCAAAGGTCTTTTCAATGGTTCGGTAGTTATCATCTTCCCCAATATGGAAAGAGAAATTGATATCGTTGTTCTCGGCTGTATTGAAATATTGGCCATCCCAACGGATAAACTTGTAGCCTGATGCCCAGCCCCAATCCATACCGATGCCGGCTTGCAAGTCGCCTTTTTCATAGGTATCTGTATTGGCATTGGTGGTAGGATCAACCCCAACAGAAAACGAAATGCCTGTGTAGGTGCCAGCGGGTATATCATTAATCTCAATCAACTCTCTAGGAACCTGACTATCGCTACGTTGGCCCATAATATAATAGCTATCGGGCACTAAATAGCTGCTTCCGTCTTCTAGTTCAAGGGTTACATTGCTGATAATGTATTCAAATCTTGTAAAGCTAATTTGGTTATCAGTTGTACTGGAATAAGAAAAATTAGGGGATACATTTATATTTTCTGTGTCAAACTTACTTTCCATTAAAATGGTGAGCGAACCGGGTTCGGTAATCTCATCCACGGTATCGCTATTGTTACACGAGGTAAATAAAAAAATACCTAAAAAAATGCTCGTAAAAAGTGAATATGTATATTTCATATCTTTGATATTTCTTTGATGATAAAATGGTACTTAAAGTTGGTTTATAATCTTATTGGTGTTCATAATAGCTAGCCTTATCGTATCACTAAGACATTGCTAATTATTTTCTTCAAAATTTAGCATACATAAGCACTAGTTGTTCGGCTTATGCAAACCTGAACATATTATCCTATGATTTGTAATCTGTCTTTTACCTATTGTACTAAAAACACAGATTATAAGATAGGTAGATTGAGTTTCAGGAACCTCTAACAGCACCGCGCTAGAGAAGCATTATAAATGCTTCTCTCATACACACTCATCTACAATGAGTGGATTTCTAGCTATGGCGGCGGTTGTTTTAGCTGCTATCGAAGAAAAGACAACTACTATCAGTATAAAAAGAGGTTAAGAAATGGGCGGTTTAAAAAGTCTGTTTTTAATAGACTTGTCAGAGAAAATAGGATGGTGGGGTGTTTGTTTTTTGTTGGCTATCTCAATTGGAATTACTTTTTTGATAACCATTTCAGATTTAGCAAAAAACTGGTCTATTTTATAAAGAACGCCTAAGTTATTGGGCTTTTCTTTTTCAGTTTGTTGAGCAAGATTTTTATTGAGGAAACACTTGCCATTGCACTGCAGCTCGGGTTTGTCCACATTTTCACATAGGTATTTTTCAATGGTTTTTTGGTTGAATTGGTACCAAGAGGTTACCACCGAAAAACGCATGCTTCCCAGTAATAATACCAAAGAAAAAAAGACAATATAGAATTGAGCTGCTTTCAAAAAATCAGTTTTCTACACTCCGTAAAGTAAAGGCATTTTTGGCATAATTCGCGGAAAGCTTCGTAGAAATCGCGTCGAACATCACTACATTGTTTTCATTAAAATCTATAGTGGTAGGATCTTTAAAGATTTGCGACACTTCTACATCAATTAAAAAATTGGTTGAGTTACTGCTGTTTACCGTTACAGGTTGGTTTAATGGCATGATCAGTCGTCTGTAATTAGAATCGCCACCAATGTGCATCACTACACCCGCTTGTTCTTGGTTTTGTGTAGTAAATCTGCCTTCTAGCAGTAAAAATTTATAACCTGTGTTCCAGTCCCAAGCCATGTTGTTGCTTGGATCAAGTGCGCCTATATTGTCTAAAGAGTAGTTTTGAGCATTGTCCACACCAATGGCAAATTCTAACTCGTTGTAAGTGGCCAAAGGCACATTGGTTATCTCAATTTCGTAAACATGTGATTCAGGCGAGCGTTCGACCAAATGATAACTGTCTGGCTCAATAAATAAATCGCCTGTGCTGGTATTTCGTAATTTTACATTGCTCAAATAAAATTTAAATTCAGAAACCGTGTACTCATTACCCGCATCATTGGTGTAGGTGCGCGTTTCTAATTCTAGCGGGTCGCCATCATTAAAGATAGAAACTATAATCTTGGCATTTCCAGTTACCGCCTCCTCATTGGTATTGTCGGTCTCATTGCAAGCAAAGAGGCCAAGGGTGAAGGCAATCAATACAAAAGACAATTGGTGCTTCATAGCTTATTAATTTTTAAATGGATCAGAAAATTTGGGATTGGTGATAAATTCCTCATCGGTAAGCATATTCATAAAAGCAATAATGGCTTCCTTTTCATCAGGAGTTAAAAACAGTTTAACAGGGTCGCCGGGGGAGCGGATTTCATTGCTTGCTTCTATTATGAGTGGGTCTAGTGTATTGCTCGTTCGTATGTGTTGGTCGTAGTGCTCTAGAACTTCTTCTAAAGTATTAAATCGCCCATCGTGCATGTAAGGGGCGGTTAAAGCGATGTTCCTTAACGTTGGCGCTTTGAATTTGCCTTTGTCGGCATCTTTACCAGTTACGGTTTTTAGGCCATCTCTTAATGTGGCATCTTCGTCCAAACCATTGTTGTGGAAACCATTAAAGCCATTCAAGTCTCCACTGGTGAGCACGTTGGTATGGCAATCGCCACAGTTGCCGCCGCGTAAGCCAGCTTGGGCAATTGGGTGGGTAAAAAACAAATCGATGCCACGTTGTTCAAGTGCTGTGGGCGTGTATTCCCCTTTTAAAAATTGATCGTATTTTGAATTGGATGAAATGAGCGTGCGTTCGAACTGGGCTATGGCCTTGCCGATATTTTCTGCGGTAATGATTTCATCGCCAAAAGCTTTTTTAAACATTTCTGGATACTCAGGTGTGTTTTGGAGCTTGGCCACGGCAGCATCCAAGCTTTGGTGCATTTCAATGGGGTCTTCTATGGGAATAAGGGCTTGTTCCTCTAAACTTGTTGAGCGGCCATTCCAGAAAAATTTTTGGTTCCATAGCAAATTGGTAAGCGACATGGCATTAAAGCGGCCTAGGCTACCATCTATGCCTTTGCTAAATCGTTCGCCATCTGTAAAGGCTTTAGACTGTTGGTGGCAAGTACCGCAAGACATACTATTATCGCCAGAAAGTTTTTTCTCATAAAACAACATCCTGCCCAATGCTATGCCTTCTACAGTCATAGGGTTGTCCTCGGGGATTTCAAAATTACTCCCAAAGTAAAAAGGAACTTCTGCTTCTAAATCAAAGGCAGTGGGAAAACTTACGGAGGGTTCTTCAGTGCTATCGCAAGCAATCAATAAAGCTGAAAAAATAAACAAAATACCCAGTCTCTGTAGAAAATCACTCATAGATTTTTGTATCAATCACTCCATATAAAAAGCGTTTTTGAAAGGAAATGATTCAATAAAATACAACATTAACAAAATTTATTGAAGCAACCAATCGAGCGAAAAATATGTAAAAACATTATCTGTATAGTCGTCTTTTTCAAAGAATAATCCTATATCTCCATTTTTTAAAATTGTGAGTGAGGAGTAAGCTGCTGCACCTTTATAAATGGTCTTGGGTCGGCTCCAAGTTTTACCATGGTCTTTACTGATTTTGATGGTGAGGTGTTGGCGTTTTTCTTGGGAGTCTAGGTTTGAAAAAATAAGTAGGTCTGTTTTGGCTTTTTTATCAGGATAAACTAATAAACTGGCATTACAAGCAGGGTCTATTAAGGAAGAATCTATGTACGTTTCCCAGCTTTTGCCTTGATTACTAGAGGTATGGATGTAACGATAGCCTGCTTTATTCACTCGACTGTTCACCATCCAATCCCCATTTTCTAACTCTATGATTTTTGATTCATCGCCTGGGCTGAGTGGATTTTCATTTACAAACCATGTTTTGCCATGGTCTTTACTACCAAAAATAAATACCCCTTTGTCTAAGTTGACCAAAGTATGCAGCAGCCTGCCATTTTTGGTTTGTACACCTCTGCCCGAAGTAATGAATTGAAAGTCTTTCCGACTATTGGGCAAGGATATTTGCTCGGTAATGTCTACAGGCCCACTCCAAGTTTTACCATTATCAGTACTTTTGATGTATTTAAAATAGTATACATCTTTTTCTTTGTCCAAGTCCATAAAATTAAAGAAGAGGAAGATACTTTTGGTATCTCTATCTACAATAAGGGAAGGATCGGACGCAGATTGCCCAAGCGGATAATCCACCACAGTTTCTATAGGTAACCAAGTTTTACCATTGTCTGTACTCCTGCGTATTACAATGTTGATGTTTTTGTTCCACTTTAAATCCCCACAAGAAGGCACACGCTCATCAATAGCAGCGATCAAATCTCCGTTTGGTGCTGTGGTTAATGCGGGAATCCTGTAACAAGCCACCTCTTGGTCTTGCTCCGTCTTAAACAATGATTGTAATTGCAAGGAATCTTGAGCGCTCGCTTCCCAACTTAGATACCCTATGGCCATACATAAAAAGAATAACCTTAATAAGGTACTCCCTTTGATCTTTGTATTTTTGATATTGAGTTGTGTCTCAAGATGCTTAAACTGATTTATGTAATTTTTTGAAATCAAATTTATATTCATAAAAGCTTGCATAAATTGTAGTTGTAGTTTATCGCTGATTTTGATTTAGGTATAATTGAAAATTAAAGCGTAAAAATATCATAAAGGCTAAAAGAGTGTATTTTTTGTGTCTATTTTACTTTCCAACCACTGATTAAATACCTACAAATTAGCGCAAAATATAATTACTTAATTTTATTAAGACCTGTCATTTTTAAGATAATTTATCGCAATTCAATTACATATATTAATATTGGAGTACGATGTATGGAGCCGATAGCTGAATGATTGAAAGTATAGCTGTAATGAGGTCTTCATGAGAACATATTGAAAAATAATGATAAGATCCTTTAGAAAAATCAGACAGCGCCTGTTGTCTGAAAATAAACTTACAAAGTATTTACTGTATGCTTCTGGTGAAATAGTTCTGGTAATGATAGGTATCCTGCTTGCGCTTCAGGTAAATAACTGGAACGAGCAGCGTAAAAAAAATAAGGAGCTCAAAGAAGTTAGAACACGTGTCGCTCTTGATATTGGGAATGACCTAGCCGACTTACAGTCTAAAATAGACTTTTGGGAGTACAAAAGACCTCTTTTTGACAGCGTACGATATGGAAAAATGACCGAAGCATTGCTTGATCAAGGTGCAGATGAATTAATTAGCACAGCTCCTTTTACAGTACTGAGTAAAACAGGTGTCGAATTATTAAAAGAAACCAAGAATAGAGATGCTCTCACTCTAAAAATCATAGAGATTTATGACTATCTGGAAGAACAACCGCTCATGAATGAAAGAGAAATCCGCCAGAGTATGTACGATATGGGAGATGCAATGATGAAGTACGAGTGGTTTCATGATTATAAGAAAAACGGATTAAATAGTAAAAGTGCAAGAGGCTACTTTCTAAATGATAAAGAATACATCAATAGATTGATTTACAGCCATAATCGAATCTATACGAATTACCTCCGAAAGCTTGAATATGTAATTAGCGTTCTAAAAGAAGCAAGAAATGAATTAAGGATTAAAAACAATCCAAACTATAAGCCCCTAACAAAAGACGGCCTAGAGCAATATATAGGCTCCTTTAAGCTAGATACGGACTCAAACCCTGAACTCTGGTATTTTATAACTGATACCATACACTTGGAGATTGAGGACGATATACTGAAACTAAAAGTTAACAAGTGGAAGTCTAGTTTTATAGAATATTTTGAGACCAATGAAGATACGTTCATACATGGAGGTAGTTTCTTCAACCTTACCATGACTTTTGAGCGGAACGATTTAGGAGAGGTCACTGGCTTTAAACTTTACACACAAAGCCGTAGTGAAACGTCCATCAAACATTTTATTAAGCTAAAAAATGAAAGTGAATAAAGCTCTAATTTGAGTAATAGATTTTTTTAAATAATAAAAGTGCAATCTCAATATCTTTAAGCTGAACCATAAGCCAATGATAAAATTCTTTAGGAAAATCAGACAAAAACTGCTGGCTGAAAGCAAATTTAGCGCATATCTGATTTATGCCATTGGTGAAATTTTTTTGGTAGTGATAGGAATTTTAATTGCATTACAGATAAACAACTGGAATGAGAGCAGAAAGGCCAGTATAAAAGAAACAAAGACACTTAACATTCTCAAATCAGAAATGGTAACTTCTTTAATGGAGCTAAAACAAGACCAAGAGTCTAATGTTAGATTTTATGAGGCTGCACTTAATGTTTACCATTATATTAGAGAAGAACCTGCTCTTGTTGATTCCATGTACATAGAATTTTATAAAAGTGTACAGTTCAATTATTCTTATCCGAACAAAGCAGTATATGAAACCTTAAAATCTGGTGATTTGGGAATTGTTAAATCCGATGCATTGCGGATGTTGATCACCAATATTTATGAGAGTGGCTATGAAAGGGTAATTAGAAAAATTACTACCAGACGAAATGCTGCACGCTTACTCTTTCCCTATTACAAGAAACACTTTATTACTAAAAAGATAGCTGAAGACAACGATTGGGCTGTGTACGATTTTTATGGGATACCTAATGATTATGCATTCATAACCAATGATCCAGAATATGAGGCCTTGATTGTTGAAGCTATTAGAGGTAGGAAAATTGTGATGGATGATTTTACCCGAACTATAAAAGATGTAGAGCATTGTATTGCAGAAATTGATAAATATTTGAAAGCAAAACAATATTTGTAAGTTATGAGAAGCTGCTCCATTTAGGCTTCTCTCTCGACTTTCTTGTGTAGATTATCTTTCTTTACCAAGTTCGGCAGATTTTCCTTTCAATAAAAAAGGTGTTTTTATGGGAGTAACTGATGAAAGATTAAGTAAATCTTATTTTTATAACTATATACCACACATGTAGCGTATTTTAAACGATATCTTCTAGAGTCCTTTTAAGCCAACACATCCTTCACGATATGTCCATGCACATCGGTCAATCTAAAATCTCTACCTTGGAAATGATAGGTGAGATCTTCGTGGCCCATGCCCATTAAATGAAGCATGGTAGCATGTAGGTCATGTATGTGCACCCTATCTTTAATGCCATAGTAGCCAATTTCGTCGGTTTCACCAAATGAGAAACCTTCTCTTACGCCGCCGCCTGCCATCCAAATAGTAAAAGCTTCGGTGTGGTGGTCTCTACCATAGAACTGCATTTTTTTGCCTTCTCTGTTTTCTTGCATAGGGGTTCTGCCAAACTCACCGCCCCAAACCACTAAGGTTTCATCTAGCATACCTCTTTGTTCTAAGTCTGTGAGTAGGGCGGTCATGGGTTTGTCTACCTCATTACAGCGGTCTACAAAACCGTGCTCCAAAGAGCCTCCTTTACCAGAACCATGAGAATCCCAACCCCAATGGTAAAGTTGAATGAAACGTACATCTTTCTCGGCCAACCTTCTGGCGAGTAAGCAATTATTGGCAAAAGAAGATTTACCCGGCTCGGTACCGTACATTTCGTGTATGTAGTCCGGTTCTTGAGAGATGTCCATGGCCTCAGGTACAGACATTTGCATCTTAAAGGCCATTTCGTATTGGGCAATTCTAGATAAAATTTCAGGGTCGTTTACTTCATTGTAAGTCTCCTCATTAATCTTATTAATGGCATCGATGGATTTTTTCCTTAAATCTCTGCCCATGCCATGTGGGTTGCCTGTGTAGAGTACAGGGTCGCCTTTTGAGCGGCATTGCACCCCTTGGTAAACAGTGGGTAAAAAGCCACTGCCCCAAACACTTTTACCTGCACTCGGGACACTACCGCCTGAACAAAGTACGATAAAACCCGGTAGATTTTGGTTTTCGCTACCCAAACCATAAGCCACCCAAGAACCTATACTTGGTCTGCCCAAACGAGGCGAACCTGTATGCATCAGCAGCTGAGCAGGGGCATGGTTGAACTCATCGGTATGCATGGCCTTTAAGAAAGAGACCTTGTCTGCTTTGGTTGAGAAATGGGGCAACCTGTTCGAAATCCAAGCGCCCGACTCACCGTGCTGTTTAAAGTCTGCAATGGGACCGAGCATTTTAGGCACACCTCTAATAAAAGCGAATTTCTTGCCCTCTAACAATGAAGGAGGACATTCTTGACCATGTAATTTTGCCAAAGCAGGTTTGTAATCAAATAGCTCTAGCTGAGAAGGAGAGCCTGCCATGTGCATGTAAATCACCCTTTTTGCTTTGGGCACATAATGTGAAGGCTTAGGATTCATGGCATTGGCTACCTTTGCTTTCATATCGCTATTAGAAGCGCTTTCGGTGGGATTACATCCGATTAAAGAACCTAGTGCCATAGCGCCCAAACCAGTAGTGCAGTTTCTTAAAAAGTGCCTTCTTGTAGTGTTTTCTAGGGATTTATGCTGTAATTCCTTTAATAATCTGTCTATATTTTTCATTAGTAATGCTAAAAAATAACTTGCTCATTCTGAAACTATAAGAATTTGTTAATCAACAAGTTATAGAATTAATAATTTACAATCAATAATTAAACATTGATCATTCTTTGGTTAAAAATTCGTCCATGTTCATTATGGCGTTGGCTACTACCGTCATGGCTGCCAATTCCTCACAATTACCTTCGCACAATGGTTCGCCTTTAAAAGTATCTTGCGGCAAGCCTGTTTCTAGATTTACATCTCCTTCCATTTCGCCATCTTCCTTTGCTTTTTCATCTTCCAAATCATCATAAGCATTGGGGAATTTGAGCAGCTCGTAAACGGCTTCCTCATTTTTCTGAAAGTGAGCGTAGGAATCTTCCCAAAGTGATTTGAGCGCTTCTTGTTTTTTATCTGAAATTTCCCTCAATACCGCTTTTTGATAGCCTTGCTGTATGCCGGTGCCTATGTCTTCGGTTGCCAACATTTGCTTGGCCAAAGCAATGGCCGTTTCTATGTAAACTGGGTCATTTAAAGTAACTAAAGATTGTAGCGGCGTATTGGTTCTTATCCGCCTTGGCACACAAAATTCTCTACTCGGTGCATCAAAGGAGATAAGTGAAGGATAGGGGCTGGTTCTCCGCCAAAAAGTATATAAGGCCCTTCTGTATCGGTCTTCGCCTTCACTGGTTTGCCATTTGAGACCACTGTAAACCACTTGCCAAACACCTTGGGGTTGTGGGGGCATTACGCCTTTGCCATACATTTTCTCACTTAATAAACCGCTTACGGCCAATGCTTGATCGCGCACTTGCTCGCCACTCAGTCTAAATCTTGGCCCTCTTGCTAAATAGCGGTTGGCGGGGTCGATTTCCAATAATTCATTGCTCACTTTAGAATCTTGTCGGTAAGTGGCTGACATTACCATGGTTTTAATGAGGCGCTTCATGCTCCACTCATAATCGTGCATAAAGTTGTAGGCCAACCACTCTAGTAACTCTGGATGGGAGGGAGTAGCGCCTTGTGTACCAAAATCTTCGCTGGTTTCTAAAATACCAATACCAAAAATATTTTCCCATATTCGGTTGGCCATTACACGTGCGGTGAGTGGATTATCTTTGCTCACAATCCAATTCGCTAAATCGAGCCTGTCCGCTTCAGTATTGCCATTGCGTATTTCCAAGTCATGTAAAAACTCAGGTACGCCGGGTTGTACTTTTTCGCCGTGGGCGGTCCAGTTACCGCGCTCAAACACATGGGTTTCTCGCCTAAAGTCCTTGGGGTTTTCCATCATAATTGGAGTCCGCTTTACAGGCGCATCCAGTATTTTAGGGATGGAGGCTTCGAGGTGTTGGTGCATTTCTTGATTTTCTTTGCCGGGCAGGCTTTCTCTAAAAAGCAACCATTCTAAACTCGCAACATAGCCCTTGCTTCCTGGTGATTGGTAGATGAAGTACAAATCGTGTGTACCTTCAATAGGCGTAATATCGATTTGTTCGGCTTTATGTATCCAAAAGTTACCTGAAGATTTTATATTGATTTCGCCAATTTTCTGTCCATCAGGTGCATCTAATCTAATTTCGATTTTGCCCTTGCTTTCTTTGGCACCGTATCTTAACAAAAGTTTATCGGCGTTTTTTAAGTTTACCTTTGGAAGTCGCGCCATCCCACCGTTTTCTACTCCTAAAAATTTATTATCTATGAGCGCGCCCGCTACTATCGTGTCAAAATCATGGGGATGATATTTCGGTTCGAAAGTCTTAAAGAAAAGTTCGGTTTCTTCTGCGGCCTTTTCTGAACCCGTATGTTCCTTTACCCATTGCGCAATTTTATCAATTTGTGCTTTGTCTTCCTCATTTTCATAAAAGCGGATATTGGGGTATTCGCCCGGCACATCTTCATCTCGTGTATTGTTAAAAAAGGCGTAGAATTGGTAGTATTCCTCCATTTTAAAAGGGTCATACGGATGGCTATGGCACTGTACACAAGCGAAAGTGGTGCCCATCCAAGTATCCATTGTGGTGTTTACCCTATCCAATACGGCTGCTACGCGAAATTCTTCATCATCGGTTCCACCTTCGTCGTTGTTCATGGTATTTCTATGAAAACCCGTGGCAACCAATTGCCCATCGGTAGGGTCGGGCAGGAGGTCGCCAGCCAATTGCTCAATTGTAAACTCATCAAAAGGTTTGTCTTGGTTAAAGGCATCGATTACCCAATCGCGGTATTTCCAAATGGTGCGCTCGCTGTCTTTCTCATAGCCTTTGGAGTCGGCGTATCTTGCTAAATCTAGCCACATAGAAGCCCACTTTTCGCCAAATTTGGGCGATGCTAGCAAACTATCAACCAAAACCTCATAGGCTTTATCGGTTGGGTTGCTCAAATAGGTATTGAGCAACTCTTGCGAAGCAGGCATACCGATTAAATCCAAACTAACCCTTCTTGCCAAGACTTCGGGATTTGCCTCTACACTGGGCGATAGATTTTTTTTATTGAGTCTGTCGATGATGAATCGATCAATTCCGTTCTTTACATTATAATTTCTATCGCTTGCATGGATACCTGCCGACAAGGGTTCCGCTTCAGGCACTTCAACTTCTTCAATTTTCTTGTAAGCCCAGTGTTGGCCCCACTCCGCACCTTGATCTACCCAACGGGTCAATATGTCTATTTCCTCATCGCTCAATGGTGGGCTTTCTGGTGGCATCCTTTCTTCAGGGTCGGGGTGGGTCAGGCGCTTGATAAACTCGCTATTGGCAGCATCTCCGGGTATAATGGCTGGGTGGCCTGACTCTGTATCCGCTACAGCTTCTTCTCTAAAGAGCAAGCTAAAACCAGCCGTACGCTTAACCCCACCATGGCAAGAAATACATTTGCTGTTGAGCAGTGGTTTTACTTGGGTACTGTAATCTACTTTATCCTCAAAACCCGAAGAAAATAACAAAGCATAAAAAACCAATGCTGCTGCTATAAGACCTACAGGTATTAATATTTTTTTTGTATTCATTTCCTATTTACATCAATGTGGGTGTTACTTAGACCCGTAAAATTAGAATACAAAAATTAAAGCTTATCTATTAATTAAGCAAAGGTTTTTGAAATGCATTTTCTAAATGTTGATTTTTGTTATACGAGTTTTGGTTTTTGGATAAAGTATTGGAAACCAAACGATAAACTAAAGAGCTTATGTAATGCAAATTATCTGTTTTACCTTTTAGAAATAAATAAGAAAGCCTTAACAGTGAGCAAAGGCTTTGGCTTAAAAAACCATCACTTTTTTAAGGCACAAAAATACCTTCAACTGGAACAATAACCCTATCGGCGCCTTCTACTTCAACCACCACAGGATTGCTGCCGTCTAGATTGGCCATACCTATTTTGTCACCCCAAGTAGTCCAGAAAAGTCTTTGTGAAGCTTCATGCACGGCAATGCCATAAACTCTTGCGTCTGGTTCAAATATGATGGTCTCTATATTCTCGCCATTAAAGTCGGCTCTTTTAATACTGGCACTTTGCATATCGTTAAAAATCACTTTTTCATTAGAGCCATCCACAGAAATACCATAGCCATAACCGCCGTGGTCAAAATCTATGATCCTGTTTAAGCCACGTCCATCGGTTTTTCCTCTAAACACAGATTCTCTACCTTCTACAGGGGTTACTGTAAAAATTTTATCTTCATATAGTTCCATGTCTTGTGCGTTGCCAAATCTGTTGTTTTTGGATTGGTCTAATATCACTTTTTTACTTAAATCGTTGATGTTAATTGCCCAGATTTCTCTGGTAGTGTATTTGGAAGCTAATAGGATGTTGTTAGCGGTATCGAGTTCTAAGTCCCTCACTTCTACAAAATCTGCACCGACTACGCCGTTTTGGCCATCTATGGTATTTCTCAGAATTCTTTCATTGCCATAATCTGGTACACATGATTGGTTCTTGCATCGTGTGCCAATGCACCACTAGGGCCTCTTGGCACAGTAAATAAGGAGAATACCTTGCCTGTATTTACCTCATAATATTTTAACATGTGTGCATCAAAATCCACAAAAAGAAGTGAGACAGGATTGAAAATATGTTTTTAGCCATAGCAATTTTTTTGATAGGTATTTTATCAAAAGAGCGCTGCAAGACTCTTTTGTCTAAAAATTTATTTGTGCTGTGCACCTATGCTATGAGCTATTCGCTGCAACTTTAGATCTTACTCAAGGGAGGGAATGGCTTTTCAACCTTACTTGACTTATTTGTAAAGCTATGGAGCCAATATCTATCTTTGGCTCCACAACTTTAAATTTCTTTTATTTCATAAAAATACCCGATCCTAAATAGTTGTCCTCTCCTCTCCAGTCGGGTTTCCAGAAAATGGTACTTTGGTGGGAACCGTCATTATCCACATCTATTTGCGCAGTGTTAAGCCTAAAGCTGTTCCACTCACCGCTTTGTTTTTCCTTTAAAAATGCCAAAGGAATGGCCAGCTCTACAGCAAAACCACCATCAATTAATTTTGTGGCTACCTGAGTACCTTCGGGCAGTCTATCTGCTTGGTACAAAGTTGTACCTGTTTCTGATTTTTTTGTAGGAGGCGAAGTGATGA
>Ga0207419_1001695_pt1 | contig 15897 bp, 16 predicted proteins | sample ElkSloMetagenome_4_FD_184723 | JGI IMG/M metagenome (GOLD analysis project Ga0207419, IMG submission 184723) | Hot spring microbial communities from Elkhorn Slough, Monterey Bay, USA - MD2A (version 2) | ecosystem: Environmental > Aquatic > Marine > Intertidal zone > Estuary: Microbial mat ...
ACCATGCGAAGCGATTTGACAAGTTCCGGCTTTGGTCTGGTCGCAGGGCGGACGAGACGGCGCAACCGCGCCCGCAGATCAGGTTTCACGATCTTGCGATATCTCCGGGCGAATGCACTGCCATCATTTTCGGCATAGCGGGGGCCACGATCCACTGCACGCCAGTAATTGGTTTCCTTGTGAACGGGCACACAGACTTCGGGGTGACCCGCCAGATAGCGGTGCAGCCACGAGGTGCCTGACTTCTGCGCCCCGATCACGAAAAACAATTGCGGCACCTGGGCAAAACGCGGATCGACCGGACCCGTGGCCATCTACCGCGTCCCGTCCCGAAGACATCCGCGTGCCGTGGCGACGCCGCGCGCCGACCCTGCGGCTTTTCGGCCCCCGATCATCACCCGGCCTTTTCGTCGTTCTTTTCGTCACCGGGCAGGATGTATTCGGCCCCTTCCCATGGCGACATGAAGTCGAACTGACGATACTCCTGCACGAGATTGACCGGCTCGTAGACCACGCGCTTCTGGACCTCGTCATACCGCACTTCGGTGTAGCCGGTCGTGGGGAAGTCCTTGCGCAGCGGGTGGCCGCGAAAGCCGTAGTCGGTCAGGATGCGGCGCAAATCCGGATGGCCGGTAAAGAGAATACCGAACATATCGAACACCTCGCGCTCGAACCAGTTGGCCGAAGGGTGCACGGAAATGATCGACGGCACCATATCCTCTTCGCGGACCTGCACGCGCAGGCGGATGCGGTGGTTCTGGTACATCGACAGGAAATGATAGACGACGTCGAAACGCTTGGCGCGGCTGGGGTAGTCGACCGCGGTGATATCGATGAGCGACGAGAAGCGGCAAGTCGCGTCGTTCTTGAGGAATTCCACGAAACTCACCAGCGACGAGGGCGCGACGCTGACGGTCAGCTCGTCCCTGGCGACCTCCCACGACAATACGCAGTCGGTCCGCTTCATCTCCAGATGGGTGCCGAGTTCTTGCAGGGCTTCAGTCATGACTTGATCCTTATCTCGCCGCCTAGCGGACGATCGTCCCCGTCCGGCGCATTTTCCGCTGCAGCTGCAGGATGCCGTAAAGCAGTGCCTCGGCCGTGGGCGGACAGCCCGGCACGTAGATATCCACCGGCACGATGCGGTCGCACCCGCGCACGACGGAATAGCTGTAATGGTAGTACCCGCCGCCGTTCGCACAGGACCCCATCGAGATCACGTAACGCGGCTCGGGCATCTGGTCGTAGACCTTGCGCAGCGCCGGGGCCATCTTGTTGGTCAGCGTGCCGGCCACGATCATCAGATCCGACTGGCGCGGGGATGCGCGCGGCGCTGTTCCGAACCGCTCGAGGTCGTAGCGCGGCATCGAGGTATGCATCATCTCGACCGCGCAACAGGCCAGCCCGAACGTCATCCAGTGCAGCGAACCCGTCCGCGCCCAGTTGATGATGTCGGCGGTGGAGGTGACAAGAAATCCCTTGTCCTGCAACTCTGTGTTGATCAATTGTGCGCCGTGGTCCTTGTCGGCCCCTACGGCGGTTCCGGTCATCGCACCCATGGTGGCTCCCTATATGGCGGGCAGCGTTCCGCCACCCTCGGCTTGATTGGCATGTAACCCCCCTACCCGGTGTCGTCAACGCGACAGAGCGCGCAGCCGCCCATTCCCGTCAGGTCTTGAAAGTTTGCACCGCACCACGACCGGTGTGCCGGATCGACCTGCCAGCACTCCACCCCGCGACAGCATTTGCCCAAGAAGAAATGATGCCTGAACAGCCGACAACGGCGCGCAGCCTATGACGTGATGGTTGTCGCGTGAAAGGCCACCAAGGTCCTGCCGACCGGACCGGAGGCACGACACCTGATCCGCAACCGGCAGCCGACGCCCGACGGCGCCCGATGGGTCACTCCCACTCGAGCGCGCCTTTCTTCCATTCGTAGGCAAAGCCGATGGTCAGCACGCCGAGGAAGATCATCATCGACCAGAACGCCGTCATGCTGATGTCACCGAAAGCCACCGCCCAGGGGAAAAGGAAGGCCACCTCGAGATCGAAGATGATGAACAGGATGGATACCAGGTAGAACCGGACATCGAATTTCATCCGCGCGTCATCGAAAGCGTTGAAACCGCATTCGTAGGCCGAAACCTTTTCGGGGTCCGGATTGCGCACCGCAACGATGGCCGCCGCGAGGATCAGGATCAGACCCAGCGTGATCGCCAGCCCCAGAAAGATCAGGATCGGCAGGTATTCGGACAGCATTTCCTGCAAGAGAGGCTCCTTTCGGCTCGGCGCGCGCGGGGCACGCCGCACATCTGCTGGCAAGGGGAATAGCGCCCGCTTGGGCGGGGGTCAACCAAGCCGCGCGTCAAAGCAGTGGGGTAAGGGCGAAAGGCGTGGAAACGCCGCAGGGGGGCGTGCTAGTCGACCATCGGTGCGCGCGGGGACAGGATCGCCCCGGCCACCGCAACAAGCGATCCGTGATGGGCCAGCCCGTTGGCACGTGCTTCGAGACCGCGCAGCCGGTCGACCACCTCTGTCAGGTTGTCGGCCTGCTGGTCGGTCAGCCAGAACAGGGCGTACATTCCCCAGGTGAAATCGCCGGGCATGTCGCGCACATCGACAACGCATCCCTCTTCGGCCTCGGTGAAGGCCATCGACGTCACGGTCATCGCTCCGGTCCGCGAGATCAGCATGACGTCATGGCGCTCGGGGCTGCTTTGCAGAACCTTGGCGTCAACCTCGACAAGATCGTCCGAACCATCCGCACCATTGGTCGCGACGGCCACGTCGAAAAACCCGTTTTCATCCGCGGGCCCCGTCAGGACGCGGCCGCGCCGGGTTGCGGGCTGCAACGCAAGCTGCTGGAACGCGGCATCGACGCTGCAGGGCAGCGCCTGGCGCAACTGCAAGACCCGGCGCACCGTCGGCCCGCCATAAACAAGGGCGCCGAATACGATCTGCAGCAGCACCACCAGAAACCCGGTCAGAGCGACAGCGAAACCGATCAGCAGAACCAGCGCGCCCGACTGCTGCTCTGCGGGCGCCCAAAGCGCAAGCACCTGCAACAGCGGCATGCCGACCACCAGTACGGTCGCAGCAACGGCCAGCGCGAGCGTCTCCAGCGTCACGTTGGGAAACAGCACCACATGGGCGACGATCACGACTGCAAGACCCAGAACCGAGACGCTGGCCTGTGCCGCAGACAGGACCGTCGGATCAACGAGTGCGATCGACAAAAGCGCGACAAAAGGAATGGCGACCGATACGGCAATGAGGCGACGCAAGCGCATCACACGGTAAAGCATCTGGTCGATGGTGGGCCACTGAAACAACATCTCGGTCTCCTCTTTGGGCCGAGGCTGTCAGCAAATCCGTCCAGAATTAGGACCCAATTGAGGCATTAGCCGCCCGATTCAGCGCTCCAATCGGGCTTGCGGCGGTCAAAAAAGGCGGAAATGCCTTCTTTCGCCTCCTCCGACCGCCATTGCGCGATCAATGCGTCGATCGAGGCGGCGATGACGGCATCGTCGATCCGTGGCCCCAACCCGCGGGCATACCGCTTGGCCGCGGCCACCGCACCGGGGGCCGCGGAAAGATAGGGGGCCACCTCGGCCGCCACCGCCGCGTCCAGCCCCGCGGCATCCACAACACGCGCCACGATCCCCAGGCGCATGGCTTCGGCGGCATCGAAAGTGCGGCCCGACATGAACACCTGCCGCGCCCGCGCCGCCCCCATCCGGGCCAGCACGTAAGGGCCGATGGTGGCGGGGATCAGCCCCAGCCTCACCTCGGTCAGACCAAAGCGCGCCTCCGCCGCGCCGATCGCCATGTCACAGACACAAGCCAGACCGACGCCGCCACCCAGGGCATTGCCGTTGACCCGCCCGATCAGAGGCTGCGGCAGCGCATCGAGCGCACCAAGCATCCCCGCCAGCGAGGTCGCAGCCTGCCGCCGCATCGCATCATCGCCGTGCATCTGCGCCTGCATCCACGCCAGATCGCCGCCCGCGCAAAAGGACGCGCCCGCCCCCGTCAGCACCACCACGCGGATGTCGCGCCGCCCCGCGATATCCGCCGCCGCCTCGCGCAGCGCATCTATCATGTCCTGCGACAGGGCGTTGTGCTTTGCCGCACGATCCAGCGTCAGCACGGCGACACCGCGCCCGTCCACCTTCAGATCGATCATCGCATCCCCCTTGCCATCTCGGCCGCCGCGGCGATCATGTCGGCATCGACACCGGTCCGAAAGCCGCGCCGCGCCATCAGTTCGAGCACCGCTTCGGTCGCGACATTGCCCGGTGCGCCGGGCGCGTAGGGGCAGCCGCCGAGCCCCCCGACCGACGCATCGAAAGCCCGCACCCCAAGGTCGAGCGCAACCGCGATATTGTCCAGCGCCCGCCCGCCGGTGTCGTGAAAATGGCCCGCAAGCTCCGCCACCGGCATGACCTCGGCGACCGCTTCGATCATGCGGGCGACGCGGGCGGGCGTGCCTTGCCCGATCGTGTCACCCAGCGAAACCGGCATCGGGGCCACGTCGCGCAACCGCGCCACGACCTCGGCCACCTGACCGGGCGCCACCGGCCCGTCGAAGGGGCAATCGGTGACACAGGACACATAGCCACGCAGGTCCACCCCGGCCGCGACCGCTGCGGCGGCCACGGGTCGCAGGATGTCGAGCGATTCCGTGATCGAGCACCGCAGGTTGCTTTGGGAAAACCCCTCGGAGGCCGAGATGAAAACAGCCACGCTGTAATCCGCCCCGTCTTGCCGCGCGGCGATGAACCGGTCCCAGCCTCTTGCGTTGGGAACCAGCACGCCATAGCGCACATCCGCCTGCGGCAGCATCGCCAACAGCGCATCGGTTTCGGCCATCTGCGGCACCGCCCGCGGGCTCACAAAGCTGCCCACCTCGATATCGCGTAGCCCCGACCGGACCAGAAGCGCGATCAACGCGCGCTTGTCCTCCAGCGTGATGACGCGGCTTTCGTTCTGCAAGCCGTCGCGCGGTCCCACCTCGTGGATGTGCACCCATTCAGCCACGCCCGGTCCTCCCCCCCTGCGCGCATGGCTCAGGCGCAAACAAACCGGACAGCGCGCTTCTGACCCGACGCGCGCCCCTCACGCCCCTGCCTCCGGTTCCGGTTCCGGCTCCGGCTCCAGCGCCGCGACAAGATCGCCGGCCGCGATCTGCTGGCCCTGCCCGACGGCGATACGCGCCAGAATGCCGTCACGCGGCGCGCGCAGGACGTGCTCCATCTTCATCGCTTCAAGGACGACCAGCCGGTCGCCCTGCGCCACGGTCTGTCCCTCTTGCACGGCCACGGCCATCACCAGTCCCGGCATCGGGGCCAGCACCGTGTCACCGCCGCGATGATCCGCCGTCCGGTCCAGAGGATCGACGATGGCGAATTGCCGCGTGACGGGCCCGAACACCGTGACCTGATCGCCGTGCCGCAGCGCGGGCATCCCCCAGTGATCGCCGTGACGCCGCAGGGCAATACTGGTCCCCGCGATGACGGCCCGCACCTGATCCGGCCCACAGATGACCAGCCGGACCACGTGCTGCGCGTGATCCTCGGCCAGCACGATATCCCGCTCCAGCGGCGCCCAGAGCGTGAAACCCGTCAGGGGTGCCGGCTGCAATTGCGCCGCGACAACACCGGCCACCGCGATTTCGCGCGGATCGGCGGCCGGCACCGCGGTCAGCGCATCACCCCGCGCCGCGATCAGGCCGGTGTCGAAGTCACCGGCAAGGAATCCCCTGTCACGCACCAGCCTGCGCAGAAAGCCGATGTTCGTGACAGTCCCCGCGACCTCGGTTTCATCCAGCGCCGCCGCCATCCTGCGCAGCGCCGTTGCGCGATCCGGCCCGTGTACCGTGACCTTGGCGATCATCGGGTCATACCAGGGCGATATCTCATCCCCTGCCCGCACCCCGCTGTCGATCCGCGCTGCCCCGGCAAAGGCAAGGTGATCGATGCGTCCGGTCGCAGGCAGAAAGCCCGCCGGCACATCTTCGGCGTAAAGCCGCGCCTCGACGGCATGTCCCGTGATGTGCAGATCGTCCTGAGACAAAGGCAACGCCTCTCCCGCGGCGACGCGCAACTGCCACTCCACCAGATCCACCCCGGTGATCGCCTCGGTCACGGGGTGTTCGACCTGAAGGCGCGTGTTCATCTCCATGAACCAGAAGCCGTCAGCCTGCAGCCCGTCACGGCCGTCCACGATGAACTCGACCGTGCCCGCGCCCGCGTAGCCGATCGCCTCGGCCGCCCGCACCGCAGCCGCCCCCATCGCTTCGCGCAGCGGCCGGGTCATGCCGGGCGCAGGCGCTTCCTCGATCACCTTCTGGTGCCGGCGCTGGAGCGAACAATCACGCTCGAAAAGATGCACCGCCTCCGATCCGTCACCGAAAACCTGCACTTCGATATGGCGGGGGCTGGCGATGTATTTCTCGATCAGGACAGCGGCGTTGCCGAAGGCGGTCTTCGCCTCTGCCGTTGCCGAGGCCAGCGCCTCGGAGAAACCCGACGGGTCCGCGACAAGCCGCATCCCCTTGCCGCCGCCCCCCGCAACGGCCTTGATCAGCACCGGATAGCCGATCTCGGCCGCCCTTTCGGCCAGAAACGAGGGATCCTGTCTCTCGCCATGATACCCCGGCACCACGGGCACACCCGCTTCTGCCATCAGCGCCTTGGCCGCATCTTTCAGCCCCATCGCACGGATCGCCCCTGCCGACGGCCCGATGAACACCAGCCCCGCCTTTTCCACCGCTTCGACGAAATCGGGGTTCTCGGACAGGAACCCGTAGCCGGGATGGATCGCCTGTGCCCCCGTGGCGCGGGCCGCGTCGATGATCAGGTCACCGCGCAGATAGCTGTCGGCCGCGGGGGCAGGCCCAAGGCGCACCGCCTCATCCGCCATCGCGACATGCAGCGCCCGCGCATCCGCGTCCGAGTAGACGGCGACCGTGCGCACCCCCATCGCGCGGGCCGTCTTGATCACACGGCAGGCGATTTCACCCCTGTTGGCGATGAGGATCTTGTCAAACATGCGCCATCCTTGCGTATGTACAGGTGCCATACGCTTGCCAGACGCCTGCCAGAGGCTGTGCATACACGCCGCGCATCACATCCGGAACACGCCGAAGCGCGTCTCTTCGATGGGTGCATTCAGGGCCGCGGCCAGCGATAAAGCCAGCACCTCGCGCGATTTGCGCGGATCGATGATCCCGTCGTCCCAAAGCCGCGCGCTGGCGTAAAGCGGGTGCGATTGCGTTTCGAACATATCAATCGTCGGCTGCTTGAAAGCGGCTTCTTCCTCTGCCGACCATTCACCGCCCTTGCGCGCGATCGCGTCGCGCTTGACCGACGCCAGCACCCCGGCAGCCTGTGCGCCGCCCATCACCGAAATCCGGGACGTCGGCCACGACCACATGAAATGCGGACTGTAAGCCCTTCCGGCCATGCCGTAATTCCCCGCTCCGAATGATCCGCCGATGACCATCGTGATCTTCGGCACCTTGGTCGTGGCCACCGCCGTCACCATCTTGGCCCCGTGCCGCGCGATGCCTTCGTTTTCGTATTTCTGCCCGACCATGAAGCCGGTGATGTTCTGCAGGAACACCAGCGGGATCTTCCGCTGGCTGCACAGCTCCACGAAATGTGCACCCTTCTGCGCACTTTCGGAAAACAGGACGCCATTGTTTGCCACGATCCCGCAGGGCCACCCGTCGATATGGGCAAATCCGCAGACCAGCGTCTCGCCGAACCGCGCCTTGAACTCGTCAAAGCGTGAGCCGTCCACGATCCGCCTGATGACCTCGCGGATGTCATAGGGTGTCCGCAGATCGGCGGGGATGACATCGAACAGCGTTTCAGGATCGATCGCAGGAGGTTCGGATGGCAACCGCTTGACCTGCAATGTCTTTTCTATCGCACATGACGCCACCGCCTGCCGCGCCAGTGCCAGCGCGTGGGCATCATCTTCGGCCAGGTAATCGGCGACACCGGAGAGGCGCGTGTGCACGTCTCCGCCACCCAGCGCCTCGGCCGATACAACCTCGCCCGTCGCCGCCTTGACCAGCGGCGGCCCCGCCAGGAAGATCGTGCCCTGATCGCGCACGATGATCGCGACATCCGCCATTGCCGGCACATAGGCCCCGCCAGCCGTGCAGGACCCCATGACGACCGCGATCTGCGGGATGCCTTTCGCCGACATCTGCGCCTGATTGTAGAAAATCCTGCCGAAGTGATCGCGGTCGGGGAAAACCTCGTCCTGATTGGGCAGGTTCGCGCCACCGGAGTCCACCAGATAGACGCAAGGCAGGTGACAGGCTTCCGCGATCTCCTGTGCGCGCAGGTGTTTCTTGACCGTCATCGGATAATAGGTGCCCCCTTTGACGGTGGCATCGTTGCACACGACCATCACCTGCTGGCCGTGCACCCATCCGACCCCGGCCACCGCACCGGCACAGGGTGCGGCGCCATCGTACATGCCATGCGCCGCTGTCGCCCCGACCTCGAGAAACGGACTGCCGGGATCGAGCAGACCCGCCACGCGGTCGCGCGGCAGCATCTTGCCGCGCGCGACATGGCGCGCGCGGGCAGCCTCGCCGCCACCTGCCGCGGCAAGCGCAGCGGCCGCCGCGACCTCGGCCAGCGCCGCTTCGTGATCGGCGCGGTCGCTCATGCGCTGGGTTCCTCCGGCGGGGGCAGCGCCTCGCCCCGGGGTCCCACGAAATAGGTCGTGACCAGCCCAAGGGGATGCACGCAGGAGATCACCATGCGCACGACGTCATCGGGGTGCGGGGTAGCGGCGCAATCGGTCGGCGCGGCCCCTTGGGGTGCCGCGGCAAGGTAGGCTGCCGCGTAGCGGTTGATGATCTCGGTTTCCGAAGGCAGCTGCCCGCGCTGCCAGCCCAGATAGGCGGCATAGGCGACAAGGCATGCGACGGGAAGGAAATAGAGCCAGCGCATCATTCCCGTCCGCAATAGACCGCAAATGCACCTTCCCGCGCCGTATCGCAGGCCTGCCGCACGGAAAATTCCAGTTCGAGCGCGATCAGCGCGGTCTCGCGCATCATGCAATTGGCCATGTCGAACGGATCGGCGTCCCCGCCCTGACCGGCGGTCACCCGCAACTGGCACTCCAGCGGGACATTCACCGTCGCCGCCGCCGGGTTCGCCACGGACTGGGCGACGGCATCGGCAACGGTGTCGCTGTCGGCGACCCAGGCCTGCAATCCCGCGTAGGTGCGCGCGATCCGCCAGCCCCAATACCGCTGCTCTGCCTCGGCGCAATCGAGCGCCGCGCGCGTGCATTCCTCTAGGGTGCGCCCGATACAGTCGCGTGCGGCGCGACTGACAAGCGCGTCATGGCCCTCGGCGACCTGGTCCGCGATACAGGCGTGCACCGCGCCTGCGTCCTGCATGGGGGGCGGGCCGAAGTCCTGCGCCGCGGCGGGCAAAGCCAGCCCGAAGGCTGCAATCACGAAAAACCGTTTCATGGGAACATCTCCAGATAGTCGCGCAGGTCCAGCGTTCGTTCGGCCGTCATCTGCAACATGCACGAAGCGCCCGCGATCCGGCGCATCGATCCCGTCCCCCAGACAGCATGATCCGCCCGGCAATTGGCATCACGGAAAGTGATCCATGCGCGTTGCGCGGCCCGCAGGCTGTCTTCGCGCACGGCATATTCCGGTGCTGTCTCGGCATCGGCTGCATCGCCTGCCCGCATCATCGCGATCACGTCGCCATAGGTGGCGTTCAGCAGATCATCCCAGACGGCGGTCTCCTGCGCCATGCAATCGACCATTCCGGCGGTCGATTGCCCGCGTTCCGTCATTTCCATGCAAAGCTGCGCCGCCGCACCGATGCAGGACAGGTCATCACATGCCAGAATCCCGGCGTGCAGCTCGGCCAGATGCTGTTCGGCCGTCGCAGATGTGGCCATCAGCAGCGCGAGGGCAGCCGGTCGTATCACATCGCCCCCATCATCTCGCGGCCGATCAGCATGCGGCGGATTTCCGATGTGCCGGCGCCGATCTCCATCAGCTTGGCGTCACGGAAGATCCGCGCGACAGGCGCATCGTTCAGGAACCCCGCGCCGCCCATCGCCTGCACGGCCTGATGGGCCTGTTTCATCGCCTCTTCACTGGCATAAAGACAACAGGCCGCCGCATCCTGGCGCGTGACCGTGCCACGATCGCAGGCGCGCGCGACCTCGTAGACATAGGCGCGGGCCGAGTTCATCGCCGTGTACATATCCGCCAGCTTGCCCTGCATCAGCTGGAAGTTTCCAATGGGTTCGCCGAATTGCCTGCGGGTGGACACGTAGGGCATCACTTCGTCAAGGCAGGCCGCCATGATGCCAAGGCCGATGCCCGCAAGCACCACCCTTTCGTAGTCGAGGCCCGACATCAGGACGCGCACGCCCTTGCCCTCTTCGCCCAGCACATTCTCGAAGGGCACCGCCACATCGTCGAAAATCAGTTCGGCCGTGTTCGACCCGCGCATGCCCAGCTTGTCGAAATGCGGCGAGGCGCTGAAACCTGTCATCTTCTTTTCGATCACGAACGCGGTAATGCCCTTGGCCCCTGCATCGGGATCGGTCTTGGCGTAGACCACCAGCGTATCGGCATCGGGACCGTTCGTGATCCAGTATTTGTTGCCGTTCAGGCGGTAGTGATCGTTCCGCCTTTCGGCTTGCAGGGTCATCGAAACCACGTCCGAGCCTGCCCCCGCCTCGGACATCGCCAAAGCGCCGACATGCTCGCCCGAAACAAGTGGCGGCAGATATTTCGCCCTTTGATCCTCGGTCCCGTTCAGCTTGATCTGGTTCACACAGAGATTCGAATGCGCGCCATACGACAACGCCACCGAGGCACTGGCGCGTGCGATTTCCTCGATGGCCACCGTATGTGCAAGGTAGGACATGCCTGCACCGCCGTAGGTTTCGTCGACGGTCACGCCAAGCAGCCCGAGTTCGCCCATCTCGCGCCACAGCGGTGCGGGAAAAACGTTGTCACGGTCGATTGCGGCGGCCATCGGCTTGACCCGGGATTGCGCCCAGTCGTGCACCATATCACGCAGCGCGTTCACATCCTCGCCGAGATCGAACCGCATGGATGCCAGAAACATTGTTCGCTCCGATTAATTGAACGCCCGTTCAAATCCTAGGACCGTCGCCACCGGACTGTCGAGTCATTTCTGCGGCAGCCTAGCCGATCAGTCGCGTCACGACCGCGTCGAGATCGTCGTAGCTGTCGATCGTCGCTTCGGCATCCAGCGCGAGCACGGCATCCCGGCCCGGCCCGAACGTGACCAGAACCGATGGCACCCCCGCATTGCGCGAGGTCGTGCGGTCGGTCTCGGTATCGCCGACCAGTAGCGACCTTTCGATCGTGCCGCCCGCCCGTCGCACCGCTTCGAAGTGATGCGCGGGGTCGGGTTTGCGCACCGCAAGCGTGTCCGCACCGATCAGCGATCCGAACGCGTCTCGCACTCCGAGGTTGGTCATCAACTGCTCGGCCAGGGCCTCGGGCTTGTTCGTGGCGATCCCCACCACATAGCCGTTCGACAACAGCCGCTCGACCGCCGCCATCGCGCCGGGATAAAGCCTTGTATGGGTGTCGATCGCGTCCCCGTAGGCCGCAAGCAAAAGCGGATACTGCCGGTCCACCTCGTCCGTCGCGATGCCATCTGCGCGCGAAAACCCCAGCTCCAGCATGGCACGCCCCCCGCGCAGCGCCGTGGCAGCGTCATGCGCGGGATCAAGCAGATCGCCAAGGCCAAGCCCGCGAAAGCAATGGTTGGCCGCCGCGATCAGATCGCCGCTGGTGTCGGCCAATGTGCCGTCAAGATCGAATATCACTGCCGGTTTCATCGGCTCTCCTCGTCTGGCGTTTGGATCGGATGTAACCGGATGTAAGGTGATGTGAAGCCCCTGCCCTTGTGATCGCGCAAAAGCAGGGTAGAAGTCGCTCGCAACAACGCATAACGGGGCAGCAATGGCAACCGCACTGATCATTCTGGGCGCAGGTATGGGCACCCGCATGAATTCCGACATGCCCAAGGTGCTGCACCCCATCGCAGGTGCACCGATGCTGGTGCATGCGATGAAGTCGGGTGCCGCACTCGCACCCGCACGCACGGTGATCGTGGCGGGTCACGGCGCGGATATGGTCGCGAAAGCCGCCCATGCCTTCGACCCGGACGTGACGGTCGCACACCAGTCCGAGCAATTGGGCACCGCCCATGCGGTGGCACAGGCCAGGGACGCGCTTTTGGGATTCGAGGGCGATGCGATCGTCCTTTACGGCGACACGCCCTTCATCCGGCCCGAAACCCTCACGGCTATGGCGGCCGCCCGTGCGGACCATGATATCGTCGTGCTCGGCTTCGAGGCCGCCGATCCGGGCCGCTACGGACGGCTGATCATGTCGGGCGACAAGCTGGCGCGCATCGTCGAATACAAGGACGCCACCAAGACCGAACGCGCCGTGACGCTGTGCAACAGCGGGGTTGTCGCCGCGGATGCCCAAACCCTCTTCGACCTGGTCGATGCCGTCGGAAACGACAATGCGGCGTCCGAATACTATCTTACAGACATCATCGGCATCGCCGATCAGCGCGGACTGTCGGCGACTGTCGTCACCTGCGACGAGGCCGAAACGCTCGGCATCAATTCCCGCGCGGAACTCGCCGGAGCCGAGGCACTGTTTCAGGCCGGTGCACGCCGTGCGGCGATGGCGGACGGCGTCACCCTGACCGCCCCCGGAACAGTGCATTTCGCCCATGACACCGTGATCGGCCGCGACACCGTCGTCGAGCCGAACGTCGTCTTCGGCCCCGGCGTCACTGTGGAAAGCGGCGCCACGATCAGGGCGTTCTCGCATCTCGAAGGATGCCATGTGGCGCGCGGCAGCGTCGTCGGCCCTTACGCCCGCCTGCGCCCCGGCGCGGAACTGGCCGAAAATGTGCGCATCGGCAACTTCGTCGAGATCAAGAACGCAAGTCTCGACCAGGGCGCGAAGGTCAATCACCTTTCCTATATCGGCGATGCCAGTATCGGTGCCGCCAGCAATATCGGCGCAGGCACGATCACCTGCAACTACGACGGCGTTTTCAAACACAAAACGACGATTGGCGCAGAGACCTTCATCGGCTCCAACACCATGCTGGTCGCACCTGTTACCATCGGCGACGGCGCGATGACGGGCAGCGGCTCGGTCATCACGCGGGATGTGCCGGCCGGAGATCTGGCAGTGGCGCGCGGCAAACAGGAAAACAAGACGGGGTTCGCAACACGGCTTTTCGCGAAACTGCGGGCGAAAAAGACCAAGGGGGTCTGAGCGATGTGCGGAATCATCGGTGTCCTGGGCAACCACGAAGCGGCCCCCTTGCTGGTCGAGGCGCTCAAACGGCTGGAATACCGCGGCTATGACAGCGCAGGCATCGCCACGGTCAACGAAGGCAAGCTTGACCGCCGCCGTGCCGTGGGCAAGCTGGTGAACCTGTCGGATGCGCTCGTGCATGATCCGCTGGCGGGGAAATCCGGCATCGGCCACACACGCTGGGCCACCCACGGTGCCCCCAACGAAGGCAACGCCCACCCTCATCGGGCGGGCCGCGTCGCCGTCGTTCACAACGGCATCATCGAGAACTTTCGTGAATTGCGCCGTTTCCTGTCCGATCAGGGCGTGGATTTCGAAACCGAGACGGATACCGAAACGGTGGCCTTGCTCGCCAACCACTATCTCGATCAGGGCGATGCGCCGATCGCATCCGCCCAGAAGACCATCGCGCAGCTCGAAGGCGCCTATGCGCTCTGCTTTTTGTTCGAAGGCGAGCCGGACCTTCTGATCGCAGCGCGCAAGGGGTCGCCGCTGGCCATCGGCTATGGCGACGGCGAGATGTTCGTCGGCTCCGACGCCATCGCACTGGCGCCGATGACCGACCGGATCAGTTATCTCGAAGAAGGTGACTGGGCCGTCGTCACCCGCAACAGCGTTGAAATCCGCGACGCGCAGGACAGCCTTGCCAACCGCGAGATCCGCACGATCCTGCTCGACAACGCCCGCGTCGACAAGGCGGGCCACAAGCACTTCATGGCCAAAGAGATCGCCGAACAGCCCACTGTCCTGCAAGGTGCGCTGGCCCATTACATCACCCCCGACGGGACCGGCGTCGCCCTGCCCTCGCCGGGGATCGACTGGACCGGGGTCGAGCGGATGACGCTGGTTGCCTGCGGCACCGCCTTTTATGCCTGCCTCGTCGCGAAATACTGGTTCGAGCAAATCGCCCGTATTCCCGTCGAGGTCGATGTCGCTTCGGAATTCCGCTACCGCGAACCCCCCGTTTCACGCGGAACGCTGGCGCTCTTCGTCAGCCAGTCGGGAGAGACGGCAGATACGCTGGCCGCCCTGCGCTACATGGCAGGCACCGCCGACCGGATCGTTTCGGTGATCAACGTCCCCGAAAGCAGCATCGCGCGGGAAAGCGATCTGCCCTTGCCGATCTTCGCGGGCACCGAGATCGGCGTCGCCTCGACCAAGGCCTTTACCTGCCAGTTGACGACGCTGGCGATCCTCGTGCTCGACGCCGCCCGTGCGCGCGGGGTGCTCGGGGATGCTGAACTCGCCGAAAAACTGGCCGCCCTGCGCACATTGCCCGGCATCTTCGATCAGGCGCTCGGGATCGAAGGCAAGGTCCGCAAGCTTTCGCGCAAACTGGCCGAGACGCGGGACATCCTGTTCCTGGGGCGTGGCGCCATGTATCCACTCGCCCTTGAAGGGGCGCTGAAGCTAAAGGAAATCAGCTATATACACGCCGAAGCTTATGCATCGGGCGAACTCAAGCATGGGCCCATCGCACTGGTGGACAAACACGTCCCCGTCATCGTCATGGCCCCACGCGACAGCCTTTTCGACAAGACCGTGTCCAATATGCAAGAGGTGATGGCCCGTGGCGGCAAGGTGCTGCTGATCACCGACCGGCAGGGCGCGCAGGAGGCCGGCGACGGCACCTGGGACACAATCGTGATGCCCGAAGTGGATCCGTTCCTCGCACCGATCCTCTATGCGCTTCCGGCGCAGCTGCTCGCCTACCATACAGCCGTCGCCAAGGGCACGGATGTGGACCAGCCGCGTAATCTGGCCAAGTCCGTGACGGTGGAATGATCACCGGCAAGCAGGCGATTGCGGAACTCCGCGTCTTGGGCGACCCCGAAAAGGCCAGGGACATGCACCGCTATCACAAGGTCGACAGGCCTTATCTGGGTGCATCGAACCCCGCAATCGATGACTGCGTCAAACGCTGGCGGGCCGAGACCGATCTCGATACCCGCCTTTCACTGGCGCGATCACTCTGGAAAGGCAACACGCACGAGGGCCGGATCGCAGCGGCCAAACTGCTCACGCAGGCACGGATCAGGCCGGATGACACGGATGCATGGCAGCTGATCGTCTCGTGGGTGCCGGATTTCGACGCCTGGGCCGTGGCCGATCATGCCTGCATCGCGGGGCAAAAGCGGCTGGTGGCCGACCCCGCCCGCCTCGACACCGTGGCGACCTGGACGGCCTCGCCGCATATGTGGTCGCGCCGTGCAGCCCTTGTGATGACGCTGCCGTGGACCAAGCAGAACCATCCCAAGCCGCCGGATCTGGAAATTCGCGACCGCGTGTTGGGCTGGGCCGCGTCCTATGTCTCCGATCCCGACTGGTTCATCCAGAAAGCGGTCGCATGGTGGCTGCGCGAGCTTTCCAAACACGATCCCGACCGCGTGCGTGCGTTTCTTGCAGCCCATGGCGACACGATGAAGCCCTTCGCCCGCAAGGAGGCCGCCCGCAAACTGCCCTGACGGCGCGCATCATCTTGCCGAAAATACTCCCGCCGG
>Ga0207419_1001696_pt1 | contig 15877 bp, 16 predicted proteins | sample ElkSloMetagenome_4_FD_184723 | JGI IMG/M metagenome (GOLD analysis project Ga0207419, IMG submission 184723) | Hot spring microbial communities from Elkhorn Slough, Monterey Bay, USA - MD2A (version 2) | ecosystem: Environmental > Aquatic > Marine > Intertidal zone > Estuary: Microbial mat ...
GGTGCTATTGGGTTGTTTTTTAGCGTCACACGCCGTGTGACGCTACGAGGAGGGCTACCTACTATATGCTGTGGTTGTTTAAAATCTGCGTTTGCTCATTTTTTTCATCGATATTCGCCCCGCACCCTCTAACTCGTTTTTCGATGCCACTGAGCTCTTTTAAAGTTAAATTTCGATTATATTAGTAGACCGGCACAATTTTTAAAATTAATTTTAATTGTACAATGAAATTTCATGAATTTCAACCTGAAGCTGCTGATTTGCAAAATCATATACTGCAGTACATTTTTATAGAAGAAACTGTAAATGAAAAAAAGCCATACCTGCTTCCACCCAATGGTATTCCTGGTTTAGTAATACAATTTAAAGAGACCAAATCATTGTTAAAATTGGGTGAGGAAGATGCTATTCCTTCCCCTCGGGCATTTGTTGTGGGTATTTATAAAAATAAGCTTACACGAATTCACCTTGGAGAGGTAGGGATAATGTGCATTTTATTTAAACCTACCAGTATATTTCATTTATTTGGCATATCATGCAAAACCTTCAGTCAGAAAGTAGTGACGAGTATAAACGAAGTAGTTAATGATACATATGACGAAATGGTTAAAAGAATTGTTGAGGCATCTTCATATGAAGATAAAATTACAATTTTTGAAGCTTTTATTTCTAAACAATTTGTTTTAACCAATACAAAATTTAATATGATTGATGATATTGCCAAAGAAATATTTTATAACAATGGCATTATAAAGCTAAATGATATGCTAGCCAAATATAAGATAAGCAGGCGTTGGATGGAAAAGGGTTTTGCAGAACGTGTAGGTGTTACACCTAAATATTATCAGGAGTTATTAAGATTTAATCATGTGATAAGGCTATTGAGAAATAGCAATAAACACGACTGGGGAAAAATAATCGTTGAATGTGGGTTTTATGATCATCCACATTTGATCAAGCAATTTAGAAAATTTAGTAATACCTCACCCAAGTTGCTTATGGAACAAGAAAATGATTTGATGGATTATTTAATAGGTAATTACTAAAAAAATGTACTGATCCTAAAAAGCATGAAACATCAAAAAACAAAAATATGGGAAGCTTGTGGCACATTTAGTTGCATTACAACATAGAAGCTATCCGGAATATACCAGTTCCAGATATTGACTAACGCATTTAATCATTTATTGAGCATAAAAAATGCCTGCTGAAAAGCAGGCATTTTTTATTAGCGCCATTTTTATATTTAATAATAATCTCCCACTACCATGTCCATTTCTAAGGTGCCATTGGCATTGAAGGTTGGTTTAATATTTTGTATATAAATTAAACCCTGCAAACCATCCTCATCTGCAAATGCTACTACCTGACCTTTACGTAGGTTTATCATTTTACCACCTTTTGCTACTGCCCGTGTACTTACAATTTCCTCTATTTTATCACTATCATTTTTGTCAATAGCTAAAAATTCCTGATGTGTAATGTCAGTATCCATAAATTTTACTTTCCTGGAGCTAACGTTCTCAGGAAATGCTTTGTCAATATCATAAACTTCTCTTGGAAATTCATCCAGACTTGCCAAAGTAGCTTGATTTGTTTTACCAAAATAGTAACCAAATAGTAAGTCTTTAATCCTATCTTTATTCATTTTCAGCTCATTAATAGAGTACAGACGATCATCACTTGCTGAATAGAAAGATTCACCCTCTCCGTTTTCTAAAATAACAGTAGCTACTTTACTTTTAATTATATTTAATGGTACGGCTACCTCTTCCTCTACTTTTTCAGGTTTTGGCTCAGGCTTAGGCTCTTCTTTTACTACTACCGGTTTGGGTTCTTCTTTGGGCAACACATTAACAATAAGTTCCTGAGAAGTTGTGTTACTTTCATCATCAACCATTTCAAATTTGATCGTCATAGTCTTAGCCTTTTTAGTATTAGGCGCCACAAATGAATATTCAAAATCATGTTTCTCAACAAATTGTAAAGTTTTTCTCTTCCAAAAGTCTTTAAACTTACCGCCTTCATACAGATAAATACAATTTAATCCTTTCTTAGCATAAGCATTACCTGTAATTACTACTTTTTGGTTAGGTGCTGCATCAATTTTATTAGCACTTAATTTCAAGTAGATCTTGTCGTTCTCACCAGGCATGTTAGCTGATGTAAAAAATGGCATTAAAGCCAACGCGAATAATAAAACAATTTTTCTCATAATAATTTAAGTTAAATTAAGGTTTATAAATAATTAAAATATAAAATATTTGAACATAATTACTAATCAACTATAAGCTGATTTTCTACTGATGTATCAAATCATGCCACTTATGTTTCATTTTTAATTAAAGCAAATTAGGTTACAATCATATAATCGAAATCTAACCTGAATTTGGATCAAAAAAATCAAACTAATATTTTTTTATTTAATATTTCTTCAAATGATAAACTCTGTTGATTACTTTTTTTGTACAAAGAGGGTATAGTGCCGTAATAGTTTTTGAAGCATTGAGTAAAATAGGAAGCATTAGAAAATCCACTGCTTGTGGCTATTACACTTAAGCTATTGTTACTACTTAATATCTTTTCTTTAGCTTTATGCAGACGGTATACCCTTATCAAACTACTGGCATTTAAGTCTAATAACTCTTTAAGCTTACGATATAGATATATTCTGTTGGTATTTAGATAATGTGCCAGATCAGTAACGGTAAAGTTTGGATTGTGATAATTATTCTCAATTATTAGTAGTAATTGATGAATGAATTCTGACTCAGATTCTTCAATTTTTCTACGAAGCGTACCTGATAAAAATTGATAATGTGTGATTTGATAATTCATGCTATTTATATTTTAAGGTTGATAATACAAAACTATAATATTATAATTATCAAGAATATCACAAATGTGACTTTATGTATAACAATAGTTTCATTTAATAAATATTTCACTTGTTTTCTATATTAGATGGAACAGTACCAAAGTATTTTTTAAAAGATTCAGTAAAATAGGAAGGGTGTGAAAAACCTACTTGGATAGCCACTTGAGCTACAGTAAAATTCTTATTTTTTATCAATTCCTTAGCCTTTTCAAGCCTGTAGTTTCTGATAAATTCTGTGGTAGTTTGATTAGTGAGTGATTTAACTTTTCTGTACAGTTGTACCCTGCTAATATTTAATATATCAGCAAATGCATCTACATTGAAATTACAATCAGTATAATTTTCTTCTAAAACTTTCTTTAACTCAAGTAATAGCTTATCGTTAATATCAAAGCTAACATCAATATTATTGTCATTTCTCAAAATAAAATTGGTATATTTATATTTTAATTTATTTTGAAAGCTTAAAATATTATTTACTTTCAATAATATTTCATTATTATAAAAAGGTTTAGTAATGTAATCGTTAACGCCACAGGAAAGGCCTTTTATTTTATCTTCATTGGTAACTTTAGCAGTAAGCAAAATTATAGGGATATGACTTGTAAGAATATCGTTTTTAAGTTTTTTACAAAGCTCATACCCGTTAATGTGAGGCATCATTATATCGCTAATTATCAAGTCGGGCATATATTTAATTGCCATGTCTATACCTTTAGCACCATCTGCGGCAATTAATACTTTATATTTTTCTTTAAGCAAAGCAACCAAAATCTTTTGCAATTCGGCATTGTCCTCAACAATAAGTATAGATTGATCAGCTGAATTATCTACTTCATTTTCTATCACTTCTCCAATAATTTCTAAATGCTTTATATGGCTAAAATCTACTCTCCGATTCAATGCGCTTAAAGGCACCATTTCATAATTATCCATATGTTGTACGCCAAGGGGCAGGTACATATAAAAAGCCGTAAAAACTCCCGGATCACTTTCCACCTTAATATTTCCACCATGCAGGTTGATAAATTCTTTTGTAAGTGACAACCCAATACCGGTACTACTTTCAAAAGTATGATGATAGGTAAAGAACCTTTCAAATATTTTATCCTGTATCTCATGCGGAATTCCTTTTCCATTATCAAAAACAGCAAACTCAATATATTCATCAACATTTCTAATTGCCATATCCTCCGGCACATAATTCACCTTTCTACATCTGCATGAAATTTTTCCGGTTTCATCAGTATATTTAAAAGCATTGGAAAGTAAATTAGATACTACTCTTTCAATTTTATTCACATCGCAATAAACAATTGTTTCAAGGTCATTAATTTCGTAATCGAAAACCTTTTCAGAGGAATTGGTTAAAGTTTGGAACGAAAGTAAAATCGGCTCAAGTAGCTCTTCAAGTTTAATTTTGCTTATGCTCAACTTCATTTTGCGAGCATCTAACTTGCTCAAATCCAGAATTTGATTGATCATAAATATCAACCTGTTCGTGTTCCAGTACATTAGCTTTACCGTCAAATCATTTTTACCTGGTAATTGCTCTTCCATCATCTTTTGCAGAGAACTCATGATTAAGGTGAGAGGAGTACGGAACTCATGAGATATATTGGCGAAAAATGAGGATTTCAGTTCATCCAACTCTTTCCAGCGCTGCGTTTCTAATTCCTTTATTTGATAGTATGTACGACGTTTTTCTCTATTGATAAGAAATTGCCTGTAAATGAATATTAGTATTGCCAGAAGCGCAATATAGATTATAATAGCGTAAAATTTTAAATACCACTGAGCCTGAAAAGCCAGGTGTAAAGAGCAAGTATTATTAATACATACCACGACCAGGTAAATAGGCATAAATGAAAAAAGCTTGCATTTTCTGCTCATTGTATAGTATAATTTTTATCAAAAGTATCCAAATGATAACATTATTTAATTGTATTATTGCGAACAATAATTGATGTAGAAAATATAACTAGGCTCCTTTAATACTATAATCGTATTTTTAATAGTGATTGGCTCATATATGGTTGTTAACTTTAAAAAGCAGATTTTTTATAATTTTTAAATTGTCAGCTAAAAATTATTGTAGCTTATCAATTGAACATGTTGTATTTTTAATTAAATTCACGCATTATCTAAATTATAAATATGGCTAAGAAGGATGTTGATGGTTATTTCCCATTAATTTATAATGAGGTTCGTACGATTGCCCGTAGTTTTAAATTGAAGTACAGCGCCGATCAAACTTTGCAAACTACAGAAATTGCTCATGAGGCGTATATTAAACTTCGTGAAAATAAAAACTTAGTTATTAATGATATACATCACGTGAAATCCCTGGCAGCAAGAGCTATTCGTTTCATTCTTGTAGATTATGTTCGCAATAAAAGAAGCCTTAAAAAAGGCGAAGGAAACAAACCTTTAGACATAATGGATTTATCCATTGAAATACCAGATCATATTGAGGATAATATTTTACAGATAGATGAAATATTGGATGAATTATGCAAAATTGATGAAAATCGTTGCAAACTTGTTGAGTGTCGATTTTTTGCTGGTTATACAATTGAAGAAACAGCTACTATTATGGGGACTTCTGTTGCAACAGTGAAAAGAAGTTGGCAAGTTACCAAAACCTGGCTTTACCAACAAATCAAAAATCAACAGTAAACCTGAGAAGCAAAAATTTAAATATCAAAATCTGTAGTAATTACTATTAGTACTACACTCAGGTTGTACAACATTTATAATGTCTTATTGCCATAGTTGGCATTCACATGTTTATTGCGCTTATTCTAAATTTCAAAAAATAATTAGAAACTTTGACTAGCTTTTTATGTTTAATCACAGAAGAATAATTTGCCTTTTATGCTGAAAGAAAAAAAATACGCCAGAGAGTCGGTCACTACTTACACACAAATGATCATGCCCAATGACACCAACCCGCTCAATGGCCTAATGGGAGGTATAATGATGCAGTGGATGGATATTGTAGGCGCTATAGCCGCGCAAAAACATAGTAACTGCATTGTAGTAACGGCTTCTGTAGACCATATTTCCTTTGCCAATACCATTCAAATTGGTGATGTGATTACGCTTAAAGCGCATGTTACCAGAGCATTTAATACCTCTATGGAAGTTTATATTGAGGCATTTGCCGAAAACATTCCGGAGGCAAAAAAGGTGACAAGTAACCATGCTTTCTTTACTTTTGTAGCTCTGGATGCCAATCGTAAACCGGTGAAAGTGCCGGAGTTGATACCGGAAACGGAGGAAGAAGTTAAACTTTACCAAGGCGCAGTGAATAGACGCAAGGTACGACTTACCCTGGCAAAAAAAGAAAACCTGGAAGATTTTTAAAAAATCATGGAAAATAAAGACTATTCATTCTTACCTTTTTTGCTCAACGACACTATATATCTCGTAAATGAGGATAAACCTGCCAGTAAAGTAGAAGAGATTATTGAAGATGAAAAAGATAGGACTAATAAAGTACAAACTAACATTACCTGGCAAGGTAAAAATAAACAACAAGTTGTAATACTGATTAAAAATAGTAATGAGCAATACCTTAACACATCTCAGCGTGATTTAATGGCCAAAATATTGGCAGCAGTTAATCTCGATTTTGATGATATAGCCATTATTAACCTCGCTCATTATAATCAAAAATTTTCTATTGATAAATTAACCGAACCGGGTGCTCATTATTTAATCAGTTTTGGTGTGGCACAAGAGGATATAAAAATGGATAGAAATTTTATATTGGATGAAATTTTTAGCCGTGGTAATATTAAATTACTATTTACTGCTTCGTTAGAGAATATAGAAATAGACAGAAATAAAAAAATATTACTCTGGAACAACCTAAAGAAAATGTTCAGGGTATAAGTATAGTATGTTTAACCTAATACATGCTTTTTATTACTACTTGAAAAGAATCCTGTTTTCAGGCTACACTTATTTTGTAATAGGCATGATACTGTTACTTGTATTTGCGGGTAACTTTCGAAAACAGAATGAGGAACCGGCAAAAATAGAAAGTACTCAAGAGAAGATCGTTGACTATGCCATTAGCTTGAAAGGTATAGATTATCGATCGGGCGGTGTAAACGCGGAAGGGTTTGATTGTTCCGGCTTCACCTATTTTGTATATAAAAAATTTGGCTACGATATACCACGATCTTCCCGGGCTCAATTTGAAATAGGAACGTCAGTGGAGGTGAATAATTTAGCACCCGCTGATTTAATATTTTTTAAAGGCCGTAATAAAAAATCGAGCCAAATAGGGCACGTGGGGATTGTGATCAGCAATCCAGCACAAGGCAATTTTGCGTTTGTACATTCATCTTCAAGTAAAGGTGTGAAAATTGACAGCCTACATACCAAATATTATCAAGAAAGATTTTTGGGAATCCGCAGAGTCTTCAATCTCCAAAATTAACCATTAAATGAAAATTGTTATTGCTCCTAACTCTTTTAAAAATAGTCTCAATGCTTTGCAAGTAGCTGAAGCAATTGATAAAGGCATCAAAAAAAGCAATCCTGAGGCCGCCACATCATTATTTCCAATTGCTGATGGCGGTGACCATACCTTAGAAGTAGTGGTTAATTTTTTTAAAGGGGAATACCGGGAAGTAAAAGTTGAAGACCCCCTGCAAAGATCTATTACGGCACAATATGGAATAATTAATAATGGAAAAATAGGTGTAATTGAATTCACGAAAGCTTCCGGCTTGCATCTATTAAAACCTTCCGAATATAATCCTATGCTCGCTTCATCTTATGGCACGGGGCAAATTATCAAGCATTGTGTGGGCCGGGGTGTAGAGGAAATTTGGCTAGGGGTAGGTGGAAGCGCTACTGTGGAAGCTGGCGCAGGTTTATTACAAGCTTTGGGGGTTTCATTGTTAGATAAAAATCGAAAACCGATAGCCCGGGGAGCACAAGGTCTTGAAAACGTGGAAATAATTGAAACTCAAAACCTGGCTCGGGAAATAAGAGAAATTCCTATTAAAATATTAAGCGATGTAGAAAACACTTTGCTCGGTATAAATGGGGCGGCCAGAATATTTGGGCCGCAAAAAGGTGCCGATAAAGCCATGGTAGAAAAGCTGGAGAAAATAATTAGTGCTTACAAAGATAAGGTAAACAAGTATGCAGGCATGGCGATAGAGAACATTGAGGGTGGAGGAGCCGCAGGGGGAATTCCAGCCTCCTTGAGTGCATTTCTCAATGTTGAAATAGTTTCGGGTGCCGGGTTTATATTAGATAAAATGGGATTTACAGAAGCACTCGAGCAAGCGCAGATTTTGATAACCGCCGAAGGTAAAATAGATGATCAAACCCTAGCAGGTAAAGGCCCTGCCATAGCTGCTAAATTGGCCAAAAAAGCAGGTTTAGCAGTTATTGGATTGGGAGGCAGCATTCCCAATAAACTTGAAAGTGAGTTATTTGATGTTTTGTTAGCCATAGGTCGCCAGCCGGAAACATTGGATGAAGCAATGCAAAACACGAATACCAATCTTACCAGAACCGGCTATATGATTAGCAATTTGCTAAATATATCGAATGGTTTAGCGTAATTAATTGCTAGATTATTTCAAAGAGGTGTTATTACTTTCCCAAAGAATTATAAGCCGGAAATTTAAAATTTCCGGCTTAATTTATTTTCAACCTTTCCTTTTTGCCGGACAAGTATTCATGCCAAAAATGGTATAAATAGGACAAAAGCTAACCAGGCTTGTAAGTACAAAAATTCCTGCCAGTGCCAATAAGATAATGCCTAAAACTCCTGTTATTACATTGGTTAAAAACAATGTAGCCACAATAGCGGCGATCAATACGCGGACAATTTTGTCAGTAGATCCCATGTTCTTTTTCATGTTAAATATATTTTAGATATGAAAATTATTTCACCATTAAGTTTCTTTTTTCTTAATGTTGATTCAAAGATACTATCTACCTAATAACCAGTCAGTGACTTGTGTCACATGGCATCGTTTTTTACAAAAAAAACTTTTGCACAGCACATTTAATACTGCCAACTTTAAAAACATTTTAAAAGCAAAGAGGTTTCCACTCTATGCAATTTGGAAGAGTAGACAACCCCGACAAATTTGACTTAAACCTCCCCGATGACCATCCTGGCAATTTACAATTACTTCAAAGGCAGGCAGCTACCAAGCAACAGATTTATTTTGGTGGTACCAAGTGGGGTAAAAAAGAATGGATTGGCACCATCTTTCCGCCGGAAACTAAAGAAAAAGAGCTTTTAAATCAATATGGCCAACTGTTCAACTCAATAGAACTGAATGCTACATTTCACCGGTTTCCACCGGAAAGCTGGATTAGTAAATGGAGAGAGCAGGTTCCGGAAGATTTTAAGTTCTGCCCCAAAGTATACCGCTCTATAAGTCATCGCTACTATTTGAAAAATACTGAACGATTAATGGATGATTTTTTGGTGCGAGTACAAGGCTTTGGTGATAAGTTAGGTTGTATATTTTTACAATTGTCAGATAAGTTTTTACCTAAAAGAATGGATGACCTTACTCGTTTTATCGAGCGATTGCCCGGTGATATCGATTTTGCCATGGAATTTAGACATGCTGGTTGGTTTGCCGATGAAATGGTAACTAATGAACTACATGAATTATGCATTGAAAATAAGGTGAGTTTGGTATTGACGGATGCACCCGGCAGACGTGATGTATTGCATATGCGCCTCTCCTGCCCTATTGCCATGGTAAGGTTTGTAGGCCATAATTTGCACCCAAGCGATTATAAAAGAATTGATCAATGGGTGGCAAAATTGAAGCTATGGCAAGAAAATGGCCTGCGCGATTTTTACTTTTTAATGCACCAAACAAATGAATTGGATATGCTGCAATCACTCCAATACTTTGCAGAGAAAGTAAATCAAGAATTACCGGTTAATGTTATGGTGCCCAAAACACATGAATAAATAGGAATATAAGCTTAATAAACAAGAAGCTTTAATTATTGCACAAATATTTCTGCCCTGGTTATTTTTGATAAATCTTTACTTATTTCGTAATACATTTTGAACCAACCATCCACTCTGTCAGCGTCGGTAATGTCAGGAAACCGCTGATAGGAACTACCTTCGCCCGGAGGCCATGCTGCTACAGTAGCCATTAGTATTATGGCCTCATCAGTTACCTTTATTTCATTGATGCCAAACCCGTTAGTCTTTCCATCATTTTTGCGGGCCGTGAGAAAAGTTGCTTTGGTAATGGACCCCGTGGCAGGGTTAATTTTTGCCAGCACTACTGCCTTGGGACCACCCCCGGCAGCATAGCTTTTTTGGTAAACATCGGCAAAAGCATCTTGCTCCACATGATGTTTAGTAATATATTTATCGTCGTAACTACCACCATCAACCGTAAAAACTGCAATAGGAGTATTACCGTCTGTATCCATGGTAAGCAATACGCCTCTGCCATCTACCGAGCTTTCCTCATAGGTAACTTTCCAAAGTCTTTTTCCATCGTTGGTTACCTTTTCAATAACAGGGTTTTGATAACTGCCATCCGAACGCTGTTCGTAGTCTATTTTGTAAATATTGTTTTGCATATCCACTACGGAAGATTCTGAACCAAATCCGCCTAAGTCTACATCAGGTGCAGGCCGTTTAGCATCTTCGTTTTGTTCACAACCGGTAATTGTAGCAAATACAATCAGGGAAATAAAAAGGAAGCAAGTTTTCATGATGATTAATTTTTATTTACATGCTAAGTTAAACACTCTTTTTTTCTATAAATATTGAATATAACATGATAACCTACAGCCTATGATTTTTAAAATAATTGGCTATGGTACTTTAAAAATGAAGGATTAATAACTACAAAAGACCGTGGCTTGCCTTATTGATAAATTATTATTGTTCAATCTTACATCTTAGCAATATCAATTTGCCAGATTTCACCTTTAGAGGGTCGCTTAATTTACTACCCGACAGACCGGATATTGCAAATAGCTTTGTTCAAAATAAGGAGATTGCTCGTAAATGAACCTAAGTTGCGCTCCCGGATCATTTGCAAAATCCTGATCGGTTTGTTTGCGCTTTTCAAATGAAGCCCTAATATTGGGGTGGCTGGCTAAGAAATCAGCGGCCTTGGCTTCAAATATATAACTACTAAAATATTCTTTACGGCTGAGGATAGCATCGAAAAAATTCCAGTTGAAGTAAGCATCAGTAGCTGCTGGTTCCAGCGTTTCTAGTATTAGCCGGAAGGCTGGCTGTTGAGTGGAGACATAATAGTCTCCATTTATAAATTTTCTTGTTTTTGCATTTTCTGATAATGTAACCTTGTAGTGAGGATAATGACCTTCGTACGGGGAAGGATAGGTTTTGAAAGAATCTAACTGATAATAGTTTACCGCTATAATGGTGTCTTTCGAAAACTGCTCCATTTGCACCAGATTCATTTTTAATCTTTTAATTACCTCCTGCCAGGCTTGCGGCACAATATAACCATCTGGTACATCAATTGATTTCGTGGGATGATAATACTCATAAAAGTCAACAGCTTGCTGCAATGGCTTTTGGTGATTAAAATGAGGCCGGGGGAAACCGGTAGCTTTCCCCACTATCGTATCTATTCCGTAGCCCAGAAATTTTATGCTGGATTTTTTGTTTTGGCTTAGCTCCCACTGCACCGGATAACTATCCAGCTGTTGCCAATTTTTTAAAGTTGCCAGCCGCTTTTCTTTAATTTTTACACCGTTGGACTGTAAAACCTCCAAAAATACCTGCATCAATTGATAAGTAGCATCTACTCGTTCTTCGTAAGATTTAAGCATGTGCGCCTCACTCATAAAACCCAGCGTTTGAAAAAGGGTGGTATAACCGGTAGAATATCTGGGGCTATCGAAAAATCCACTTATCCCCTGCTCAGGAGTACTCTTTATTGTTTGTACATAAGGTGTCATAGGATATCCGCGTACTTCCATTTTTTTATATAAATAAGGGGAAATCACTTCCCGAAAATAGCTGGCCATTGGCTCCCCCATTTTATCTGGCTGCGTGGCCAATAAAGTCATTACATGCTGAAAATCAGCCCCATCGCTGGTATGAGTATCCAGGAATAAGTCAGGATTGAGGTATTGAAATATTTGCACAAATGCAGCTGCATTCCGGGTATCCATTTTTATAAAATCGCGATTGAGGTCATAATTTTTTGCATTCCCTCTAAACCCATAAGCTTCGGGGCCTACCTGGTTGGCACGAGTAGTTTTGTTACGATTTAATGCTCCACCTATGTTATAAACAGGAATTGCCGCGATTAGAAACTCCTTAGTAAACGAAAACTCTGTTTGTGCCAATGATCTAAGAAAAATCATGCTGGCATCAATACCGCATGACTCGCCCGGATGAATGCCATTGTTGATTAGCCACACGGGCAAATTGTGATTGTGAAAATATTCAGGATCAAAATTACCATTGCTGGAAAAAAGCACGAGATGCATGGGATTACCAACATCGCTATGTCCCATGGTTATCAGTTTGATATTGTTATGGGCTTCAGATAATTTTTGGTAAAAATCGATTACCTCTCCATATGTTGCTGTTTGCTTTTTACCAGATACTTCGTAAGGGGTGGTAAAATCAACTGGTGCATTTTCTTTACAAGACCATAAAAAAAATGTTACTAAAAGGTTAATGTAACGCATTGTATTCTTATCGATTTATCTACAATAATACAACGGTCAATTGTCAGCCACAAATCAATTATTCAGGTATGCCTCGGCTTCATCCCGAATTATATCATAATCGGCATAATCGAGACATTTTTTGTAATGGTCTTCTGCTTGTGTTTTCATTCCTTTCAAATCATAACACCTTGCTTTGCCAGCATAACACATGGCAATGTAGTGGTCAACATCTGTATTGGCATGTTGCGATTTATTTATCGCCGTGGTATAAAATTCAAGGGCCTGATCTAAATTATCAAAAAATTTCTCTTCTAATATTCCTTTAAATAAATGCTTCGATAAGTCAAAGAACGGGCCTTCATGATCTATTTTATTGATGAGTGGAATTGCTTCAGTAATTTTGTTTAAGGCTATCAGGTTTTCAATATAAAATGTTAAAAATACATCATTTTCAGGATAAGAAGTATGTAGCCTTTTAGCGTGCTGAAAAGATTTAACCGGATTGGATTCGTAATGCAGCTGAATATGAAACAAGTAATTAAGCGCTTCACATTTTGTAAAAGTGGCATGGTCAGCAGCTTTTTGCAGTTGCGCTATTCCCTGTTGTTTATCACCGGATTGAAATACCCACAAAAATGGCTTATAGGCAGCGTTGTTTTCCGGGTACTTTTCCCTGTAGTAGTTGTATAAGCCAGTAGTAAAATAAAATTCCACGTACTTGCTTTTCATTTCCATTCCCTTTGTCAGAAAACTATAAGATTTTTTGGCATAATTTATAGTTTTTATCAGATTGCCGTTGTCGGCAAAGTAGCTGGTGAGGTAGCCATAAGCGGCTAAGCTAAAAAATACACCCTCCACTTCATGTTTATCATTTTTTAATATTTTCCCAGCCCTATCAGCCGTTTGCAGCAGCAATTCTTCATATTGAGCATGAGGTTTGGTGTCTTGTTGCAAAGGATAATATTGCCAATACAACTTTAATGCCTGCAACAAACTGTAACCCGGGTGCTGACCAATCGTAGATTCTAAACTTCGAATTGCTTGTTCGGCTTTGTTAAATTGAAAACCATAAATATAGTCTACAGCTTGCTGCACTTTTTGTACGGTAGCTGGCTGATCAATTAATCTTTGTGCTTGCAGAAAAACTGGTGCAATCAGTAAACACATGAGGAGGATTATTCGCATTTTTTATTATTTGGTAAATATTTGCAAAAAATATACTCAAATTTGCGGTAAGCAACCATAACAATATTTTTTAATGCTAGACAATAATACAAAAAGGAAAATTGTAATACAATGCTCACCACGTATCCCAACCATTACGGCAGAAGAAGTCAAAAAATTGTCCATACCGGTAAAAAAAGTTGAAAAGCTTCACCTGGAATTGGAAGGCAACATGTACGATTGCATGTATTTAAATTTGAAATTACGTACTGCCAATAGGGTATTATTGCATCTTTTTGACTGTGCAGCCAAAAATGCAGATGACCTTTACCGGGAAGTAAAAAAATACGCCTGGGAAGATATAATTAAAATAAAAGGATACTTTAATATACAATCGAAAGTATATAATCCAACCATTAAAGATCACCGCTTTGCCTCCCTGCGATTTAAAGATGCGATAGCGGATCGGTTTAATCAACTATTTCAGAAAAGACCAAATAGTGGCCCCGATAGAAATAAAATAGTGTTGTTTTTTTACTGGCAAAATGATCACTGCCAGGTATATCTGGATACTTCAGGTGAAACTATCGCCAAACATAGCTATCGTAAAATACCGATGAGAGCACCCATGCAAGAATCGCTTGCCGCGGCAACTTTGTATAGCACTACCTGGAACATGGAAACTCCACTGGTAAACCCCATGTGTGGGAGTGGCACTTTGGCAATAGAAGCGGCAATGATGTGTGCAGGTATTGCACCGGGGATATTAAGAAGTAATTATTCATTTATGCATGTGCCCGGCTTTTCAAAATATCAATATGAAGAGATAAAAGCGAAAGCACAACCACCTTCAGCGATAAAAATACCTCCGATAATTGCCTCCGATATAGACGAACGAGCAATAGAAGCTGCCAAGAAAAATGCTACATTGGCCGGTGTGCATAATTACATAAAATTTCAGGTAGCGGACTTTAGAAAAACCAGGCTTCCCAAAGATAATGGAATAGTAATTTTGAATCCGGAATATGGAGAAAGATTGGGAGAAGAAGCTCAACTGGAAAAAATTTACGCGGCTATTGGTGATTTTTTTAAGCAAAACTGCACAGGTTATACCGGTTATATATTTACGGGCAACTTAAATTTAGCTAAAAAAGTAGGTTTGAAAACCAGTAGAAAAATAGAATTTTATAATGGCAAAATCGATAGCCGCTTGTTAGAATATCCCATATTTTAACTTAACTTTGATTTTTTAGCTTAAAAAATATTTATGGACGAGGATCAAAATAAACTTAAATTATTATCAACCATTCACTGGATGTTTATTGGCAGCCTGGTTGTGCTGGCAATTGTAGGATGGTTTGCTCCCATAGAGGCCAACAGAGACCTAAATGATTTGCTTAAATATATATTGATAGGATTATCTTTCCCCGCCTATTTTGCCGGCAATTTCGTAAGAAAAAACATTATTAATAAAATAGATAAAAATGCGCCTTTGCAGGAAAAACTGGCACAATTTCAAAAAGCAACCATCATTCAATGGAGTGCTATTGATGTACCGGCAACATTTGCAGGTATAAGCTTTTTGCTTACGCGCAATACTATTTATTTGATCATCATAGCTGTTTTTATTTTATTGCTGTATATGCTAAAGCCCAATAAAGATAGAATAGCCGATGACCTTGATCTGAATGAACAAGAAAAAAGCCAGCTTTGATTATAATTTACCGAAGTTTCGCAATTTTAAAAATTAAAATAAACTCCTTCAAATCCCTGCCGAAGATTCGGGGTTTTATTTTACACCTTCCTTTGCCTCTCCCGAAATTTAAATTTCGGGAAGCCATAGGTGCTTTATTTTTTCCATTTCCACCGAATACGATTCTGTTGTGAAACTTCAGTAATTTATTTACAGATAAGAGGTAGGCATCAACATAACAAAAAAACCTCCTGAAGTAAATATTCATTCAGAAGGTTTTTTCATTTTAATTAATTGTTAAATTTTATATCTACATTGCCTTGCATCGCTTTACTATAGGGGCAATCTTTATGGGCAATATTTATCAGTCTCTCTACTGTTTCTTTTTCTAGTGATCCAACGGCAACATTCAAATTTATTTTATAAGCAAACCCGGATGCCTCTTCATCGTT
>Ga0207419_1001700_pt1 | contig 15860 bp, 14 predicted proteins | sample ElkSloMetagenome_4_FD_184723 | JGI IMG/M metagenome (GOLD analysis project Ga0207419, IMG submission 184723) | Hot spring microbial communities from Elkhorn Slough, Monterey Bay, USA - MD2A (version 2) | ecosystem: Environmental > Aquatic > Marine > Intertidal zone > Estuary: Microbial mat ...
GGCAGTGGTGCAGGTCGGCGCCTCCGGCGGGAGTATTTTTTGGCAAGATGATGAGGGACAGGCAGAACGACAGGCCCGGTGGCCAGAGGGCAACCGGGTTGGCGGCATGTCATGAGATGAGAAGATCAAGGGGGCGGGCCCGCCTGGGGCACGGTTTCTTGGTCCGGCAGGGTGTCAACCTGCCGGTGTGCGATCGCGGATGGCCGATGCCCCGTTCAAGACGGAGCGGCCAATGCGAAACCTGATCTTGACCGGGACGTTCGTCACACGCCCCGTGGGTGGATATCCGTCGCAGAAGGTAGCCGCAGATCCTTTTGCAAAGAATGAAGCCCGCGTCCGTTGCCGTTCCCGCTTGTGCCGATGGGCACCCTGCGGCAGGCTGAGGTCATGACCCGCGACCAGATCGACAGCCTTTGTGCCGCCCACGCCGGGGCGACCGCCTCTGATCCCGCGACCGAGCTGGACAGCTGGAAGGTCGGCGGCAAGATGTTCGCCTGTTTCGGCAACCGGATCGACGGAGTGTGCGTCAAGACCGACAGTGTGGACACCGCGCAGATGCTGATCGATGCGGGGGCTGCGAAACGCGCGCCCTATTTCCACAAGAGCTGGGTGTTGGTCAGCTTCGACAGCCCCGAAGATGAGCTGCAGCACCGGATCGCGGTGTCTTACGACATCGTCTTGTCGGGGCTGCCGAAAAAGACCCGAGACGCGATCGCTCAGACATAGCCGGCGGCATTGATCCGGGCCGCTCATCATGGCCCTTTTGCAAGGTTCGGCCCCGGCAATCTGCCGGCAGCATGCCCTTGACTTTACGGGGACAACCCCGTTTGCCTGAGCCCATGAAGATTTCTGATCGTGTAAAGACCATCAACGCTGGCGGCTCGGACGGGTGGGACGTATTCTACAAGGCGCGCCAGCTGATCACGGAAGGCGTCGCCGTGACCGAACTGACCATCGGCGAACATGACATCGGCACGCGCCAGCCGATCCTCGATGCGATGCATTCATCCGCGTCGCGCGGGCATACGGGCTATGCGATGGTGCCCGGCACCACGGCCCTGCGTGAGACAGTGGCCGCCCGTATCGCCCGGCGGACCGGCGTCGCCACCGGCCCCGATAATATCCTTGTCACCCCGGGCGGTCAGGCGGCGCTCTTCGCGGCACATCATGCAACCTGCGAGGCAGGTGACGTCGCGGCCTATATCGACCCCTATTACGCCACTTATCCGGGCACGATCCGCGCGGCGGGCGCGCGGCCCCGGGCCATCGTCACTTCGCCCACGACCGCGTTCCAACCCACGCGGGACCAGTTGATGGCCGGCACCGAAGGTGCCGCCTCGTTGCTGGTCAACACGCCGAACAATCCCACCGGAGCCGTCTACGGCATCGAGACACTCGGCGGTATCGCTGAGGCCTGCCTTGCCCATGATCTTTGGCTGATATCGGACGAGGTATACGACACGCAGGTCTGGGAAGGGCGTCATATCAGCCCGCGCAGCCTGCCGGGTATGGCCGAACGCACGCTGGTCGTCGGGTCGATGTCCAAAAGCCACGCGATGACCGGCAGCCGGATCGGCTGGATCTGCGGCCCCGAGGACGCGATCGCCCATCTGATCGATCTGGCCACCAACACCACCTATGGCGTGCCGGGTTTCATTCAGGACGCGGCCACCTTTGCATTGGGGCAGGGAGATGCGGTCGAGGCCGCGGTCGCCGCCCCCTTTCGTCGGCGCCGCGCGATCACGCAAGAGGTGCTCGCCGGTCAGAATGTCGTTCGCGCCATCCCCGTTCAGGGCGCGATGTATGCGATGCTGGATATCCGCGCGACAGGGCTTGGCGGTGAGGACTTTGCACTGGCCCTGCTCGAGGAAGAGAAGATCGCCGTCATGCCGGGGGAAAGCTTCGGACAGGCCGCGGCCGGACATCTGCGGGTGGCGATGACGGTCGCGGATGATGCCTATGCCGAAGCGCTGCGACGGCTGGTGGCCTTCGCGCGGCGGCTGGCACCGGCAACGGCACGATAAAAGACCCGCCCCCGGGGAAAGGGGCGGGTCGGGTCACGTCTGCGGTGCGGGATCTGGGGAAGGGACAGCCTCCGCAGGTCGTGAATGGTATCTAGAACCGGAACGACACACGGGCCGATGCGGTGGTGGCGCTGACATCGTCGCCCGAGCCGTCGAAGTCATCGAACTCGTGCTGGAGGATCTCGGCGCCCATGCGCAGGGAATCGGAAAACGCATAGTCGATACCGACACCGCCGAATGCACCGTCATCTTCCGTATCGGATACGGTCGCACGCGCGACACCGCCGACAAGGTACGGCATGAACGCCCCTGCATCATAGCCGACGCGCAACTTGGCGCGGGCGATGCTGTCGAGTTCCACATCTTCTTCGTCGATGTTGCTTGCATCGTATTCAAGCTCGCCGCCCAGAACCGCACGACCGAAGTCGTAGAGGTACCCGGCATGCACGCCATAGGTCAGTCCGCTGAAATCTTCTGGTAGGCCGTCCGACTCGAGATCGGCGTAACCGAGGTTCCCCCCGACGTAAAAGCCGGTCCAGTCAGCGCCTGTCGCCATCGGCGCAGGCATCACCGGCGCGGGCGCAGGTGCGGGTTCGGCGACAGGCTCGCTCAGGCCACCGGCCTGTGCCGCGCCTGCTGCGACCATTGCGGGAATTGCGACTGTCATCAGACTGCGGCTGATTGTTTGCTTAAGCATTATTCGCTCCTTTGCTTGCATTACACAGGCTGAACAGTCTGCAACCGCGATCGTTCCCTCAATGCGATAAAAATTTTGACGCCCCAATCGGCCAGTTTCGGCGTGAGGTGAAAAAGCTGTCGGTGGAATTCAGCGCATATTGGAAACAAACTGTTGAATTGCCCCTGACAAGTACCCACATGCCCCGGCTTTCAAGCAAATATGCGCGTATTTCAGGCGGGTTACGCGATCCTGCCGCCGGTCGTCGGTGCGGGCACGCCGGTTGTCGCGGGGGCCGACAGGGGCAAGCCGCGCGCGGCACGTACCGCAAGGTAGCCGAACGCCTGTGCCTCGATCATGTCACCATCAAGACCGACGCTTTCCACCGGCCCTACCGGGCAGGCCAGCACCCCGGCCAGCCGTTCCATCAGGTACGTGTTTTCGCGCCCCCCGCCGGTGACCAGAAGGCGTGTCGGCGGTCTGGGGCAGGCCTGCACAGCGCGGGCCACGCTTTGGGCCACGGCCTCGGCCAATGTAGCCAGCGCATGGGCATCATCGAGGCCGGCCACGGCAAGCGTCAGTTCGGCGAAGGCGTCACGGTCAAGCGATTTGGGCGGCGTCCGTGCGAAATACGGATGGGCGAGGAAATCCGCGACAATTTCCGGGTCGGGCCGGCCGCTGGCCGCAAGCGCCCCGCCCGCGTCGAACCCCCGGCCCCTGCGTGCCAGCATCACATCGTTCATGGGCGCATTCGCGGGACCGGTGTCGAAGGCAAGCAGTGCTCCGTCGTCTTGGGGATGCGCGTGGTCGGGGTCGATCCAGGTGATGTTGCCGACACCGCCGAGGTTGAGCATGGCAATCGGCGCATGCGCCCCCATCCATTTGGCCAGCGCAAAGTGATAGAATGGTGCAAGCGGCGCCCCCTGCCCGCCCGCGGCGACATCGGCACTGCGGAAATCCCACGCGACCGGCAGTCCGAGCCTTTGCGCAAGCCGCGCCCCGTCGCCGCATTGATGCGTGCGGCCGCGCGCCGGATCATGGGCAAGGGTCTGGCCGTGGAAACCGACAAGGTCGATATCGGTGAACTTTGCGATGACCTCGGCATGGGCGGCTTCGATGAGCCTTGCGGCAGCGGTGCAGTCATCCTCGGGCCAGCGTCCCAGATGGGTGCGCAGAACAGCCTGCTCATCGGGTGTATAGGGGCGGTAGGCGGTGGGGCCGAAGCCCGCGATCGTCTCGCCGTCGGTCGCGATCACGGCAGCGTCCACACCGTCGAGCGAGGTGCCCGACATCGTACCCAGAACACGGGTGATCCGCCCGTCAAACATCCGCTTCCCCTTCGGTCTTGGCCTGACTATAGAGTGCACGCGAAGCCAAGCAGGAACAAGTCGATGACCTACCATCCCAAGTCCGATTTCATGAATGTCATGATCAGCCGCGGCTTTCTGGCCGACTGCACGGATTATCAGGGCCTCGACGAGGCGCTGAGCAAGGGGGTAGTCACCGCCTATATCGGCTATGATGCAACAGCGCAGTCGCTGCACGTGGGGCATCTGATGAACATCATGGTGCTGCGCTGGCTGCAAAAGACCGGCCACAAGCCGATCACGCTGATGGGGGGCGGGACGACCAAGGTGGGCGATCCGTCATTCCGCGCCGACGAACGTCCGCTGCTGGGACCGGAACAGATCGAAGCCAATATTGCGGGCATGCAACAGGTCTTTGACAGATACCTTGATTACGGTGGCGACAAGACCGGCGCCATGATGCTCAACAACGCCGAGTGGCTGGACGGGCTGAATTACCTCGACTTCCTGCGGGATATCGGGCGGCATTTCAGCGTGAACCGCATGTTGTCGTTCGAGAGCGTGAAATCGCGGCTGGATCGTGAGCAGTCGCTGTCGTTCCTCGAATTCAATTACATGATCCTGCAGGCCTATGACTTTCTGGAGTTGAACCGCCGTTATGGCTGCCTGTTACAAATGGGTGGGTCGGACCAGTGGGGCAATATCGTGAACGGCATCGACCTGACACGCCGCGTGCTGGATCACGAGATCTATGGCCTGACCACACCGCTTTTGACCACCAGCGACGGGCGCAAGATGGGCAAGTCGCAGGGCGGTGCGATCTGGCTGAACAGCGATATGCTGTCGCCTTACGAGTTCTGGCAGTTCTGGCGTAATACGACCGATGCGGATACGGGCAAGTTCCTGAAGATCTTTACCGAACTTCCCATAGACGAATGCGAGCGTCTGGGCGCGCTGGAAGGGTCCGAAATCAACGCGGCCAAGATCATCCTTGCCAACGAGGTGACAACCCTGCTGCACGGGGCCGAAGCCGCGGCGGCCGCAGAGGCCACCGCGCGCGAGGTGTTCGAGAAAGGCGGCATCGGGGATGACCTGCCGACGCTGACGCTGAGTGCCGATGATGTCAGCGGTGGCATATCGATCGTGCAGTTGATCGTGAAGTCGGGGCTTGCGAAGTCGGGCAAGGAGGCCAAGCGCCTGATCGCCGAAAACGGCGCGCGCATGAATGACGAACCATTGACCGAGGCCGGTCTGGTGCTGGATGCCGCAGCCTTGTCCGAGCCGGTCAAACTGAGCGCCGGCAAGAAGCGGCACGCGCTGGTGCAACTGGGATAATGCGCCGATGACCCGCTATGTCGTCTACGACGTCTTCACCGACAAGGCCTTCGGTGGCAACCAGTTGGCCGTGATCCCAGAGGCTTCGGCCCTGCCCGAAGAGCTGTTGCAGAAGATCGCGCGCGAATTCAATTACTCGGAGACCACCTTCGTCTACCCGCCGGTGAATTCCGCCCATACCGCGAAAGTCCGTATTTTCACCCCCACGATGGAGGTACCTTTTGCGGGCCATCCGACGATCGGCACGGCCACGGCCCTGCGCGACGAAGGCATAGCGGGCGATATGGTGCTGGAATTGGGTGTGGGGCCGATCCCCTGTGCGCTGAACGACACAGGCGCGGCCTTCACCGTGACGGCACCGCTGGAGCGCTTCGCCACCCCCGATCCCGCGCTGCTTGCCGAGGCCCTGTCTCTGCCCGTCGCGGCGATCCGCACGGACACGCATGTGCCGGTGCAAGCCGGTGTCGGGCTTGATTTCGTGATGGTGGAACTGGTCGACACCGCCGCACTGAACGCCATCGAGACCAATATCGCCGCGTTCCGCGACGGCGTGAAGCGTTATCCGTCGGGCCTCGATTTCGCGGTATTCGCCTATGTGCGTGATGACATGCAGATCGACGCGCGCATGTTCGCCCCGCTCGACAATATCCCCGAGGACCCTGCAACCGGCAGCGCCTGCGCGGGCCTCGCGGCGTTGCTGACCGAGGAATTGGGGCGCAATCTGTCGCTTTCGATCCTGCAGGGCGCGGCGATGGGCCGGCCTTCGCATATCGCCGCCCGGACCGTCGCGGGCGCACCTGTCGCGGTGACGATCAGCGGCCAGGCCGTGCGCACGATGGAAGGGCGCCTGACGCTCTGACGAGATCGGGGTGGCATCCCGCCGCCCGCGCCGCTATCACCACAACGACGAACCAAGAGGCCGCGATGACCGGAACGATTGTGGAGCGCTGTGAAGCGAAAGGGTTGCGCCTGACAGAACAGCGCCGGACGATCGCCGCCGTGTTGCAGGATGCCGCGGATCACCCGGATGTCGAAGAGCTCTACAACCGCGCATCGACGATCGACCCGCGTATCTCGCTGGCGACGGTCTACCGCACGGTCAAGCTGTTCGAGGAATCCGGCATTCTGGAAAAACACGAATTCGGCGACGGGCGGGCGCGCTACGAAACCGCGGACCGCGAACACCACGACCACCTCATCGACGTTCATTCCGGCGAGGTGATCGAATTCGTCGATCCCGAGATCGAGGCCTTGCAGGAAAAAATCGCACGCAAGCTGGGCTATCAGCTCAAGGGCCACCGGCTGGAGCTTTACGCCGTGCCGCTGACCAAGAAAGGCGGCTGACGTGGACAATATCCGCGGTGCGGGCTTCATGGTCTTCGCGATGCTGTGCTTCGCGCTGGAAGACGCGCTGATCAAGATGCTGGCGGGGCGGATCCCTGCGGGACAGGTGCTGGGGCTGATCTGTCTGGGCGGGCTGGTGCTGTTTCTGGCCTGGAGTGCACTCAAGGGCCAGCCGCTCTGGTCGCCCGATTATCTCAACGGCAAGGTCATCCTGCGCAGCCTTTGCGAGGTGATCGGGTCATGCTTCTTTGTCTCGGCCCTCGCCCTGATCCCGCTGACCACCGCCTCGGCCGTCATTCAGGCGACACCTCTGGTTGTCGCGATGGGTGCGGCGCTGTTTCTGGGGCAGGAGGTCGGCTGGCGGCGGTGGCTGGCGATCGCGGTGGGGTTCACGGGCGTGCTGGTCATCATCCGGCCCGGGATGGAGGGCTTCATGCCCGCGACGCTGCTGGCGGTGGGCGGCATGTTGGGACTGGCAGCGCGGGATCTGCTGACCCGCAGCCTGAAGGTGCATCTCTCGGGGATCCAGTTGGGGGTTCATGCCTTCGCCATCGTGGCACCCGCCGCGCTCTTGCTGCCGCTTTTGCAGGGTCAGCCACTGGTGATGCCGGCGGGGTCGGAATGGACGCTTCTGGGGCTGAGCGTGGTGGTCGCCATGGTCGCGTATCTTGCCATCGTCGCCGCCACGCGGGCGGGCAACGCGGGCATCATTTCATCGTTCCGCTACAGCAGAATGGTCTTTGCGCTGGTCGTCGGCTATCTGTTTTTCACCGAATTGCCCGACGCGCCGACCCTGATCGGGGCTGCGATCGTCATAACTTCGGGCGTCTACACCCTGTGGCGCGAGGCCCGTCTGGCGCGGGCTTCCCTCAGAGAGACGCCCGCGCTATAGAGCGGCTGATACCGCTAACACCGCCCCAAGGAGGCCCATCATGAGCACCATCATCGACGTCCACGCCCGCGAAATCCTCGACAGCCGCGGCAATCCGACGGTCGAGGTCGATGTGATCCTCGACGACGGCACGATGGGACGCGCGGCGGTACCTTCGGGGGCGTCGACCGGCATGCATGAGGCGGTGGAAAGGCGCGACGGTGACAAGTCCCGTTACCTGGGCAAAGGCGTGCTCGAGGCCGTCGCGGCCGTCAACGGCGAGATCGCCGAAGCGATCCTGGGGATGGATGCGACCGAACAGGTCGCCATCGACGAGACGATGCTGGAACTGGACGGCACCGCCAACAAGGGGCGTCTGGGTGCGAACGCGATCCTCGGTGTCTCGCTTGCGGTGGCCAAGGCGGCTGCCGAATTCACGGCGCAGCCGCTTTTCCGCTATGTGGGCGGTACATCCGCGCGCACCCTGCCCGTGCCGATGATGAACATCATCAATGGCGGCGAACACGCCGACAATCCCATCGACATCCAGGAATTCATGATCATGCCTGTCAGCGCGGCCAATATCCGCGAGGCCGTGCGCATGGGCGCAGAGGTGTTCCACACCCTCAAGAAAGAGCTGTCGGCAGCCGGCCACAACACCGGCATCGGTGACGAGGGCGGCTTTGCCCCTGCCCTTGGCAGCACGCGCGAGGCGCTGGACTTCATCATCACCGCGATCGAAAAGGCAGGCTACAAGGCGGGCCAGGACATCTACCTCGCCCTCGATTGCGCGGCGACCGAGTATTACAAGGGCAGCAAATACGAGATGACCGGCGAAGGTGCGTCGCTCACCTCGGAGGAAAACGCGGATTATCTGGCGCAGCTGGTCGCCGACTACCCGATCATCAGTATCGAAGACGGCATGTCCGAAGACGACTGGGACGGCTGGAAAATGCTGACCGACAAGATCGGTGACAAGGTGCAACTGGTGGGCGACGATCTGTTCGTGACCAACCCCAAGCGGCTGGCCGAAGGCATTTCCAAGGGATGTGCCAACTCCATGCTGGTCAAGGTCAACCAGATCGGCACGCTGACCGAAACACTGCAGGCCGTCGACATGGCCCACCGCGCAAGCTTTACAAATGTGATGTCGCACCGCTCGGGCGAGACCGAGGACGCGACCATTGCCGATCTTGCCGTGGCGACGAACTGCGGACAGATCAAGACAGGATCGCTGTCGCGCTCGGACCGGCTGGCGAAATACAACCAGCTGATCCGGATCGAGGAACTGTTGGGCGAGACCGCGCAATATGCAGGCCGCGGCATCCTCAAGGCATGATCGCGCCCGGACTGCACGATGTTCCCGCCGGTCATGTGCCGGCGATGGTGACACATCTGGAGATGTTCGCGCCCGCCATGGCAGGCGATATGCCCTTTCCCGATGGTATCACCGCACCGCGGGAAGTCCCGGATGTCGCAACCTATCGCGCGCTTTACGCCGCTGTGGGCGCACCATGGCTCTGGGCCTCGCGGTTGACGTGGGAAGACGCGAAACTCGCCGCGACCCTGTCGCGCGATACCACCGAGGTCCGGGTGATCCGGCAGGACGGCACGCCGGTCGGTCTTGTCGAACTTGATTTCTCGGAACCGGGAGAGTGCGAACTGGCCTATTTCGGCCTTGTCAAGGAAGCGACAGGCCGGGGGCTGGGCGGGCCGATGATGGCACTGGCGCAATCGCGCGCCTTCGCCCGCGATATCCGGCGTTTGTGGGTACATACCTGCAATCTCGATGATCCGCGCGCATTGGCCTTCTATCAAAAGGCAGGGTTCAAACCCTTCAAGCTCGCCGTCGAGATCATGCCCGACCCGCGCCTGACCGGTATCCACGACAGGTCAGCCGCACCGCATGTGCCCTTGATCGACTGACAGGCGGTGTGGCGATGGGCCGGCCAACGTGGTCCCTCTGGCCCGCGCACCTGTTGCGGTGCGTGCCCGCGCGCACTACCTTCCCGGCCATGCTGACCGCTGACGAGATCATCGCACAACTGGGCCTCGCGCCTCACCCCGAGGGCGGACATTACCGCCAGACGTGGGAGGCGGACAACGCGGGGCGGCCCGTAGGCACCTGCATCTATTTCCTGCTGAAATCGGGCGAGAGCAGCCATTGGCACACCGTCGATGCGGTCGAGATCTGGCATTATTACGCAGGCGCGCCGCTGATCCTGTCGCAGGCGGCCTCACTGGAGGGACCGGCGGTCGACCAGACGCTCGGGCCCGATCTTGCCGCGGGCCAGGCCCCGCAACTGGTCGTCCCCGAGGGCCACTGGCAGATGGCCGCCACGACCGGTGACTGGACACTGGTGGGGTGCACCGTGTCGCCGGGGTTCCGGTTCGAGGGCTTTACCCTTGCCGCACCCGGGGTCGATATCCCGCGCTAGCCGCCCCCCAAGCATCACCTTCGCCTGCCAAGCGCCTGTTTTCTGGATAAAAAAAGAGGGGCCACCGGCCCCTCTGTTAGTTTTGCTGATCAGGCTCACTCTTTATGTACCGCTCGGTTTTTTGCCTGCGGCCCGATCCGCACCAAGGGCGAGCGCACCCGCCCCGGAACTGAATTTTCTCTAGCTACACCCGCTTGTCCCGCCACAGGTATTGCACTTCATGCAGGTCCCGTTGCGGACCAGCGTGTAGTTGCCGCATTCGCCGCAGGGGTCGCCCTCGTAGCCTTGCATCTTGGCCTTGTCACGGGCCGAGAGGGTCGCAGTGCCGGTGGCGACGACACTGCTGCTGACCTCGGCAATGACCGTGGGGCTGATGGCTGTGTCCTGAAGCGTTGGCGCGGGCACCTGCAGAGCGACGAGATCCTGCGGCATCCGCTTGCGCAGGTAGCCGGTGGACGAGATCTGCTTGAGCACCTCGAGCGAGCGGGACGCGGCGTTCTCGGACGGGGCCTGCACGTTGCTGACGCCCTCTTCCTCGCCCCGGCCCACATCGTCGAAGGTGGCACCTTCGGGCTTGACGTGCGCAAGATCGGTCCGGTCGAGATAGGACACGGCCAATTCGCGGAAGATGTAATCGAGGATCGACGTGGCATTCTTGATGCTGTCGTTGCCCTGCACCATGCCCGCCGGTTCGAACTTGGTGAATGTGAAGGCGTCCACGAATTCCTCGAGCGGCACCCCGTATTGCAGACCGACCGATACGGCGATGGCGAAATTGTTCATCATCGCACGGAAGCCTGCACCTTCCTTGTGCATGTCGATGAAGATCTCGCCCAGCGATCCGTTTTCATACTCGCCTGTGCGCAGGTAGACCTTGTGGCCGCCGACGATGGCCTTCTGGGTGTAACCCTTGCGGCGCTGGGGCATCTTCTCGCGTTCGCGGTTGCGGATTTCCTTGACGATGATCTTTTCGACGATCTTTTCGGCAAGCACAGCGGCCTTGTCATGGGTCGACCCAGATTCGAGTGTCTCCATCGCCTCGTCGTCATCCTCGACCAGCGCAGCGGCGAGCGGCTGCGAGAGTTTCGAGCCGTCGCGGTAGAGCGCGTTGGCCTTGATGCCAAGCGACCAGGACAACTCGTAAGCCTTCTGGCAGTCCTCGATGGTCGCGTCATTGGGCATGTTGATCGTCTTCGAGATCGCGCCCGAGATGAACGACTGGGCTGCGGCCATCATGTAGATATGGCTGTCAACGCTCAGATAACGCTTGCCTTTCTTGCCGCAGGGGTTCGCGCAGTCGAAGACATTCAGGTGCTCTTCCTTCAGGTGCGGCGCACCTTCCAGTGTCATCGTTCCGCAGACGTGATCGTTGGCGGCGTCGATTTCGGCCTTGCTGAACCCAAGGTGACGCAGCAGATCGAACGTCGGGTCGTTCAGCTTTTCAGCCGGGATCCCGAGGGTCTTGGTGCAGAATTCCTCGCCCAGCGTCCACTGGTTGAAGACAAAGCGGATGTCGAAGGCCGAGCCGAGTGCGGCCTCGATCTTGTCCAGTTCCGCCTGCCCGAAGCCATGCCCGATCAACGAGGTGTGGTTGATGCCGGGCGCCTGCCCGATCGACCCGTGCCCCACGGCGTAGGCGATGATCTCTTCGATCTGGGCCGGTCCGTAGCCCATCTTTTCGAGGGCCGCGGGCACCGACTGGTTGATGATCTTGAAGTAGCCGCCACCAGCGAGCTTCTTGAACTTGACCAGTGCGAAGTCGGGCTCGATGCCGGTGGTGTCGCAGTCCATGACCAGACCGATGGTACCGGTGGGCGCGATGACCGACACCTGTGCGTTGCGGTATCCGTGCTTCTTGCCCAGTTCCAGCGCCTCGTCCCAGCTTTCGACGGCCAGTTTGATCAACCGCTCGTCAGGGCAGTTGGCATGATCGAGCGGCACCGGCTTGACCGCCAGCTTTTCGTAGCCGGTGGATTTGCCCAAGGCTGCCTGACGGTGGTTACGGATGACGCGCAGCATGTGCTTGGCGTTCTTGTCATAGCCGGGGAAGGCGCCGAGTTCTCCTGCCATCTCGGCGGATGTGGCATAGGAGACACCCGACAGGATCGCTGTCAGGGCGGCCCCCATCGCGCGACCCTGGTCGCTGTCGTAGCCCAGCCCCATGTTCATCAGAAGGCCGCCGATGTTGGCATAGCCCAGACCCAGCGTCCGGAAGTCATAGGACCGCTGCGCGATTTCCTTGGACGGGAACTGCGCCATCAGGACCGAGATTTCGAGCGTCACTGTCCAGAGACGGGTGGCGTGCATGTAGTCTTCGACCTGGAATACGCCGTCCTGATAGAAGGTCAGCAGGTTCATCGAGGCGAGGTTACAGGCCGTGTCATCGAGGAACATGTATTCAGAACAAGGGTTTGAGCCGCGAATCTCACCGTCTTCCGGGCATGTGTGCCAGGCGTTGACCGTGTCGTGGTACTGGATGCCCGGATCGGCACAGGCCCAAGCTGCATGGCCCACCTGTTCCCAAAGGTCGCGGGCCTTGATGATCTTGGCGACCTCGCCGTTCTTGCGGTTGACCAGCTTCCAGTCGGCATCGTCCTCGACCGCCTTGAGGAAGGCGTCGGTCACACGGATGGAGTTGTTCGAGTTCTGGCCCGACACGCTGTTGTAGGCCTCCGAATCCCAGTCTGTATCATAGGTCGGGAACTCGATGCTGGTGTAGCCCTGCTTGGCATAATCCAGCACGCGCTTGATGTAGGTCTCGGGGATCGACGATTTCTTGGCGTCCTTGACCGCACTTGCCAGTGTCTCGTTGGTCTTGGGGTCGTAGGCCGCCTCTGCGTCACCGTCCCATGTCTTGATGGCTGCGAAAATGGCGTTGAGGTAACGGGCGTGCATTTTCGAGCCGGCCACGATGGATGCGACCTTCTGCTCTTCCAGCACCTTCCAGTTGATGAATTCCTCGATATCGGGGTGGTCGGCATCGACGATGACCATCTTGGCCGCGCGGCGTGTGGTGCCGCCCGATTTGATGGCACCCGCTGCACGGTCACCGATCTTGAGGAAACCCATCAGGCCCGACGACTTGCCGCCGCCCGACAGAGGCTCGCCCTCGCCGCGCAGGGACGAGAAGTTGGTGCCGGTGCCCGAGCCGTACTTGAAAAGACGCGCCTCACGCACCCAGAGGTCCATGATGCCGCCGTCGTTGACCAGATCATCGTCGACGGACTGGATGAAACAGGCGTGCGGTTGCGGATGCTCGTATGACGAGGCGGATTTCGTCAGCTCGCCGGTTTGGTAGTCGACGTAGTAGTGGCCCTGTGCAGGCCCGTCGATGCCGTAGGCCCAGTGCAAGCCGGTGTTGAACCACTGGGGGCTGTTGGGGGCCGCGCGCTGGGTCGCCAGCATATAGCGCATCTCGTCAAAGTAGGCGCGCGCGTCTTCTTCGGTGGTGAAGTAGCCGCCCTTCCAGCCCCAGTAGGTCCATGCGCCCGCCAGCCGGTCGAACACCTGCTTGGCCGAGGTCTCACCGCCGAAGGTGGCACCCTTTGCAGGCTCGGACCGCCAGAGGAACTGTGGCACGCCCTTTTCACGGATCTTCTTGGTTTCCGACGGCACGCCGGCCTTGCGGAAATACTTCTGCGCGATCACGTCCGAGGCGACCTGGCTCCAGCCTTGCGGAATTTCGCAATTGTCGAGCTTGAAGACGGTGGTGCCGTCCGGATTGCGAATCTCGGAGGTCGCCGATTTGAACGGCACCTCCGCATAAGCGTCTTGTCCGGTTTTGGTGAATTGACGTTCGATTTTCATGGTCTGCCCCGTTTATTGCTGCCGACGTTGCGGCCCATCCTCAGCCGCGATGCGGCGCTCTGTTCGGGGGCAGACTGCGACGGCGATGCACCTGCTGCCGCGCCGCCTCGACCGGCACGCTGCCTCAGTGCCTATTGGCATCTGCCTGACAAAACTGTCCCCTTTTGCCGACACCACATGTTGTGTGGTTTTTGCCGGCCTGCACAAGGTGGCGCATCTACAGGTGGTGGGTCAACGAATTTTTAACACAAAATGCAGATAATTTCAGTTGACGTCTCTGTGCCACGCACCGCGTCACCTCTGCGCGATGATTCATGCACAGGTTTGTACACATGCTTGCCGTCCGCGGCGTTTGCAGGGAAAGCTCTTTGCGGCCAATCCACTCGACAGGAATGTTGAACGGGCGCCTGAAGACCGCTCGCACCAGTCCAGCTGAACACCCGCAGTGCCCAACAATTCATCGCCCCCGGCATCCGGCGGGGAAACGATGCGCGACGGAACGACGGCGAGTGTGACCTTCATGCACGTCGCATGCGGTTTATCCACAGCCCCCCTATGCCAATGGTTGACCATGCGGCAAAGTTCACGTTTATTGGGGTCACCTTACACGTGTAAAATAACTAAGGATACGGACAGATGAAAAAGACACTTTTGATTGCAGGTGGCATCTTGCTTGCGGCTGGCGCTGCTTATGCAGGTGGCCTGGGCGACACCATCGTCGAGATGGCGCCACCCGCACCTGTTGAGCCAATGGTCGAAGACAACAGCGGCAGCATCCCAGGCTGGGTGATTCCGCTCGCGATCCTCGGCATTGTCGTTGGCCTTGCAGCATCGGGCACCGATGACGATGACGACAACTAACTCTAGCATCGACGCCTAGGTCGATGTCGGATGCCGAATACCGGCAAAACAGTGAAGTCGCGGATTTAGATCCGCGGCTTTCTTACGTTATAGGGATCTGTACGCGCAACAGACTCGACTTGCTGCAACGACTGGTTGGCTCGATACGAGAACTGCGTATTCCCGACAGCATCGACTTGGAAGTCATTATCGTTGATAATAATGATACCCGACAGGTGTACGAAAAGGATTTCGACGTCCCCGAGACGGTGGGTTTGTCGGTACATCACGAAGCGCAACCAGGCTTGGTGTACGCCCGTAACGCGCTCTTCGACATTGCCGAGCTCCGAGGTGCTGATTGGCTTCTTGGTATTGATGATGACGAATGGCTAGACACGGAGTGGCTAGTCGAATGGCATCGGGGCACGAAGAATTCGGGATCCGGCATAATGGTCGGTACAACGACATTTTTTTTTCAAGATGGCTTGCATCCTTTCCATCCGCGCGGGCAATTTCCAGTGCCAATAGAAGGAAAACGCCCTCCGATCCTAGGAACATTTAACTATGCGATTCATCGGTCTGTCTTTGGCCGCAAGAGCGGACTGGGAATGCGTTTTGATCTTCACTTCAACAAGAGCGGCGGCGAAGACCTTGAGTTCATGCTCAGGGCAATGAGGCAACACAACGTCATCGTAACAGGATGGCCTCATGCAAAAGCTTATGAAATTAGGAGCAGCGACAGGGCATCAATGCGATATGAGATTTGGCGTGGTATCCGAAACCAAGTTAATGCCTACACTGTCGCGGCGCGACACAGTGAGCTCGGAATTACTGGTTACCGCCATGGTGTCCAGATTGTCGTTTTACGCAGCATTGCGCGTAACATCCTGTTCGGAACAGCACTTTTAGGGCTGACTTTGGTCAAATTTATCGCACGGCGCAAAGACACCGGCGCCACATTTGGTCAGGCGTTGCGTCGTTTCGCACGGGCCAGCGCGTTTGTCCCGTTCAGAATGGGTAAAATACATCAAGAGTATGGCAACTAGAGTCAATTTGATCGGCCCCAAAGCAACACCGATCTGTCAGCTAGAGTCTTACAGAAACCAAAGATTCTCGATTAAAATGGTCGGGGCGGAGAGATTCGAACTCCCGACCCTCTGTTCCCAAAACAGATGCGCTACCAGGCTGCGCTACGCCCCGAACCGAGTGCGTCTTTAG
>Ga0207419_1001701_pt1 | contig 15857 bp, 15 predicted proteins | sample ElkSloMetagenome_4_FD_184723 | JGI IMG/M metagenome (GOLD analysis project Ga0207419, IMG submission 184723) | Hot spring microbial communities from Elkhorn Slough, Monterey Bay, USA - MD2A (version 2) | ecosystem: Environmental > Aquatic > Marine > Intertidal zone > Estuary: Microbial mat ...
TCTTCAATTGTTTTGAGCACGAGTACTTTTGCTGACTTCAGGTTTTTAGACTTACCAGAAGGATCTGGTTCAATCAGAGGTGTTTTGTCAAGAAATTTTGAAAATGATATGTTTGTCTTATTACTAAATTCGACTGAAGATATCAATTTTGACCAGGAAAGATGTGACCCAGACTTTTTATTTTGTGAAGGCAATAGCGGTGGAAGTAACGTCATTTTTGAAGAAGATTTTGAAAATGCAAATAATATAAACGATCTGGTTGCTGCTGGTTGGGAAAATGTAAATGTTACTGGCGGAAATTTAGACTATAATTTAGGATCCTTCAGCGATAACAATTATGCTCAGATTTCTGGATTCAACTCTAATGAAACAGATTCTCAGGCATGGCTTATTACCCCAGAAATTGATCTTTCTACGTCTACTGAAGAAGATCTAAAAATGAGAATACAAACCAACTTTAATAATGGTCTAATTCTTACCATTTTTATCACCAATAATTATACAGGAGATCCTCTAACTACAGAATGGACTCTGCTAGATCTTCAAGTACCAGATGGTCCAAGCAGTGGTTTTGGAGCTTTTACAAATGTTGGTCCGACAAACATCAGCTGTGCAGGCGAAAATGTATGGATTGGATTTAGATACATCAGTACAGATCCAGATAATACAACTCGTTATCATATAGATGATATAGAAATTACAGGTAATTAAACCAGTCTGTGATTTTAAGACTCAACCGCTCTAAATTTTAGAGCGGTTTCTTTATTTTTACCATTATGATAACAACATTTTCAAGAATTATACAAGGTTCTATGACCTGGGGTATTTGGGGTAAAAACTTCAATACGGATGAAATGGGAAATCGCATTTCGAAAAACATAGACATAGGTGTTACGACTTTCGATCACGCCGATATTTACGGAGATTACACAACAGAAAAAACTTTTGGGATTGCATTTAAACACAGTGGGATTTCCAGAGATAAAATTCAATTGATCAGTAAATGTGGCATTCAATTGGTTAATCCAAAAAGAAACACTGTGGTAAAACACTATGACTATCGAAAAGAGTATATCATTCAACAGGCAGAACAATCTCTTAGCAACCTGAAAACCGATTATTTAGACCTATTTCTTTTACACAGACCTAGTCCATTGATGCAAATTGAGGAAATCGCTGAAGCCATACAAATATTGAAGAGATCTGGGAAGGTCAAAGCCTTTGGAGTGTCTAATTTTACACCGCTACAGATAGATTATTTGTCTAGTCATTTAACCATTGAAGCTAATCAGATTCAATGTTCGCTGACTCATTCTGTACCTTTGGAAGACGATTCTTTATTCTATCATAAAAAAAATGATATCATGACAATGGCTTGGTCTCCATTAGGCAATTTTTACCAAAAAGATGAAAAATCAAAATTAAAACTTGAAATAAAAACTTTGTCAAGCAAATACAATTGTACAGAATCTCAATTAGTTTTGGCCTGGCTTTTAAAGCATCCTGCAAAAATTCATCCTGTTTTAGGAACATCAAAAGCTGAAAGAGTTGAAGAGGCTTTTCTAGCGCAAAACATTGATATGGGGCTGCAGGATTGGTTTATTCTGTATGAATGCGCTAGAGTAAAAGAAGTTGATTAAGTTTATAATTTTACCATAATGGGTAAAGGAAATAAAAAACCTTGGTCCACCAAAGCTGTCATGCGGCAAATTTATGAGCTAGGTTTGTGGGGTAGTGGAAGTTCTGAATTCTATTCAGGCAATGGTTCTCGCGACCCTAAACTAGTAAGCCCCTACATAAAAGTGGTTAGAGAATTCCTGGAGACGTTCGAAGAGCCAATTTCTATTTGTGATTTGGGGTGTGGAGATTTTAATATTGGTCAGCAGTTAATTGAGTTTACGGAAGCATATTTTGCCGTTGACATTGTTCCGGAACTTATATCACACCTTAAATCCAAATTCAATGATTCTAATTTAGAATTTTTTTGTTTAGACATCGCGAAAGACCAACTTCCTAAAGCAGATTGTGCTATCCTAAGACAAGTCCTTCAACATCTTTCCAACGATGAAATAATTGAGATTACTGAGAAATTAGATCAATATCAATTTGTCCTTCTGACTGAACATATACCAAATAGCGATTTTGTAGCTAATAATGATATCATCTCAGGCCAGGGCATTCGTCTTAAAAAACAAAGTGGTGTCGATTTATTAGAATCTCCTTTCAATTTGAAAATTAAATCTAAGAGAACTTTACTTTCAATTCCGCTTGAAGCCAATCAAGGTAAAATTGAAACGGTTTTGTATAAATTGTCGTAAAGGCTAGTATTTTAACTGGTCTAAACTTATAAGTTTCTTTTTATGCATGGCTATTTTAGGAATTGGAAGCCTTATAGCAATGATAAACAGACCTGTTCAAGAAAAAGCTTTGGATAAAAATTTAAATAAGACAACTAGCAATTAAATATTTATAAAATAAAGACCTGTTGAGAAACATTAACCCAACAGGCCTTTATCAAAGAAGATACTAAAATTTATTCTGCAATAAATTCTTCATAAGTTTTTAAAGAAATTTCAACTTTTTTAGCTTTCCTTTTAAGTTTTTCGAAATCTTTTTTAGCCTTATTAAATCTAGTCTCAATAACTTTTAAGCTCTCTAATTCTGAATCAGTTGGTGTATCATAAGCATTAGTGATTTTTGAATACAAATCAGCCATTTTTTCACGAAGTTGAGGTTCAGCTGCCCCAACATAATTATCGCCAGTTGTAACTACCAATGTTTCTTTTAAGCTGTTTAACTTATCTGCCAGTTTTTTATTACTCTCTTTTACAGCTTCATAAAAAGCGTCTAATTCATAAACCAGATATGCTAATTCCTGGTTCATGTCGTACATCTTCATTGAGGTTTGATGTTTTAAATCAAAATCTGCTTTAGATAAACCTGTTTTTTCATCATTTTTGACTTCAAAAATGTGCTCAAAGGTGTCTTTTCCTTTTGTAATGACCGCTTTGTATTGTCCAGCTGGAACTCTAGGAGATGTAAAACCACCTGAGCTATAAGTTTTCCCTTTTGCTATTTTAGGATTGATTATAGTATTACTCCATCTCACTATATTTATACCTTTATTTTTTCCAGGACTTATGTCCAAAATCTTTTTTCCTTCCAAATCTTGAATTTCCATACTCATTTTGCCAAAAGTATGGCGTTTTGGTAACAAGTATTTAATCAGTGTTCCTGAAGGTCCATTACTACCCACAAACTGGGTTTCTGCACCAAATGAACTTCCGAAGGCATCACCGGTGTCTTTCATCACAAATGGTTCACTTTCAAAAAAGTGTAATTTTTTGTCAAGAACTTCGGCGTTAATTTCTCTAAGAGGCGAAATATCATCAATTATAATTGCGCCTCTGCCGTGTGTTCCCATCACTAAATCATTTGTTTTCTTTTGCAATTCTACGTGATGTACTGCAACAGAAGGCATATTATTATCAAATTTACTCCAGTTTTTTCCACCATCTATAGTGATGTATAAACCAAATTCTGTTCCTAGAAATAAAAGATTTTCATTTTTATGATCTTCCTGGATACTTCTTGCAAAAACTTCAACATCATCAGAAATTATATTAGTCCATGTCTTTCCATAATCGGTTGTTTTATAAGCGTAAGGATTCATATCACCTTTGGTATGACCATCGAAAACAGCATAAGCTGTGCCTTTTCCATGAACACTAGCTTCTATATGGTAAACCCAGGTATTTTCTGGTAACCCTTGGATATTAGAGGTAGTATTTTCCCAGGATTTCCCTCCATCTTTTGTGACTTGAACATTACCATCATCTGTGCCTACCCAGATGATATTTTCATCTAATGGAGATTCTGTAATTGTAAATATAGTGGTATGATTTTCTGCTCCCGAATTATCTGCAGACAAACCTCCGGATTCTGCTTGATTTTGTTTCGATTTGTCATTCGTGGTCAAGTCTGGTGAAATAATTTCCCAGGTATCTCCCATATCCTCGGACTTATGCAGAAATTGGCTTCCCATATAAAATCGATCGGGTTGGTGAACGCTTATGGACATTGGTGCATTCCAATTAAATCTCAATTTTGGCAAACCTTCAACAGGTAAGGGTTGAATTGTTTTAATCAGACCTTTTTCTGTATCGATTCGCCAAACATTCTCCGCCCCTTGCATTTCTGAATAAATTATATTCTTAGTTGGATGTTTTAGAACTCTAAAGCCATCACCTGCACCAACTGAAGTCCAATCTTTGGCTTTTACACCTCCAACCGCACTAGAAGGTCCAAACCAGGAACCATTATCCTGTAATCCACCGTATACATTATAAGGTTCTGCATCATCAACACTTATGTGATAAAACTGTGATAATGGAAGATTTTCAACTATTTCAAAAGTGGTTCCACCATTCCAACTTCTATAAACACCTCCATCTGTTCCAGCGTACATAACATCAGAATTGTTGATGTCAAAAATTACATCGTGGATATCACTATGCATATTTCCAAGATTCTTAAAGGTTTTCCCTCCATCTCTTGAAATAGAACCAGTAAGGCCACCTTTTACAACGATATCTTCATTTTTAGGGTCAACAGTTATTCTAGAAAAATAGAAAGGGCGGACTGTAATACCAAAATCGTTATTGAGTTGTTCCCAATTAGCTCCTGCATCATTACTGCGATATAGTCCTTTTTTAGCGTTATCTTCTGCTTCAATAACAGTATATAAAACATCAGAATTAGAAGGAGCAACGGCAATAGCAAGACGTCCTAATTTACCCTCAGGAAACCCATTATGGATTTTGTTCCAGGTTTTTCCTGCATCTGTAGATTTATACAAAGCACTTTTATCTCCGCCTGAATTAAATGACCACCCAGTACGTCTAAATTCCCACATTGAAGCATAAAGAATATTTGGGTCATTTGGATCTATGGTCATATCTGCACAACCGGTAGATTCATCTACGTATAAAATTTTGTTCCAGGTTTCTCCGCCATCTGTAGTTTTGTAAACTCCACGTTCTTCAGAATCTGACCATAAAGCTCCAAGGACACCAACATATATTTCTTTCGAATCATTTGGATTTACCATTATGCTGGCTATTCGCTCCGATTTATCAAACCCTAATTTCTTCCATGTAGCTCCTCCATCGGTAGATTTGTAAAGACCATCCCCAATTGATACACTATTTCTTGTCCAGGTCTCTCCTGTTCCTACATAAACCGTATTATCAGGATCGTTCGGATCTATTTCAATGGCTCCTATTGATTGGCAATAGTCATCAAAGATAGGATTGAATGTCATTCCTGCATCATTTGATTTCCAAACACCACCGCCAGCAGAACCTGCATAAATAATACGAGGATTTGTAGGGTGTGATTCCATATCATTTATTCGACCACTCATAAGGGCAGGTCCGATTTGACGAGCCCGTAAATCACCTATATAATCACTGACTTTAATTGCTTTTTCTTGTGCTTGAGTCGTATTTGGTAATACAAACATTACAAATATAAATGCTATGAATATTTGCTTCATACTAAATATTTTTTTCAAATTGAGATAAATAAAAAATCCCCTTCATTTTTACTGAAGAGGATTTGGATTGGATTAATTTTTGTCCGTTTCTTCCGGAGCAGATTCATCTTTTGGAACAGAGAATTCAGAAGCGTCGACTTCAGGATTTATTTCTATAGAAGTGTAAGTCATTGGCATACCTTGCATTACTGTTGTGAATGGAAAGTAAACACCATCAACTTCTTGATAATCGCTTAAAGGAACTTCCATTTTTTGACCCTTTGCAGGTCCGGTTGGAATCTCTGATTCCGTCATGATTGGTACAAAGTTTTCAGTGTCAAAATAGTAAAAGGTAATATTTGGGACTGTTTCTCCATCAATTGTTATTGGATCTTTTGTCAATTTTATTTTATAACATTCTGTACCTTCTTTGGTCTCTTTCCCAATTAACTCAACTTCGTATCCTTTTTCCTTATAATTTATAAAGGCATTTGGGAAATCTTTAAATTCCTTTATCATAGTATTAGAGGCGTCCTCTGGCATTTGCTCCATTTTCTGGGTCATCATATTCATGCTATAAACAGCATCACCGTTTGAAACAAGCTGCTTTACTTTCGAACCCTGAAGATCAATTTCAACATACATTTTACCATCTTTTGTTTGTACAGTCTCTAAAGGAATGACCATGCCCTGAGCAGTAATTTTGCCTGTCATTTTTAGACTTTCAATGTTTTCAAGTTTTTCAAGTCCTCCTATAGTTTCAAAATAATTGTTGATAATCTCATCAGCCGTTTGTGCGTTTGAAATTGTTATCACTGTAAACGAAATAATTACAGCAAATAAAGTTGAAATTTTTCTCATGATTAAGTTTTTATGGTTTTGTGTTTGAGTCTATTTGTCTTTAATAGATTCACTATTGTTACAAATGTACGCTTAAATATTCAATATTTAACAATATTTAAACCCTTAAGCTATTGATTTTTAAAACAAAATTTTAAAATTGTTATCATATCAAAACTTTCATTTACAAGTAAAGATGGTTTTGATGCAGCTTATTTAAAGATTTTTATTTCTTTTTGACCTTCTTTGTTGATTGAAGCTCTAAACATGCCTGGCGTATTAAAAACCATTGAGATATTAGCATCTTTGTCGAGAGCAACGATGCCACCGTCGCCTCCTAAATCGACCAATTTTTTCATGACTACTTCTTCTGAAGCTTCCTGCAAACTCATATTTTTATAAAGCATAAGAGCTGAAATATCGTAAGCTACAGCTGCTCGGATAAAATATTCTCCGTGACCAGTTGATGATACACCACAAGACTTGTTATTAGCGTAAGTACCAGCGCCTATGATTGGAGAATCTCCAATCCGATTCCAGCGCTTGTTTGTCATGCCACCTGTTGAAGTTCCTGCAACAATATTCCCTTCTTTGTCCAGAGCTACACAGCCAACCGTTCCAAATTTATGATCTTCCCAGTCTAAAAGAGCTGTTTTATTTTGAGCCCTTTTAAGCGACTCTAAACGTGAGGGCGTTGAAAAATAGGCTGTATCTACCATTACTATATTTCTACTTCTTGCAAATTCCTCTGCTCCCGATCCTGACAATAAAACATGCTTGGAGTTTACCATGACTTCATGTGCTAAGTTAATTGGGTTTTTAACAGTAGTTACGCCTGCAATAGCGCCAGCATTTAAAGTTTCACCGTCCATGATAGAAGCATCAAGCTCATTATACCCCTCATGGTTAAAGACAGCGCCTTTACCTGCATTAAATAATGGTGAATTTTCTAAAATATTAATAGTACGCATTACGGCTTCCATTGCTGTTCCACCTTCATCTAATATGGAGTGTCCTTTCGAGATCGCTTCGTCTAGCTTTGCCTTATATTCTTTTTGTTTGTCTTCACTCATGCGATCCCGAGACATGACGCCAGCGCCACCATGAATAACAATGGCGACTGCTTGCTTCTGAGTTACAGGATTTGCGTCGGTTGATGGTTCAGTTTGGTCTGCAGGTTTATCCTGACAGGAAACGCTAAGGATTGAAAGCAAAAAAATAAATAGATAAAACTTTTTCATGATGAAATTTTCTTTGTGAAGTAAATAAAAACTAAAGATACATTTAATTATTAATTCTTTGAAAACTGACTACTGTCATAAACAAAGTTGTCTCATCTAAATATTTTTGTACTTCGTATTAATAATAATTGTGATGCAATATTTAATTCCATTTGTAGATTGGACAAACGGCGCTGTAATAATGACCTTAATATTTGGTCTTGTTATTTTTGGTCTTGTTTTCTTTGTGATGTATTTTATAAATACAGCGGCAAAAAAAGACCGTGAAAAAAGAAAGAAAGCCTAGAATTTTAATCTTTTTAGAAGATAAGTAGCCTGTTTCGAATCTGTTTGAACGGATTGCCTCAAAGCAATTTTGCCGTACAATCTCGTTAAACTGTTAATCCTCTTGACTTAACAGCACTATAGCCTTATATTTAGGGTATGAAAATTTATATTCATTTTAGAGCTTTTATTTTACTTTTCGGACTTTTAAGTATTGTCAGTTGTAAGACAAAATCTATTGTTTCTGAAGAAGATGAACAAAGAAATCTAGCCATATTAGACTCACTAAAATCTGTTGAAAATTACAGCATAGAAATAGATGTCGTGTATCCTTTTAATACTTTAGCGACAACACAGGTAGTAACAGATGCTCTTTGGAATACTGGTAATAACGCCAATAGAATCGATGTAAGAGCAGATGGTAATTATATCGAAATTAAAAATGACTCGCTTAAAGGTTATTTGCCTTTTTTTGGAGAACAACGCTTAAATGGAGGCGATATCGGTGGTCGTAACACAGCAATACAATTCGATGAAGCCCTTGAGAATCTAGATAAGTCAATCAATCAAAAGAAAAACAATTTAGAACTTAACTTTACAGCCCGTCAAAAAGATGGAGATAATGATAAATACAATATAAAAATAGAAATATATCCTAACCAACATGTGTCTGTAGACATATCACCGGTTTACAGGACTTTTATAAAGTATGAAGGACATTTGGCTAATAATGATCTAGAATAAATATCAGCTAGATTTAGAATTATTATATTAGTATCAAACTAATCTAATTGAAATTACTTAAAAACTTATTACTTTTTCAGCGTAGAATTTTCTTTTTTTCTTACACAATTTCTGCTGTCATTGCTCTCATTTTGGGAGGAAACCTAAACATATTAGGGATTGGTTATTTAATCATATCCAATTTCACTCACTTCTTTGTTTACGACTTAACAAACAAGAATCAATACTATTATTACTATAATCTTGGATTAAGTAAGACGAGACTTTGGATGTCTACAGCATCCATTGGTTTTATAAATCTTATAATTCTATCATTGATTTGAAAACCTTACACGTCGATAGTATTACAAAATCTTTTGATAATAAGAATATCTTAACCGATATTTTTATCTCCTGTAATCAGGGTGAAATCAAAGGACTTTTAGGGAGAAATGGCTCTGGAAAATCAACTCTACTTAAAACTATTTTCGGAACACTTTCCTGCCAGAATAAATTTGTTAGAATTGATGATAAGTTGATTCGAAATGTTTCTGATGGTAGAAACCTCTTAAATTATTTACCTCAGGAAAACTTTTTGCCTAACAATGTAACAGTAAAGGCTATTATTAAATTATTTCTTGAAAAAGAAAATCAGGATATAGTTCTAAAAAATGAACATGTGAAGCCTACTTTGGGCAAAAAAAATCAACACCTGTCAGGTGGCGAAAAACGAATGATTGAAATCCTGCTGATTATTCATTCCAAAGCAGATTTCATTCTACTAGACGAACCTTTTAATGGCGTGAGTCCCATCATGAGAGATTATATCATTAAATATATTAGGTCTATGAAATCTGAAAAAGGATTCATCATTACCGACCACGATTATGAAAATATAATTGAACTGGCAGATTCATTAGTTTTGCTTCAGGATGGGTATTTAAAGTCCATAAACAGTCTTCAGGAGCTTGTAAAATGCGGTTATATAACAGAAGCCTCAGTAAAAAATCTAAATAAATAAAAACAACTAGCCTTGGATGTGTATAGACGAGTCCTTACTTACAATTCATAAAGGCAGCATCTGGTAGAGGCTTTAAGCCTATAATTGCTCTAACAGAATCTGATTTCTTTCGATATTTCAAACAAGGTTTACCAAATTGGGTACCATACAGCACTTTTCTGTTGCCGTTTTCATCTCTTCGTACCCAATAATATTTATCCAGAAATAAAGCTAAAGCTTCCCGATTCATGTTTCCATTTTCAACTTCCTGAAGAAACAAGTTTAGGTATTTTTTCTCATTGACAAGTCTATGAGGATTATGCAATAATATTGCTCCTGCCGTAGCTTGCACCTGTTCAATTCTATATAAATATTTTCCAAGTAAGTCTTCGCTTGGATAACCATAAGCTTTGACAAAATCTACCAGCAATTTAAAGTTGATAGTGTCTAAACCAACAAATATTCTATTGTTTCTTCTGGCGATTTGGTCAGAGCCATAAAGTTCTATAAGCTGAATGGCTAAAGAATCTTGATGTGACAATACTCCCGAGTTTTTTGTTTCAGTAATAGATTTTTCAGCCGAATTACAACTGAAAAGAAAAAATAATATGACTGATGGTATAATGAATTTCATATATCTTGCATAATTTTATAGATTTAAAATTAATCAACCCACCAACTCAAACCAACGTTCTGTTTTTTCTTCAATCTCATCTTCAACTGCTTGAAGTTTGATACTGTTTTCTTTTATTTCTTCAGCGGATAATTCCTTTAAAAAGGCTTGTTGCAGTTTTTCTTTCTCTTTCTCAAGCGTTTTAATTCTTTTTTCCAACTGCTTGATTTCCTTTTGGTCTGAATAACTGAGTTTTTTGTCTACGTTATCTGTTTCTTCTTTTTGGGTCGTTGAAGAATCTTTACTTTCGGTTTTTGGTTTTGGTTTGTTTGCCGCATAAGTTCTATAATCAGAATAATTTCCCGGAAAGTCTGTAATCTGTTCATTTTCAAACACAAATAAATGGTCTACAATTTTGTCCATAAAATAACGGTCGTGTGAAACAACAATTAAACAACCAGGAAAGTCCATCAGGAAGCTTTCAAGCACATTAATAGTAACTACATCAAGGTCGTTGGTCGGTTCGTCAAGTATTAAAAAATTAGGATTTTGGATTAATACTGTACATAGATATAATCGTTTTAATTCTCCCCCGCTTAACTTTTCTACATAATCGTATTGTTTTTTTCGATCGAATAAAAAGCGTTCCAGCAGTTGCTGTGCAGAGAGTTTTCTTCCTTTGGCTAGTGGAATATACTCGCCAAACTCTTGAATTACCTCAATGACTTTTTGCCCTGCTTTTGGTTCTAAGCCACCTTGTCTATAATAGCCGAATTGTAATGTCTCGCCGATCACAACTTTACCAGTGTCTGGCTGTAGATTACCTGTAAGAATATTGAGAAATGTCGATTTTCCACTGCCATTTTTACCGATGATTCCTACACGTTCTCCCTTTAGAAAGTTGTAATCGAAGTTTTCAAAAAGGGTTCTTTCGTCAAAGCTTTTGGAGACATTATGAAACTCCACCACTTTAGTTCCTAAGCGATTCATGTTAATTTCTAACTGAATCTCGTGCTCTTTTCGCCTTTGATGCGCACGTTGTTTGATGTCATCAAAATCATCTATTCTGGATTTGGACTTAGTCGTTCTGGCTTTGGGTTGGCGACGCATCCATTCCAGTTCTTTTTTAAAAAGTTGTTTAGCCTTATCGGTTTCTGTGGCCTGTTGTTGTATTCGCTCATCTCGTTTTTCGAGATAATAGGCATAATTCCCTTTGTAAGTGTAGAGTTGACCCTGATCCAGTTCCATGATTTGGTTGCAGACTCTATCCAGAAAATACCTATCGTGGGTTACCATAAAAAAGCTCATTTTTGAAGTGGTAAAAAAGCTTTCCAGCCATTCTATCATATCGAGATCTAAATGGTTGGTAGGCTCATCTAGAATGAGTAAGTCAGGTTCATCAAGTAATAAAATGGCCAAAGCCAATCGTTTCTTTTGTCCACCTGACAGATTTTTTACCTTCTTTTGTAAATCATCCAGTTGAAGTTTTGATAAAATTTGCTGATATTGACTTTCAAAGTCCCAGGCTTGTTTAGCTTCCATAGCTTCAAAAGCTTTTTGGTAAGCCTCCTGATCATCTGGATTTTGTAGCGCTTTCTCATATTGACTGATGACTTTCAGCATTTCATTATCTGAAGCTAAAATACTTCCTTCAATACTCAAACTCGAGTCTAAATCTGGTTCCTGAGAGAGAAACCCTATTTTGAGATTGTTCCGAAAGTTTATTTCACCTTCATCAGGTTGGTCAACTTGAGCCAACAGTCTTAAAAGACTGGTTTTCCCACTACCGTTTTGAGCAATCAATCCTATTTTTTGACCTTGATTGATTCCGAATGACAGGTCTTCAAAGAGCTTTAAAGTACCATATGATTTGGCGATATGTTCTACGGAGATGTAATTCAAATGGACTAGTCTTTGTCTTTTTTAGGAAACGCTTTTTTATGAAATACCAGCAGAATTCCAAATCCAGTACTGATCGCCATATCGGCAATATTAAAAACCGGTTCAAAAAATACAAAACGCTCTCCACCCCAAATTGGAATCCAATCAGGTAAGACATCATCGTATAAAGGAAAGTAAAGCATATCCACGACCTTGCCTTTTAGTAAAGGAGCATAACCTCCAGATTCAGGTAAAAAGGCTGCTACTTGACCTAAGCTGTCGTTAAAAAACACACCGTAGAATACAGAGTCTATTATGTTACCCATAGCTCCAGCAAAAATCAGAGCTATAGATAGGAGTAATATTTTAGGTGCTTTTTTACGGTTTGAATCCCAAAGCCACCAACCGATACCTACTATTGCAAAAAGCCTGAATACGGTTAGTATTATTTTCCCATAGCTTCCTGGAATTTTTGCACCCCAAGCCATACCTTCGTTTTCTATAAATAAGATTTTAAACCAAGAAAAAACTTCAATACTCTCATAGAGCTTAAAGTTTGTTTTGATGTAAATTTTTGAGATCTGGTCTATGACCAATATAATAACAATAAGAAGTATAGATTGTTTCAATCGCATTTATCTATAGATTTGGTGGCAAAAATAGTCTATTTAGAGCATTCTTAATTATTCCATTTGCATAACTTTTATATTGCCATTTACACTTCTAAGATCAAGTTTATTAGTCTTTATTAAAGCCGATTCTATTTTTAATTCACCATTCTGTGTAACCGCAATGACCTCAGCTCTTTTTGTTTCGATGTTTATATTTCCTTCATAGGTATTGATGATGGCATTTCCAAAAAAGGGATTTAGCTCACAACTCCCAGATTTGGTATTTACGATGAGATTATTAAAAATACCTTCTCCTTCTATTGAAGCAATTTTTGATACAATTTCAAGACTGAGATGTTCTGGAATGATTAATTCAACACTTACCGCAAAAACTAACATCGATGTCATTTTATTATCTCCAAAAGACAATCTCTCAGGATATCGACTTTTTATGAAAAGCTCGCTGTTTTTAACTTCATAATCAAAATACAAATCGTCTTTATAGTCTCCTTCTGATGAAGATGTAAATTTAATATAGTCTCCTTTTTGTGTTTTGATTTTGATATTTGAGACTTCTTCAGCTTCAAAAAAGATGCTTTTTATATTTTTATTTTCTATCTGAAATTTAGATGTACTTTGAGCAATCATTTCAATTGAAATCAATAGAAATATTAATATGTATGTTGAATAAAACTTCGTCAAATTTTAATTAAATATCTGTAAAACAAACCTGTAGTAATGGCGATTAAAAAACTGAAAAGTGTTCCAATTAATACATATTCTGTGAGTTTTCTATCTTTAGCCCTTGATAAATCGCCAAAGCGAAATACAGATTTTGCTGTGATCAAAAAACCTATTGCACTCCATTGCCCTAGAACCACAAATAAAAAGATAAATAGTCTTTCTAAAACTCCAATATATTTCCCAGCTCCTTTCAAAGCATTTTCTGGCTGATCTTCGTGTAATTGCCACCTGCTCATTATTATTTGTAACACAATTGAAGCCACTGATGTAATGAATATTAAGGCAAGTATGGTAATTAAAATGTTTTTAGATAAAATAGAATCTACATCAACATTTAGTGGAAACTCAATAAAAACTGCTGTCATTATTACAGCTAAATGTAATAATTGATCTATAAAGAAAATTGAAATATTGTTTTTTGGAGTTCTTAGGTTTAGCTTTCCAATATCAATGATTAAATGGGTTATTCCAATTAGCAGGATATAAGGCCAAAAACCAAAGTCAAAGCCCAAAACTATAACTAAAACAACCACATGGATTAATACGTGCAGATACACATATTTTGATTTGTGTTTTTTTATTTCTTTGTCTTTTACCCACTTGTAAGGCTGAAGCACAAAGTCTCCGATCACGTGAGCCAGTAAAAATTTCAAAGCAAAGAGTATCATATAGTCTTAATTTCCGATACAAAATAAGCATTCATAGCCAAAATTTCATCAAATGCACCTCTTTTTAATGCTTCGCTGATATTGCTTTGTGATTTTTGTAATAAACTCGCAAGTTCCTGTTGTTTTAATCCTGGTCTCTCTAAAGCTAATTTTACAACTTTAGAAACTGTTGGCGTCCATCTATTTGCAGCAAACATCGCTAGACTAAGCATAGTATTTATGGAATCATCAAAGTGTTTGTTCCCTGAAGTAATTAAAAAATTCTGTTTCTTTAAAGCCTCAAAACTTTCTCCAGATCTAAAAAATGCTGAACCGTTAGAGCTGGTAATTTTATCTGATTGATAATCTATTTCACCTATTCCTACTCCTAGTCTGACATCCAGATTTTCAAATTGTTTTATAGTTGCTTTTATTTGTAATGCTTTCAAAATCGACTGATCTGGATCTAGCATAATTTGAAAACTATCGCCTCTATAAATTTCCCATGCTTTTGGCTCCTGACCAACTGTATTGAGGGTCTCTTGAAGCGCTTCAAGCCAGAGTTCTGTCGGATGGCTTCTGGAATTTATAATATCACCTGTAATTACAGCTTTCATCTTTTTTAAGCATTTGAATTAGCAAATTTAAACAAAATATCTGATACATAACAGATATATTAATATATCCGACATATAACAGATATATTAATATATCTGCTTTTAAGACTATAATCTGTTTTATCTGTATAAAACGGGATATTTATGATGGTTTAAAATTACATTTAACCTTATCAACTATAGTTTGTGCTAATTTTACTTTACTTTCTAATGTCCAACCAGCTATATGAGGTGATAAAATGATATTCTCCAAATTGATTAAGGTTTTAAAGGCTTTAGGCATGGCATTAGACTCACCAAAAAGATTTTCAAAAGATGTTTTTTCGTATTCCAAAACATCAAGTCCTGCTCCTTTTATTTTTTTATTTTTAATAGCTTCAACTAAATCACTTGTATTTACAACTTTACCTCTTGAGGTGTTAATCAGCAGAATCTTGTTTCTGAAAGAAGAAATAAACTTAGCATTTACCATTTGATCGGTTTGTTGGGTCAGAGGCACGTGAAGACTCAAAATTTGTGTTTGTTCTAGAAAGGTATCAAGATCTACTTGTTGGGCAAACTGATCTCCTAGATTAGGTTTGATATCATAGCAGATCACTTTACAGCCGAAGCCTTGTAGTCTTTTTGCAAAGGCTTTGCCCATGTAGCCATAGCCCAAAATCCCAACTGTTTTTCCCATGACTTCTTCGCCACGGTTTTCTTCTCTTTTCCAAATGCCATGTCGTACTTCATTGTCTGCAATAAAAAATCTGTTGGTCAGGGCTAGTAACATCCCAAGTGCATGTTCTGCAACTGCATCTCGGTTACCTTCTGGTGCATTAAATAATTTTATGCCTTGTTGTTGTGCAAGATCAGTATCTATATTTTCAAGTCCAGCTCCAACTCTACCGATGAATTTTAAGTTTTTAGCTTTACTCAGAAAGCTTCTATCAATAGGAAATCTACTCCTAATAATTAAACCGTCATATTGATGTATTTTTTCTTCAATTTCAGCTTTTGATGAAGTATAATCTTCAACATTTGTGAAGCCTAAGTCATCAAGCTGCTCAATCATTAAAGGGTGGTTTTGATCTAAATGTAGAACGGTCATAAATCTTCAAAAAAAGGTTTCAGTATATCATTAGATAATCTTGTTGGTTT
>Ga0207419_1001702_pt1 | contig 15853 bp, 12 predicted proteins | sample ElkSloMetagenome_4_FD_184723 | JGI IMG/M metagenome (GOLD analysis project Ga0207419, IMG submission 184723) | Hot spring microbial communities from Elkhorn Slough, Monterey Bay, USA - MD2A (version 2) | ecosystem: Environmental > Aquatic > Marine > Intertidal zone > Estuary: Microbial mat ...
GGATTGATTTTTCTGAGGATATTGTAATTTTCATTTTCTTCACTGGTTTTTTCACACATCTAAATAAGTGAATAATTTCGAGCCAGAAAAGCCTTTGGTAATTTATTTTAGGCCGATTCTGGCTCTTTTTTAATTATTACTTATGGATATGAGATAGTAAATAATATCGCCAGTTATTTGCGGCTGGCATTAAACAGCTTTTCTTTTTCCTCTTTGCTCAAGCTTTCATAGCCTCTTTCTGAAATCTTATCCAGTATCCGGTCAATTTCATGCTGGTCTACTTTGGTGCTGCTGGTACCGCTGCTGCCTCTTGAAGAAGTGCTCGTACGCTTGCCCGAACTGTGGCTTACCTTAATTTTTGGCTTGGGCCTGAATAAATTTTTGATGCCTTCTACCGTACTTACTACCGGCTTGGTCCAGTCATTTCCTTGCTTCAATTGTATAATAATAACGTAACCGATAAAAGCGCCTCCCAGGTGTGCAATGTTACCTCCGGCATTGGATCCGGCAGTTCCAATAAAGCTGAGAACTATGCTAAAAAGTGCAATGTATTTAATTTTTACCGGCCCTAAAAATAATAGAAAAAACCGAAAATCAGGTAATAAAGTGGCTGCTCCTACCATTACAGCATACACTGCTGCTGAGGCTCCTACCATTCTCACCTGAGAAATATCTCTAAATACAGGCATGAAGTTATAAGCTAATAAATAAATAACAGCTCCTGTAATGGCTCCCCAAATGTATAAGCCCAATAATTTGTTGCTGCCAAGATACTCCACGATTAACCTACCAAACCAATAAAGGAATAGCATATTGAATAGAATATGAAATATATCGCCCATACTATGTACAAAAGCATAGGTTATAATAGTCCAGGGCTTCATTATAAATTGCGAAAATTCCGCGGGAATAGCCAACTGATTATAAACCAGATTGAAAATATTGAGGCCGCTAAAGTATGAAAAGACCATCAATATACCTAAAATTACAAATACCCCTACATTGATGATGATCAACTGAGGCAGCATGTTGCCTGGCTTGTTAAATGTATTTTTTAAATCGTCTATAAATCCGTTCATGATAGTATAATACCTTGTTTACCGAAAACTTGTTCCTTTATTTTGCCAAATTTTTATGAGAATAAAAGCTACAACCATTCCGCCCAGGTGAGCAAAATGGGCCACCATATCACCTTCTTGTCTGTTAATACCCAAATAGACCGATATTGCAGCTAATCCCAGCGCCATGTATTTAGCTTTAATGGGAATCGGTGGGAAAAGCAACATCAACTGAAGGTTTGGGAATAGCAATGCCAGTGCCATCAGTAATCCATATATAGCTCCTGAAGCTCCTACCATTCCCGGCCCGTTTATTTGTGCTTCATAATACTGCTGTGCGAATACCTTACTTTCACGAATGTATTGCTCCGAATTAGGATTATCATAATACTCGTCTAAAAAGTTGTCCATATTAGCATCGAAGTAGATGCGCTTATTTTGCTTATAAACAAAATTGTCGAATTTTTCCGGGGTAGGATTTTCAATGTAATTTTCTATTTTACTTTCTAATTGCTTAACTTGGTAAAATTCTACTCCCGTGTATATTATTGCTGCACCAAGGCCTGTCAAAATATAAAAAGTAAGAAATTTCTGAGGGCCCCAAAGGTTTTCCAGCAAAGGACCGATAAATACCAAGGCCAGCATATTAAACAAAATATGGCTAAAACTTTGTAAGCTGTGAGCAAACATGTAAGTGAAATATTGAAAAGGAAGAAACCTTTCAGCCTCGGGATAATATAGGGCTACAAGGTTATTTATATTGATATTTTGCGAAAGTAAAAACAGGCTGACTAAGTATATCGCCACATTGATTATCAGCAGATTTTTAATTACGGGTGTTAATCTAAACATGTCTATTTATTAAAAAAGCTTGCAATTTTACTCAAATCAAGAATGTAAAAAGTTAGCTGGCCATTGGGCGCGTAATTTGGATTTTCACAGGCAAATAATTGATCTACAATAGCCTTCATTTCTTCATGAGTCAATTTTTCTCCTGCTTTCAAACTCGACTGGCGAGCCAGTGATCGAGCCAGATTGTCTCTAGCATCCAAAGATAGCTCAGATTTATTAAACTTGTATTGTTCCAGCAACCCTTCAAATATGGCAGCTTCATTGGTGCCACTAAGGTCGGCTGGTATTCCTCTTATGATTAACGAATTTTTACCAAAAGGTTCAAAACTAAAGCCTAAAATTTTAATTTCTCCCTGTAGTTCCATTACGAGTTCATAATCGGCGGGATTTAATTCAATTGTTTGTGGGAAAAGTAATTGCTGGGAAGCTACAGCATTTTTATTGCTATTCCTGAGGTACTTTTCATAGGTAATCCTTTCGTGTGCAGCCTGCTGATCTATTAAAATCATTCCTGATTTTACTTGAGAAATAATATAAGCATTGTGCAGCTGGTAAGGCGCCTTTACATGGTCTTGTACATTGTTTACTTGCGAGCTGGGTAAATTATTGGCAGCGCTGCTAAAGGTAATCGTTCTCTCTTGTGGCCCATTTGTAATGTCGCTGGCTGCATGGTCTTTATTTTCCAAGCCGCTAAAAAGCTTTTCCCAATGCTTTTCATTTTCGGATTTCAAGTTTTCAAAACGCACGTATTGCTTTTCTTTTTTATAATCTTTATCTGTAGATAGATCGCCACGTAGAAGCTCTTCCGGATTCATTTTCAATTCTACATTGGTGTCGTGCTCAAAATTGAGCGATGGCGCTATATTGTGAAAACCCAACGATTGTTTTACCGCGGCCTTCATTAAGCCGTAGATGGTTCGTTCATCGTCAAATTTGATTTCGGTCTTCGTAGGATGCACGTTTACATCAATATGCTTGGGGTCAATATCTATAAAAAGAACGTAAAATGGATGGGTATCGTCGGGCATCAAACCCGTGAAGCCGTTCTTTACCGCGTGGTGTAAATAATTACTTTTAATAAATCGCTTATTTACAAAAAAATACTGCTCTCCTCGTGTTTTTTTTGAAAACTCCGGTTTGCCTAAATATCCTTCTATTTTAATCAGTTCAGTTTCTTCCTGGCAGGGGGTAAGTTGTTTTTGATAGTTTTTACCAAAAAGACCAATAATTCTATGGCTCAGCTTGCCGGCTTTTAAATTATAAACTTCAAGATCATTTTGAAACAATGAAAAACTTGTATCCGGATGTGCCAATGCTACTCTTTGAAACTCCTCGATGATATGCTTCATTTCCACCGGGTTAGACTTGAGGAAGTTGCGCCTGGCGGGTATGTTGTAAAACAGGTTTTTCACACAAAATGAAGTGCCTGCCAGGCATGCTTCGGGCTCGTGTTTTTTAACTACCGAGGCCTCAACTTGTAGCAAGGTGCCTAGTTCGTCATCCTGGGGCCTGGTTTTCATTTCCACCTGGGCTACGGCGGCTATTGAAGCCAGCGCTTCCCCGCGAAATCCTTTGGTGCGGATGCGAAATAAATCTTCGGTAGCTTTTATTTTTGATGTAGCATGCCTTTCAAAGCACATACGAGCATCTGTTTGTGACATGCCGGCACCATCGTCAATTACTTGTACAAGTACTTTGCCTGCTTCTTTTACTATTAAGGTTATGTTTTGGCTACCTGCATCAATTGAATTTTCTAAAAGTTCTTTTACTACCGATGCAGGTCTTTGAATTACCTCTCCTGCAGCAATTTGATTAGCAATAGAATCAGGCAATAATTGAATTATATCCGACATCTAAAAGCGTCTATACTAAAGTTTTCTTTTTAATTTAAATAAAATATAAAGCGGGATCAATGCTGCAATACCGTAAAGAGCAATATTGCCGTAAAATAAAAACCCTGCAAAACCCCCTGCTAGTAACAAAATGAATAGTATCTGCATATTGTTTCCTTTGGCAGTATACCTGCTTTTACGAGAAAAAGCACTGGAAATGCTACTTTTATAATCAATCATCTCATCTTCTCCCAGTTCTCTTTTTATTCTTGCAGTTCTCTCCTTTATTTCCTCTTTTATTGGGTCGTAGTACCTAGGGGTAACTGTAAACTGTCGGTTACGTGGAAGTTTTACAATAGAAGGTAATTTCATTTTTAACTCCTTATTTTATAGTTACAAAGATAGCAGAATATAAACATGCTTCAAAATGTTGTTAGTTTACCAAATTTATTACTTTAAATTTATCAAAGCTTATAATTTTAGTATATTCGTGCGTTTACTAATCTGAAGTTGAATAATTATTAATGGGTAACGTTCACATGTTTAAAAAAGTTTACTTGTTTTTTGTGCTTATGTGTATTGTCTTTAAACTGCCGGCACAGCATGTTTTATCTGCACATGACCAGCAGGCTCAAAAACGCTGGGTGGATAGTTTAATAAATGAAATGACCCTGGAGCAACAAATAGGTCAGCTTTTTATGGTCGCGGCTTACTCTAATGGTAATTATACACATTTCAATGCTATTGACAAACTAATCACAGATTACCATTTGGGTGGGCTCATCTTTTTTCAGGGTGGCCCGGTGAGGCAGGCAAATCTTACTAATCGCTACCAAAGTAAAGCAAAAATTCCCTTGCTTATTGGCATTGACGCGGAATGGGGATTGAGTATGCGTTTGGATAGTACGATCGTTTATCCCAAACAAATGACTTTGGGCGCTATTACCGACAATCGCTACATCTACAATATGGGAGCAGAAATTGCTCGCCAATGTCAATTGATGGGTATTCATGTCAATTTTGCACCGGTAGTTGATGTAAATGTAAATCCTGATAACCCAGTGATAGGCTACCGCTCTTTTGGTGAAAACAAGTATAAAGTAGCCAATAAAGCTAAAGCATACAGCCAGGGGATGCAAGATAATTTAGTAATGGCTTCGGCAAAGCATTTTCCTGGCCATGGCGATACGGATAGCGACTCTCATTACACCTTACCCGTAATAAAGCATGACCTAGCCCGGCTAGATAGCATCGAATTATATCCCTTTAAGGAATTGATTGCCGACAGTGTAATGAGCATGATGGTGGCTCATTTACAAGTACCGGCTTTAGACAATACAAAAGACCGGGCCACTACTTTGTCGCCTAAAGTAGTCAATGGATTGTTGAAAGATTCTTTAGGTTTTAATGGGTTAGTATTTACCGATGCCCTCAATATGAAAGGAGTGGCAAATTTTTATGGCCCCGGCGAAGTTGATTATCACGCGTTTATGGCTGGTAATGATGTGTTGCTTTTTGCTGAGAATGTACCCTTGGCTATGGAGAAAATAAAGGCTGGTGTAGAAAATGGAAAAATAGCGAAAAATGAATTAGAAAAGCGAGTAAGGAAAATATTAATGGCTAAATACTGGGCTGGATTATACAATTATCAACCGATTAATACCGATAACCTGGTAATGCGGTTAAATAACCCGGAGGCACATTTGGTAAAGCAAAAGCTATTCGAACAATCCATCACGATAGTAAAGAATGAAGATAATCTACTACCTTTCAAGCATTTAGACGACAAAACTTTTGCATCTGTAAGCATAGGTGATAAGTCCAATACAGCCTTTCAGAAAATACTGGGTAAGTACGCACCCTTCAAGCACTTTTTTATAAACAAGAAAAGCTCTGACCCTAAAGTATATAGTAATTTGCGCAATACATTAGCAAATTACGATTACGTGGTGGTGGGTATACATGATGTAAGCAAGTTTCCCCGCAACAACTATCAAATAAATAGGAATGACGTTTTATTTCTTAATTCACTTAATAAGCTCACCAATGTAATAGTAGTGGTATTTGGCAATCCTTACACCTTAGAATATTTTCAGGAGATACAGCATTTGGTTTGTGCTTATGAAGATGAAACTGTGGCACAAACCGTTGCTCCTCAGGTATTGTTTGGTGCGTTGTCAGCTACAGGTAGGTTACCAGTGAGTGCAGGAAAATCAATGCCAGAAGGTAGCGGGGTGGATACTCCATTCTTGGGCAGGTTGGGTTATTCATTGCCCGAAGCAGTAGAAATGGACTCTCGCGTGCTGGCTCGTATCGACAGGATCGCTGAGTCTGCAATTGCAGATTTGTCAACGCCCGGTTGCCAGGTGCTGGTAGCCAAAGATGGAAAGATAGTGCATGAAAAAAGCTATGGCTATTTTACCTATGACAAAAATGTACCTGTTACTGATGAAACGGTGTATGATTTAGCCTCCATTACTAAAGTAGCAGCAACCCTACAGGCCTCGATGTTTTTGGAAGAAAATGGCAAGTTTGATGTCAATGACAAAGCCTCAAAGTATTTACATGAATTAAAAAAAAGCAATAAGAAAGATTTGGTAATAGCCGACATTCTTACCCATCAGGCCGGCTTAGTGCCATACATTCCTCATTGGGTCAATACCGTTGATGAATTTGGCTTCAAAACAGAGTTCTATAACCTTGAGCACAATATCAAGTATCCTAATCAAATTTGCCAGGGATTATATAGCATACCTAGCTTGCCTGATTCCTTATGGAAGTGGACTGTTGACTCCGAACTACGAGACAAGCCCCGAAATAAAAAAGATTATAATTATAAATACAGCGACCTGAGCTTTTACATTATGCGAGAGCTTTCCGAGCGGTTGCTCAATCAGAATATCAGCAATTTCCTGGATGAAAATTTTTATAGACCATTAGGCTTACCGTATCTGGGGTATTTGCCTACCAAAAGAGTTTCGATCAATCAAATACCTCCTACTGAAAATGATATACATTTCAGGCAAAGGTTGGTTCGCGGATCTGTACATGATCCTGGTGCAGCCATGAGTGGAGGTGTTGCCGGTCATGCTGGTCTTTTTTCCAACGCTCATAATTTGGCAGTTTTAATGCAAATGAACCTTCAGGGAGGCTACTATGGTGGTAGAAATTATTTGCGACCAGGCACGTTGCAGAAGTTTACCAAAAAGCATTTTGAAGATAACCGAAGAGGGCTGGGGTGGGACAAACCTAGTATCTATGAAAGTTACAATGTTACTTCTAGATTTTCTTCAATAGATACCTTTGGGCATACTGGCTTTACCGGCACGGCTGTGTGGGTAGATCCTGAATTTGACCTGGTATATGTTTTTCTTTCCAACAGGGTACATCCTGACGCCACCAACACAAAACTTATCACCACCAATGTACGTACTAGAATTCATGATGCAATTTATGAGTCGATGTGGAATTACCAAAAGTATCTGTAGGTTCATCAAAACTTTTTAGCTTTTTTTTTACTTATCTTTGAAAAATCATAAACCTACATACCACTAAAATTAAGGTATAAATGAAAATTGGAATTGTTTGTTATCCCACCTTTGGCGGAAGCGGGGTGGTAGCTACAGAATTAGGTAATGCTTTGGCTAAAGAAGGTCATAATATTCATTTCATTACTTACTCTCAGCCCTACCGGTTAGAATTTTTCAATGAAAACATATCTTACCATGAAGTAGATTTGATGAATTACCCGCTTTTTCATTATCCACCATACGAACTGGCATTGGCTAGTAAAATGGTAGATGTAGTAAAATTTGAAAAGCTTGATTTGCTGCACGTTCACTATGCAATACCACATGCTTCTGCAGCCTATATGGCCAAACAAATTCTGAAAACTGATGGAATAAACATACCGGTTATTACCACTTTACATGGTACCGATATCACTTTAGTAGGCAAAGACCCATCATTTGCCCCGGTTGTTACTTTTAGTATAAATGAATCTGACGGTGTAACAGCAGTATCGGAAGATTTGAGAAAAGATACTTTAAGCCAGTTTAGCGTAAACAAGGAAATTGCAGTTATTCCTAATTTTATTGATCTTAAGCGCTTTAAAAAACAGAAGAAAGAGCATTTTAAAAAAGCCATTTGTCCCAACGATGAAAAACTAATCGTGCATACCTCTAACTTTAGAAAAGTAAAAAGAGTGGATGATGTGGTTAAAGTTTTTTACAACGTAAGAAAAAAAGTACCGGCTAAACTTTTATTAGTTGGGGATGGTCCGGAAAGGAACAAAATTGAGAATCTATGCCGTGAGCTGGGTACTTGCGACGATATTCGCTTTTTGGGCAAGCTTGAAGCTGTAGAAGAAGTGTTGTCGGTAGCAGACTTGTTTATGATGCCATCTGAGAAAGAAAGTTTTGGACTGGCAGCTTTGGAGGCAATGGCCTGTGAAGTACCAGTAATATCGTCGAATGCCGGTGGAATTCCTGAGTTGAATTTGCATGGCGTCACTGGCTTTTTAAGTGAAATTGGTGATGTGGACTCAATGACTAAAAATGCATTACACGTTCTGGATGATGCTAATTTGAACACTTTTAAAACAAACGCGCTCAATCGAGCCAAAGAATTTGATGTGAATCGGATTCTACCACTATACGAAAGTTTTTACAAAAAAACCTTAAAATATACCACTTCAAAAGCACTTGTTTAGTGAAAATTATAAGTATAATAGGATGTGGCTGGCTGGGAATGCCTTTGGCTGAAAAATTAATGGAAGAAGGCCATCATGTAAAAGGCACCACTACTACTCCGGAAAAATTAGCTGTTTTACAACAAAAAGGAATAGTTCCCTATTTGGTCACGCTTAATCCACAACTGGAATTAGCAGATGATACTTTTTTTGAATGTGATCTTTTAATCATAAACATCCCCCCCTCCACCTATAGTAAAGGCCCGGAGTATCATCCAAAGCAAATAGCTTCATTGGTTTCGAAAATTCATCAGCATCAAATTAGAAATGTGTTTTACATTAGTTCTACTTCAGTGTATCCGGAAAACAATAGGAGTGTAGATGAAAATGTGGAGCTTACTATTGAAAACGATAGGCAAAAAGCGCTGCTATTAAGTGAGCAAACGTTGCAATCGGGCAATTTTTGTTTGAATATTTTGAGATGCGGAGGGTTGATGGGTTATGATAGACTGCCTCATCGTTTTTTGAGCAAAAGCTTTAAAAGCAGGATGAAGAAAAATATCAATACTCCTGTAAATTACATTCATCGCGACGATGTAATTGCCATTATCAAAGAATTAATTAAAAAAGAAAGCACTGATGAGATCTACAATTTAGTAGCACCAGAGCATCCGCTGCGAAAAGAATTTATTGAAGGAGATATGGAAGAAGATAATAGTATCCCTTCCTATAAAGTTGTCAGTTCTAAAAAAATAGTTCGATTTTTAGGATATCAATTCAAATACCCTAATCCTCTTAACTTTAAATGAAACGAGCTATATACTTACCTGTGTTTCATTTGTCGTGTCTTGCACTTCTACATGTTGTTTTTGTGTCTTCTTTATTTTACTGTTGGTATAAGTAGGACAGGTTCTGTAGGTGCACCCAGCAGTAGACAACAAAAATATTGAGACCAAAATCATCATTATTCGTTTCATAATAGACAGATTTTATTTATTAAAACATAAGCGCATAGCGCGTAATTAATTGATAATACAAATATCTTTGAGATGCTATTATTAAAATAATTATATGCCGACCGGATATTACACAGGTAAAGGAAATCTTTAATAAATTCTTTGAACAAATGTAATAGTTGTTTTTGTTTATAAGTTTTGTTAGCAAACAGGGATGTAATTAATAGACAATCACACGATTGACCATAAAATGAAAAATTATGATAGGATACCGATTTACTAAATATATTCCACCAGAAGCCAAAAATCAGAGTACTTTTGAAAATTTATTAGATATATTTTTACAATTAATGGTGATTACCTCGGGTGATGTAGCTGAAACCTTACGTTGGATGAACGATTTGGATCAGCAGTATAACCTCACCAATGATCATTACGGGATGGGTGATTTTATTGAGGAGTTGAAAAACAAAGGATACATTAAGGAAGACCCAGTAACAGGTAAGATAGAAATATCAGCAAAAAGTGAACAGCAGATTAGGAAAAATGCTCTTGAGGAGATTTTTGGTAAGTTGAAAAAGGGCGGTAAAGGTAATCATGCTACTCCTTTTTCGGGGCAGGGAGATGAGTCAAGTGCTGACAGGCGCAATTATCAATATGGAGATGCCTTTGATCAGATAGCCATGACCGACTCTATCAGAAATGCGCAAATAAATCAGGGAATCGGTGATTTTTCTTTAACAGAAAATGATTTAGAGGTAGTTGACAATGAATATAAAACACACACCTCTACGGTATTAATGATTGATATCTCTCATTCTATGATTTTATATGGTGAAGATAGAATCACTCCTGCCAAAAAGGTAGCCATGGCTCTTTCAGAATTAATCACCCGTAAATATCCTAAAGATACGCTTGACATATTGGTATTTGGTAATGATGCCTGGCAAATAGCAATTAAAGATTTGCCTTTCTTGCAGGTAGGGCCATATCACACCAATACAGTGGCGGGATTAGAATTAGCTATGGATATTTTGCGACGCCGTAAAACACTGAATAAGCAAATTTTCATGATTACTGACGGTAAGCCTACCTGTATAAAAAAAGGAATTAAATATTATAAAAACAGTTTTGGGCTTGATACCACTATTTTAAATAAAACTCTTAACCTTGGTGCGCAATGTAGAAAATTGAAAATTCCTGTGACTACTTTTATGATAGCCAGTGATCCTTACCTAAAAAGATTCGTGAAAGAATTTACTCAGATCAATAATGGCAATGCCTATTATTCAAACCTTAATAGTTTGGGAAATTTAGTTTTTGAGGATTATCGGAGAAACAGAAGAAAGAATTTTTAGTTTTAAAGGCAACAATTAATTTTAGCACATCTAAAAAGAATAAATAATCGATGAATTACTATAAAGTTCCACCGGCAAAATTATTGCAAATTAAGACTTTATCTGAACTAAAAGGTGCAGGCTACCAGCCCAAAACGATAAAAGAAGAGATAAGAGATAACCTGATAAAGAGGTTGCAAAATAATGAGCAGGTTTTTGCTGGCATCTGGGGCTACGAAGAAACTGTAATTCCTGATTTTGAGCGGGCATTGCTTTCCAGGCATAATATCAGTTTACTTGGCTTACGTGGTCAAGCAAAGACCAGGCTTGCACGCATGATGGTTCATTTACTTGATGAATATATTCCTATTATAGCAGGTTCAGAAATGAATGACGATCCGCTGCAACCGCTATCGCGCTATGGCAAAGATCAAATAGCTGAACATGGAGATGACACTCATATCAGCTGGCTGCACCGCGACACAAGATATTCTGAAAAACTGGCCACGCCCGATGTCTCCGTGGCTGATCTTATTGGTGATGTGGATCCCATTAAAGCAGCTTCGCTTAAGCTTCCCTATTCTGATGAACGGGTAATTCACTATGGTTTGATACCACGCTCTCACCGGTGTATATTTGTAATCAATGAATTACCGGATTTGCAAGCTCGTATACAAGTTGCTTTATTTAATATTTTGCAAGAAGGAGACATTCAAATAAGAGGTTTTAAGCTGAGACTGCCATTAGACATACATTTTGTATTTACTGCCAATCCGGAAGATTATACCAACAGGGGTAGCATCGTGACGCCTCTTAAAGATAGGATCGGTAGCCAAATTATTACCCATTACCCCAGTACCATTGATATAAGTAAGCGTATTACATTACAGGAGGCTAAGATAAAAGAGGTGCAGCAAGAAATAGTAAAGGTCAATGAAATAGCCAAAGACCTGGTAGAACAGGTTGCCTTTGAAGCCAGGGATAGCGAATACGTAGATGCTAAAAGTGGGGTATCGGCCAGGTTGTCTATATCGGCATATGAAAATTTGATAAGTGCTGCCGAGAGGAGGTCTTTGATTAGTGGAGATAAAAGTACTCACATCAGGGTTACAGATTTTATTGGGGTAATTCCTGCTATTACCGGTAAGGTAGAGTTGGTTTATGAAGGTGAACAAGAAGGGCCTGGTATTGTAGCGCAAAACTTATTGGGAAAAGCAATACGTCGACAATTCACTAATTACTTTCCCAACCCGGAAGAAATTAGAAAAACACAAAAAGATAAAAGTCCTTATAAAAAGATAATAGATTGGTTTGAGGGTGGCAATTCGCTTGATTTACTTCACAGCCTCTCGGAGCAAGAGTACCAAAAAGTTTTGAAAAGTGTACCCGGCTTATCAGAATTGGTAGATAAATTTGCCAATGAATCCAAAGCCGACGAAAAATGGTTTTTGATGGAATTTGCTTTGCATGGACTGGCAGAATACAGCTTGCTGAGCAAACAGAAGCTGGCTACCGGTACTCAGTTTACTGATCTGCTTAGCTCCATGTTTTCCATGCCTAAACCAGAACAAGATGACGAAGATGATTTTGATAAATTCAATTGATCGTCTTTCGTTAGCATCTTTTTTTAGCTATAAATATATTGTTCATGACTATCCGCGAAGTTCAAACATCTATCAGTGGAGGTGAGAGCCAACATATCGAGTTCAAAAAAAAGGTGGCTCACCCGGAGAAAATTGTTCGTGAAGTAGTAGCATTTGCCAATAGCGATGGCGGGGAATTGTACATTGGCGTAGATGACGACGGAAAAATTTCAGGACTCAAATTCGCGGAAGAGGAAAAATTTGCCTTGGAAAGTGCCATACGTAGGTATTGTAGACCACGCATTGCTTTTAACTCTGAGATTATAAAAATAACTGAAAAAAAATCTCTGATCAGGTATCAAATTTCGGAAAGCGATAAAAAGCCCCATTATGTAATAGAAAATAGTAAAGGAAAGGCTTACGTGCGGGTAGATGACAGGAGTGTGCAGGCAAGTAAAGAAATAAGAGAGATATTGCGTCGTAGTCGTAGTGGTAAAAATGTAAAGTTTCACTTTGGTGATAAAGAGAAACTGCTGATGCAGTATTTGCTAGAATATGATGCAATTACTATTAAGAAATTTTCCCTGATAGCCGGTATTTCTCAGTACATGGCTTCTCGCACTTTAATCTTGCTGGTATTGGCCAATGTGCTTAAAGTTATACCCCGCGAATTAGAAGATTGGTACTTGCTTAGGAACCAAGAATAAGCTGGCAATGATCTAAATTTCTGCTCAACATAACAAATCAACTTCAATAATTAACAATCAATTATATTATTTTTTCAATTTTTCTTCCAGTCATCACCCATATTTGCCATTCAAATAAAAAATACAATACAAGCTAATGTTTTTTAACTAGTACTTGGCTATGCAAGGTACCTTTGCGTATAATAAATTATGGAAACTAATAATTTAATTTAAAAAAATATGCCATGACAATGAATGTAGAAAATACCCAAGTGCAAATGCGCAAAGGAATACTCGAGTTTTGTATTCTGCACATAATTGCGCGTGGAGAGGTTTATGCATCTGACATGATAGAAGAGCTCACGGAAGCACGTATCATGGTGGTAGAGGGCACCCTTTATCCTCTACTTACAAGATTGCGCAAAGCAGGTCTGGTGGATTACCGCTGGGAAGAATCAGTATCGGGGCCTCCCCGAAAATACTATCGATTAACCGATACAGGTAAGGATTTTTTATCTAAATTAGATTTTACCTGGAAAGAGTTAACCGTATCTACAAGCCAAATAATCACTAAAGAAGACAATAAATAAGTATCGATCATGAAAAAAAATATAAGTATAAATATAAGCGGCATTATTTTTTATATCGAAGAAGATGGTTACGATAAACTTAAAGATTACCTCGATGGTATTAATCAATATTTTTCAAAATTTGAAGACAATAGTGAAATCGTATCGGATATCGAAAGCCGAATAGCAGAAATTTTTCTGGCAAAATTGAAAGATGGCAAGCAGGTGATCACTCGCGAAGATGTAGATAGTCTGATTGCTACCATGGGGAGCATAAGTGATTTTAAAGCTGTGCAGGAACCTGAAGAAGAGGAAACCAGCCAACATACAAATGAAGATAGCAACTACAGTTCATCTACCGGAACCAGAAAACTTTTTAGAGACACCAAAAGAAATATAATTGGCGGTGTTGCGGCTGGTCTGGGCAACTATTTTAGCATAGATCCTTTATGGATCCGTTTGGTATTTTTATTGCTTTTCATCAGCTTGTTTTTCGAGTTTGAAATAAGCCTTATCATACCACTTATTTATATCGTAATGTGGATTGTAATTCCTGGTTCGGATGAACTTAAAGAAGGTAAGAAATACAAGAAGATGTATCGAAATCCCGATGGAAAGGTATTAGGAGGAGTGTCAAATGGTATTGCCTCGTACTTTGGAATCGATGTAGTGGTAGTTAGATTATTATTTGTGTTATTAATTTTTGCGGCATTTTCAGGCCCCATAATTTATATACTTCTTTGGATTATAATACCTGAGGCTAAAAGCATAACTGAAAAAATGGAAATGCAGGGAGAACCTGTAACACTTAGCAATATAGAACAAAATATAAAGCGAAGCCTCAATGTAGAAGAAGGTGAAGAAAACACGCTCGTGAAAATATTATTGTTCCCTTTTCGACTACTTGCACTTATAATTGAAGGATTGGCTAAAGTTCTTTCACCTTTGCTCAAGTTTTTGGTAGAAGCTGTGAGAGTAATAGCAGGAGTATTGATCATAATTTTTGGCGTAGGATTAATGTTTTCTCTGCTTGTTATATTAGGAGCGGCAATAGGGTTGCATACCGGTGGTGTATTTGTTGATATAGGTTTTTTACCAATGGAGCTGATCCAGAATACTGTGCCTACTGCCCCCTTAATAGCAGCTATCATAGCTCTTTTTGTGCCAGCTTTATTTCTTTCATTGCTAGGGGTAATGATAATAAGTTCAACTAATTTAATTAAACCTGCTTTGGGTTGGTCATTGTTCGCGGTTTGGATAATCGCAATTTTATCATTGGCAATTAGTTTGCCTCAGGTAGCGTCAGATTTTAGAGTAGAAGCAGAAATAAAAGAAGAAAAAACTTACTTAATTGATGGCACTGCAGTAATTACTATGCAAGAACAGGTATTAGATTATGCATTTGAAGATATAAGATTAAGGATTAGACCTCATGAAGACCCATTTTATATGCTGCAAATTAATAAAGAAGCAAGGGGAAGAACCATTGAAGATGCACAGGAAAATGCGCAAATGCTATTGTATGATGTAGTAGTTAAAGATTCTATCATTGCTTTTCCTTACAATCCTGTTTTTGCTGAAAATGCAGTATTTAGGGCTCAGTTTTTGGATATGATTTTGTATGTTCCTTACGAAAGGTCTTTTGTATTGGAATCAAAGCTTGCCAATATATTAAGAAATAGTTTACATATTTATGGTTATAGTGCGTCTGATATGCGAGATAACGTGTGGAAGTATACAAAGGAAGATGGCTTGGTGTGTACTACATGCAGTAGTCTACCCGCGAAAGCTGCAGAAGAAGATGCCGAAGAACGAAGTTTTGTGCCTGTAGATAAAGATGTTAGAGATTTTACTTATCTGGATATTGGCAATACATTTATTATCAACATAATTAAAGGTGATGAATACAAAATAGAATTTAATGAAAATAATAAAATGAGTAATGATGTGGTATTTGAAAAAGACAACGAAACTTTAAAAATTCGTTATCGCAACAATGAAAACATTTTTGATGCCAATCGTAATAAGCTAAGAATAAATATTACTATGCCTAAAATAGCAGGAGTGAATTTGCAAGGCGCTTCTCAAACCTATATTCAAAATTTTGACCTAGAGCAGTTTAGGGCCAACTTATCTGGAACAGCCAAGGCAGAAATAAGTATGAATGTGGAGGATGCAAATGTAGAACTCAATGGTGCCTCAAAATTAATATTGAATGGTGTAGCCAGAAATTTAAATGCCGACTTGGACGGTATAGCCAGTTTGGAGGCATACGATATGGTTATTTCGG
>Ga0207419_1001703_pt1 | contig 15845 bp, 9 predicted proteins | sample ElkSloMetagenome_4_FD_184723 | JGI IMG/M metagenome (GOLD analysis project Ga0207419, IMG submission 184723) | Hot spring microbial communities from Elkhorn Slough, Monterey Bay, USA - MD2A (version 2) | ecosystem: Environmental > Aquatic > Marine > Intertidal zone > Estuary: Microbial mat ...
TCGGTCGTAGACCAGGGGCAGAACAGCGTCGAGCTGGCCGTCGTTCTGGTCCTTGAGCTCGTGTAGGAGGCGCGTGATATCCGCGTCAGTGGGGCGCATCGATGTTCTCCAGCAGGGCCAGCAGGTCGGCGTCCTCGACCGCCCGAGCGCGAGCAATCCAGCCCTGGAGGCGATCCGGACGATCGGTCCTCGGGTTCGCGCGTTCGGGCTCACTCTGAAAGTGACTCATGACCTGCCACCACAAGCGGGCTGCGTGATCCTCGGGCAGGACCTCGAGGTGGGGTTCCATAGCGTCGAGGATCGCACCGGCTTCATTCAGCGCGTCGGCAAGATAGAGGTTGTGCATCAGGCGGATAAAGGGCTGGACAACGTCGGGGTGACCCTTGGGCAGCTCGGCCAATTCGAAAGCCTTGCGATAGGCACTGGCTGCCAATCGATACTGCCCCATCTGGTGATGCACCGACCCGACGTTCTGACGCAGGCTGGTCAACATGTCGTGACCTGGCGGCAGATGGGCGTTAGCGATGATCTCGGCCTGCCCAAAGGCGTTGAGAGACGCCTCGAGGTCGTCATTCTGTCGATGAATCACGCCGGCTGCATTCAACATGAACGCAACTCGCGGGTGAGTCGGTCCGAATTCATCGCGCAAGAGCTCGATGGACTGATTGACCAACTCTGCGGCGCGCGCCAGATCGCCTGATCCCTCGTCGGACGCCGTTGCCAGGCGGTAGTACATATAGGCCAGATTCCCAAGTGCCGTCGCGTGGTCGACCCGCACGCTCTCGATCGGAAGCTGGCGCTGAAGCTCGACCACCTGCTCGAGCCGTCGAGCCGCCGCTTCCGTCTGGCCCTCCACATCCAGAATCAGTGCGTCCGCGTCCAAGACCTGTGCCGCCAGTACCGGGCTGGGATCCGAGATCGCTTCGAGTGCGATGAGTGCCTGATCGACGGCCCGCCGGGCCGGCTCGACTTCGGCGCGGGAGCCGTGAATATTGGCCAGCTGACGGAACGCCACGGCCTGCGCAATCGGCTGATCGTCGATCGCCAGCGCCGCCTCGGCGGCGATACGGGCGGCTTCCAGCGCCTGATCGGGCTCGGCGCGATGCCACCAGGAGGTCGACAGGACGCTCAGCAGCCTGACGCGCGCGACCGGCGGCAGATCCAGGTCACCGCGCAGGCGCTCGAGCGCCGTGTTCAGGAGCTGGTCGACGGAGTCCGACGAGCTTTGAGCGTTCGCCGGATCGGTCTGCTCCATCAGGTCAGCCCAGAACTGCGCCGTGGCCTCTGCGCGATCGCGTTCAAGGGCGATGAATTCGGCCTGGCGGGCCCGTTCGAGCGCATTGATCGTGGTGATACCGGTCAGCACCATTAAGGAGATAAAGGAAACGCCGGCCAGAGCAACCGGCCACTTGTTGCGATGCAGGAAGCGCGTCAATCGATAGGTCGCGCTGGGACGGCGCGCCCGGACTGGGTGGCCCGATCGCCAGCGCTGCAGGTCCTCGGCCAGGGCCATCGCCGATCCATAGCGCGCCTCGATTTCAGGTCGCATTGCCTTGGAGCAGATCGTATAGAGATCCGCCGGCAGACGGCCGCGCAGGCTCGAGGCGGTCGGCAGGCGAATCTGATCTTTCCACTGGGGTATCCGCTCGGCCGTATCGAGCCGATAGGGCTTGCGGCCCAGCAGCATCTCGAACAGGATGACGCCGAGGGCGTAGACGTCGCTGCTTGTTGTCGGCGAGAGTCCGTCGAGCTGCTCTGGACTGGCGTAGTCGGGCGTAAGCGGGCGCTGCAGGCCGAGCTGCTGCGTTAAACCGGCCTGGTCGGGCGTCAGCAGTCGCGACACGCCGAAGTCCAGTAGCTGAACGTGTCCCTTCGCCGTCACCAGAATATTGGCCGGTTTGAGATCGCTGTGGACCACCAGATTCTGATGCGCATAGTGAACAGCGCTGCAGGCCTCGATGAGGAGATCGACGCGGGCGGCGGGGCTCAAGTTCTCGCGCAGGCAATAGTCGACGATCGTCGCGCCGCCTTCCAGATAGGGCATAACGAAGAAGGGCAGCCCCTCATCGGTCACTCCCGAGTCCAGCAAGCGGCAGATCGACGGATGGTCCAGACGCGCGAGGATGAGCTGCTCTCGCCGGAATCGCTCAACGGCCGAGGCATCGTTCAAGCCCCGATGAAGCACCTTGAAAGCGACTCGCTGGAGGGCGCCGGACTGCTCGCGCTCGGCAAGATACACCGCGCCCATGCCGCCGCTGCCGATACGCTGGAGCACGCGGTAGTCGCCGATCCGGCTGCCCTCCAGATCATAGGCCGGCCGGCCGCCGCCGGACGGGCCAGTCGGGAGGGGCTCGTCGAGGTCGGATTCATCCTCGCTGCAGTCGATCAAGCGGCGTACCTGGGCAATGAAGTCTGCCGGGTAGTCAAGTGAATTCAGATAGCGCTCGCGGTCCGCTGAAGTCAGCTCAAGTGCCGCGTTGAACACACCCTTGAGTGCATCCCAGTCGTGTGAAGTGCTCACCTGCCCTCGAATCCGTTGATCGGATGTCCAAATGCCTGCCTGGATGGCAACAACGATGCCGGTTGACGATCAGACCCGACAATTCCCCTTGGCTTTCAAGAATAGTTCAGCCGGGCATCCCGGATCAAACGCTCGAGAACGCGATCGCTGCGGCGCGATGACGCCCTCTCCAGGCGCTCACTGCCCCCTGGATCCGCCCGTCACCGGTCGAGGCCCGGCAGATCAGTCGCCTTCGGACCGTCGTCCAAGCCGAGGGGCTGGAGATTCATCGTGGCGGCGTCGTAGTTGATTCGCGAGATCCGGGTTTCCAGCGCCGCATCGTAGAATCGAACGCGCGCATCGGCGGCGGTTTCCTCGCGGACGTTGACCAGGAAGAAATCGCTGGCGCCGCTCTCGAAGCGGCGCTGCTCCGCATCGCGGAGGATCACGGCCTGCCCCACCTCTTCAGCGGCCAGCTGAACCAGGGCCTGGGCGAAGCTGAGATCGAGAAGGATATTTTCCAACTCGATAGCAAGCTGCTCTTCGAGGGCCTGCTGGCGATATTCTCGCGCGTCGAGCTCGGCCCGAGTCTGCCTCAGACTGCCGCGCGCGCCTCGCTGCTGGAAAGGCAGGGTGAAGGTGAAGCCGATGATCGTATCGGTTTCGTCGCGCGAAGGCCCGCCCAGCCCGTCTCCGCCCAGGCCCTGATTGACCTCGACATTCAGATCGAGGCGAGGTTTGAGAGCGTTCTCGTTCAAGAGCATGCGCTGGCGCAGACGCTCAATGCCGTTTTGCAGCAGCTTGAGCTCAGGCCGGCGCTCGATCGCCTCGGACACGGAAACCGCCTCGGTAACGGCGAGGGAATTCAGCGACTCGGGGGTTGGCGACGGCGGTAGGAGGCGGGCGTCGGCAACGATCGGCCGACCCGCCTCGTCGCGGTAGAAAAAACCCAGCTCGTTGGCCAGCAGCTGAAAATCGCGACGCGCGGCGGTAACCAGAGACATACGCCGGATGATGTTTTGGCGATTTTCCGTCAGAAATATTTCCGCGCGCGCCCCGCGCTCGACCTGGCGGGCCAGCGCGGACTCGCGCGAGGCGGCGTTCCGGAGCAGCTCTTCGTACACCGCCAGATTCTGACCCGCCGTTACCCAGCGCCAGTAGGCCAACAGGGCTCGCTGCTGCACGCCGATCTGGGTGGCCAGCACCTCGAAGTCAGCGGCTCGCGCACCGAGGCGCGCATCAGCCACGGTGAAACGGCGCTCGTCGATCAGGCGGTCGCGGAGCAGAGCGAAGACCACGCCGGCCTTGAGCTTTCCACCGAGGCTGGTGAAGTACTGGTCCTCATAGATCGGAAAGTCGCCGCGGGAAATCGAATAGCCGCCGTAGACGCTGCCGCCGAAATTTCGGAACGGTTGTCTGACCCCACCGCTCAACGACACCCCGTCGTAGAAGCCCGTTGCTCGTCCGAAGCCATCGGCCTCGAAAACCAGGTCAAAGGCCCCTTCTGCCTCGATGATCGAGCCGGTCGCTGCGCGACGCATCGCCATCGATTCAAGAATGGCGGGAAAGTGCTCGAGGGAGGAGCCGAGTACGTCCTGTGGCGCTAGCGCTTGCGGCGAATCCTCGGCAGAGCCGGGACTGGCGGCCAGCAGGAGCAGGCCCGAAATCAAAGGCGCGATCCTGTTAAGCAAGAGTCAGGTCCCCTGCCCGGACGGCAGCGAGGGCGGGAAATTGTTGAGCTGGCGCCAGAGCTCATAGCCCACGGACACGGTGCCCAGCAGGACCCAACCCCGAGCCTTGGCGCCAAAGCGCACGAAGCGCTCTTCCGGCCAGGGAACTTCGGCTGTTTCGTCTTCTGTGACCAGCACTCGGAACCGTCCATCCGCCTGGGCCGAGGGATCAATGGCCTCGACCTTGCCAAGGAAGGTGCCTACGGCGACCGATGGCCAGCCGCTGAACTGCACCGCCGGCCAACCCTCGAACTGGAGACGGACCGGCGCGCCGGGTTGGACAAGCGCCACGTCGCGACCGTCGACGAAGATCTCGACCGCGCGTGCCACGTTGTCGGGCACGAAGGTGGCAACAACCTCGCCGGCGTTGACAAAGGTGGCCGCGTCGCCGGCGTTGACGCGCAGGATGACCCCATCGCGCGGTGCTCGGACGATCTGAACCGACTGGCGGGAAATATTGACCTCGACGCGCGTCAGCTCGGCAGCGGCCTCGGCCACGCGGGAGCGGAGTTCTTCTATGCGGATCCGCGCCTGCTCGAACTCCCGGCGCGAGGCCAACCCTTCTTCGTAGAGGTCTTGCATGCGCTGCAGATCGATCTCGGCCGTGCGCTCTGCGGTTTCGGCCGACTCGAGTTTAGCGACGACCTGCCCACGCTCGGACTCCAGACGCTCGAGAAGGCGAGGGTCATTGTCGACCACGCGGACGATCGGATCGCCCACCTTCACCTGCATACCATCGCGGACATACCACTCCTGAATCCGGCCCGAAACGAAGGCGTTGATTTCCTGCAGGCGGTCGTTCGGGTTCAGCGCCGTCACGGAACCGGCGCCGGCCGTTGTCTGCTGCCAGGGCACGAAGACAAAAAACAGCGCCGCCGAGGTCAGCCCGACAGCGATGATCCAGGCGATGGCCGGCATGACGCGGGGCACGCGCTGACGATTAAGCGTCTTGAAGTGAGCGCGATACTGCTCGGTGGTTTCCATGAATCAGTGCTCCTTCGAAGTCGACGCGTGCGCCGCCGTTCGCTGCAACTCATCGCCGGCGCTTTCGATTTCCAGGCGACCGCCGGCCGCCTCCACCATCGCATCGAAGCTCTGGTGAAGGGTCTGTTTTTCCTTCGCCAGATTCAGGAAAAAGTCGTAGTCGAGGTGACCGTAGCGATTCGAGAAGCAGATGACCGAACTGTTCGACTCGGACTGGAGAAGATCGAGCGACGCCCGCAGGCGCGACTCAGGCATCACATCAAAGATCTGGTTGAGGATCAGAACGCGAGGACGCGCCAGCACCGCCGCGGCCAGCTTCAGCTGCATGGTCTCGGTGATCGACAGGGGCCAGCCCGTCGACGCGATCGGCGTGTCCAGGCCCTCTTCGAGCTGCGCCACCGTGGTCTCGAGCCCCACTGTGCGTACGACGGTGAGCATCCGGTCCGTTGTCGAACCCTCCGAGCTCAGCAGCAGGTATTCGCGAATCGTCATCTCAACGGCGTTGGGACGGTCGATAACGATCACCTGGCGGCGCAGGTTGTGGGCCTTGACCGATCCGATGTCCGTGCCGCCCAGCGTGATATAGCCGCTGCGGGGCTGGTCGTGCGCCTTCATGAAATTCGTAAACAGGCGCTGGAGATTGTGATTCTCAGCGCGCGCAAGCACGCGCGAACCGCTCGGGATCAGGAAGCTGAGCGTGGCCTGCATTCCGCGGGTTTCGCCCTGCGCGTCCACGAACACCAACTTGGCGTCGCCCGAAATCATGTCCTCATCGATGGATGGCGACTCCTGTTCGACGTCATCGAATAGCGACAGCTCGTCGATTGCCGCCGCCAGGTCATAGAGGTAATTCAGGTAGATCCCCAGCTGCGCGATGCCGAACAGAACGACCGATAGCACGAGCTCGGCGGCGACCAGCTGACCCAAAGAGAGCTGCCCCTGAATGACGAGCCAACCGCCCAGACCCAGGAGGGCCGCGCTGCCGGCCGCATAGATAAAGAGAAAGCATAGGGTCTGCGAAAAATGGTGGCGGAAGTGGCGCTCATGGCAGCGGATGTAGTCATCGGTAACCGAATCGGTCCGCTGCAGCGCCTCCTCGATGTGGCGCTCGGTCTTGAAAAAGCCGTTGGAGGCCGCGAGCCCTTCAAGCCAGGCAGCCGTCGCGTGCTTGCGGTTCGACAGGCTGACGGCGCTGCGAATCGCTCGCCGCCCCCAGATCATCCAGGTCAGCCAGACCAGCATGATGATGACCAGGTTGAAGACCAGAAAAAGCGGATGGTAGAGCGAGACCAGGATGAATCCGACGACCGCCTGGAGCACGATCGTGAACCCCCCGACGAGCAGGTTGGGCACGGATTTCAGAACGATAACGATGTCGAAGTAACGATTGAACAGCGGCCCCTTGCTGTTGTCGTCGAAGAAGGGGTTCAGCGCATAGATCGCCCGCAGAGCGATTTCCGAAACCATGCGCGCATAGAAACGGCGGGCGAAGAGATCCATCAGATGGATCCGAAGCGCGTTCAGCAGGCCGGCAAACAGCAGCAGACCGAACAGGGTCAGGGACAGAACAACCAGGGGCGCGGTCAGGCCGGTATTCGCGATCGTGTTGATCAACATCTGCACGGAGACCGGCGTGGCCAGAGAGAGCACACCGATTCCCAGGCCGTAGACGATCGCAAGGATGTAGTACTTGCGCTCCGGCGCCAGAATCGCAAAGAAATAGCGCAGGAGCTCGCCGAGCGAGCGCTGCCCCGAAAGCGCCGTGTTACTCACGCTCGAATCAGCGCGTTCATGGAAACCGGGCCGGCGTTGAACAAGCGAAAGCCTGCCATCAGCCGACCATCCTGACCCAGACGCTGCACCAGCCTTTATTTGCAACGAGCGCGTTCGGAATGATCGCGCAGGGCGCCCAGTCGTCATCGAGCTCGCCCTGCCACTGCTGGCAGTTGCCGCAGATCTGACCGGGCTCGTAGCGAGGATATTTCGACAGGTCGACATCGGCCGCGTCATGGACATAGCCAAGCGCGAAGGCGACCGGATCATCCTCGGACACGCGCTCGATTCCCTGCGCCCAGGACAAGGCCGGCGTCATCAAAAGTCCCGCGGCCGGCAGCGCAGCCGCCCCACCGACCAGGCGCTGAATGAATTGACGGCGATTCAAGCTCCCTGACATCTCTATCTCCCGGCTCCGGAAAAACTATAATCAGTATGCTTGATTACGCTAGCGGCTGGTAGTGCAGAAAAAATGAGCGCAGCGCCGAGGATTTCTGCACCGCGACACGCTTTGATTCCCGGCCGCCTCTCAGCCAAGTCCTCATTAGACGCTGGAATACGCTGATGCTGAGAGCAGAAAAAAGCCCGCCGCGCCGGAGTCGGCGCGGCGGAAGCACGGTCAGGATCGTCGGGGTCAGAACAGCAGTCGCAGCCCCAGCTCCCAGCTTCGACCGAACTCATCGAACTGGCGCGCAAAGCGACGGTTGCCGTGGTAGGCGTAGTAGGGCTCGTTCGTGACGTTGGAGACGTTGAACAAGGCAGCGATGTTGTCGGTCACCTGATATTCGGAGGTGAAATCCACGCGCGTCTCGTCCTGCACGATCTCATCCTGGCTCGGATCATCGGGATCCGCGATCTCATCGAGATACTCACCGCGATGATTCAGCGCCAGGCGCAGGGATAGGCCGCCCTTGTCATAACCCAGCGCCACGTTGGCGATATGGTCAGATTGCAGGGGTAGGCGAATGGAGCCCTCGCGGAAGGGCACGTCGGCTTCGGAGTCGACGTAGGTGTAATTGGCGATCAGTAGCAGGCCATCCCACGGGCCGGGCAGGAAGCTGAATTCCTGAACGTAGCTCAACTCGATGCCGAAGATTTCAGCCTCATCACCGTTGATCACTGAAATCACTTCGTCGAAGTCGGCAAAGGCACCCTCACCGGCCACGTCGGTCGTGACGAAGAAGTCCTCGATGTCTTTATAGAACAGGCCGATCGAGGCGGCGCCGAGCACTTCGCCGGCAAAATAGCTGAGCTCGAGGTCGAAGTTGTTCGAATAGAAGGGATCCAGCTCCGGATTACCGATCTCGGCGACGGTCTCGCCGCCCTCGATCTCGACCACCTGCCGCGCGCCGGCATCCTCGAAGCCGGGCCGGGTCATTGTTCGGGTAAAGGAGCCGCGCAGCTGCAGATTGTCGGACAGATTGACGCGTGCCTGAAAATTGGGAAAGAGGTCGATGTAATCATTCTCGGCAGAAAAGGGCTCGATCGTCGGCAGGCCGTCGTCGACGTCCTCGTTGACGATGGCGCGGAAGCCGTTTTGTTTGATATCGGTCGCCTCCACACGCAGACCCCCGATCAGATCGAAGCGGCCTATCGTCGCCTCGCTCATGACGTAGGCGGCGAGGATATCTTCCTCGAGGCTGTAATCCTCACCCTCGCTGTCGAGGAGGAAATCGGCGGGATCGATCCCGAAGTTGTCGCCGTTGGCGGCAAAGAATTCCCGAAGCCTTTTGGTATCGATGAAGGGCCCGAAGCGTCCGAGGCTGTAGTCTCGCCGCCCCCTTGCTGCCAGATCTTCCAGGGTGTAGTCGCCATCGAAATCGACGAAGTTGCTGTTGTTCGCATCGTTGGTTTTTTCGCGAAAGCGGGCCTTGGCGCCGAACTGGATGCGTCCGGGGTTACCCCCGAAGAACAGCTCGCGACCTGCGTTGAACTGCAGGGAGAACTCGTTCTCTTCCACCTGGTCGCTCTCGAGCTCGACGAGGTCTAGTTCATAGGCGCTCAGGTCTTCGAGCGCGTCGAGGTCGGCGCCGAAAAGATTCGGCGCTCGACGCCCCTCACTGCCGCTGAAATCATAGCCAATATCCAGGCCTTCGGCGATCAGCGCCGTGCCAAGGGAGAACGGCTCGGAGGTGCTGGCCTCGGCATAGCCGGCCTGATAGTCCAGGTCCCAGGCATCGAAGAGGTGCTCGCCGCCGGCGCTGATTGCAAGAATTTCGCGGGTGGCCGTGGTCTCCTTGCCGCGACGCTCGACCACCCCATCGGTGTAGAGGCCGCCGTTTTCGGTGATCTGGACCGGCGTCGAATCCTCGAAGATGTATTCGTGCTCGAGTTCGACTTCGTTGTCGGCGAACTCGCTGTAAAGCGTCCGCAAATAGAGCTCGGAGAAAGAATTGGGCTGGTAGTCGAAATTCAAGACGCCGCCCGTGCGCTCGCGGCTCAGTCGGTAGTCACGCTGCTCGGCGGCTTCCGGCACGCGCAGAATGGCGCCTCCCGGCACCTCTTGCTCCGGCCACTCGCCGGCCTCGACGTTATCGACGGCAAAGCGACGATCGAAGTAGGTCAGAGAGCCGGACACGGCCAGATTATCGACCCCGTCGCCGACGCTGAACAGGCGGGTGCCGGTCGCGCCCAGGCGCGGCCCGATGCGATCGGCCTTGCCGTTGTAGCTTCCCTCGACATTGAAGCGCAGCGTATTGCCGAGATCGAAGGCGCTCAGCGTGCTGATTTCGATATTGCCGCCGACCGCGTCGGCGTCCTGATCCGGCGTCAGGGATTTGGAAATCTCCACGCTCTGGACCAGATCGGCGGAGAGTACGTCGAGGTTGACGGCGCGGCTGTCGTCCTCGGGGCCGGGAATCCGCAGGCCGTTGACCGTGGTGGTGTTGAAGTTGGCGCTGGCGCCACGGATGGTCACGAAACGACCCTCGCCCTGATCGCGCTGGAGGGACAGGCCGGAGACGCGTTGCAAGGCTTCTGCGACGTTGTTGTCGGGGAACTGTCCGATGTTGTCCGCGGTAATGACGTTGATATTGTTGACCGCCGAACGCTCGCGCGAGAGCGACGCGCTCTGAATCGCGCGCTGTCCGATCACCACGACCCGATCCAGTGCCAGCGGCACGAGGACAACCAAATCCGTCGTCTCCTCCGCCCCCACCTGGGCAGAGACGGTCTGAACGGGCGCTCCGACGTATTCGACCTGCAGCTCATAGGCGCCCGCAGGAACCTGAGTGAATCGAAAACGACCGTCCCGGTCCGTTGATGTCCGGCGATCGGTGCCGAGGATCTCAACGGTCGCGCCCTGGAGCGTTGCGCGCTCGTCGCCGCTACTGACGGTCCCACGAATCGTTCCGGTGTCGGACTGAGCCTGTACCAGAGCGGCCAGGAGAAGGAGGATCGCCGCCAGGGCGGAGTGCGTCATTGCTCGCATGAGAAGTCCTGTCTGAGTGGTCTGATCCCCTCAAGCTAGAGCCCTCTTATTGAGGCGCGATGACTCTCAGATGACAGATTCCTGACGCTCGCTCTTGCTGACAGCGCCTCACGATCCGACCGCAGGGATAGTCCATGGCCTTTTAATCGCCCTGTCATGCCGTGGCGTCAAAATCGGTGTGAATAGTGAGCGGCAGACATGAGCGTCCAGCCTTCTCTGCGAGCTCTTCTGCCTCGACCCAATCGAGATTCAGAGATTCTTCCCGATGACAGCATCCAGAACCACCCGCCCCTCCGAGCCGTCCCGTCGTCGCCTCCTTCGCAATGGCTTGTTTGCTGCCGGCGTCCTCGCAATTGGACCGGGCCTGTGGGGTTGCTCCACGCAGGGCTCGCCGCGCGCAGCCCGTTCCCTCGACATGGGCCGTCGGGTCAGCAATATCCCTCATCTTGCCGGCACGCTGCAGCCGATCCGCGTCGACAACGACCCGCAGACGAGAATGCGGGTACCGCGGGGCTTTTCCGTGCGGCAGGTGGCTCGAACCGGCGAGCGTCCCGTGGCCGGCTCGAACTATGTCTGGCACGCGGATCCCGATGGCGGCGCCACCTTTGCCATGGACGACGGCGGCTGGGTCTATGTCTCCAATGCCGAGGTCAGCGGCTGGCGCCAGGGCGGTGTCGGTGCGCTGCGTTTCGATGCCGCCGGGCATCTGATCGACGCCTATCCGATCTGCACCGGCACCACAAACAACTGCGCCGGCGGACCCACGCCCTGGGGCACCTGGCTGACCTGCGAGGAAATCGACGAGGGGCTGGTCTATGAGTGCGATCCCACCGGCCAGCGGCTGGCGGTCCCCGCCCCCGCTCTGGGAGTTTTCAAGCATGAAGCGGTCGCCGTCGACCCAATCCACCGGCATCTCTACATGACCGAGGACACCCCCGATGGCCGGCTCTATCGCTTCGTCCCCGACAGCTATCCGCGCGGCAGGCGCGCCGATCTGCGAACGGGTCGCCTCGAGGTGGCCGTCGTGGCGGGCAATGACCCGCAGCAGTCCCGCCGGGTCAGCTGGCAGACGGTGCCCAACCCGACGCCCCGGCTGACCGAGGGCAATGACATGGCTCCGGAGACCGCAACGCGTTACCAGGTGCCGGACGCAGAGGTGTTCAACGGCGGCGAGGGCTGCTGGTTCCATGACGGGATCGTCTATTTCACGACCAAGGGCGATAACCGCGTCTGGGCGCTGGACACCCGCTTGAATACCCTCGACCTGATTTATGACAAGCAGAGCGATCAGTCCTTCAACCCGGGCATCGATGACGTCGACAACCTGACCGTTTCGGCCAGCGGCGACGTGCTGGTCGCCGAGGACGGCAGCGAAATGCGCCTGGTTGTGGTTGGCCCCGATGTCACGCCCTTCGAGCTCGTCAACGTCATCGGCCAGCGCGACTCGGAAATCTGCGGACCGGCCTTCAGCCCGGACGGAAGCCGACTTTATTTCAGCTCCCAGCGCGGCGTGGCCGGCGACCACACGGATGGTCGAATCTACGAAATGCGCGGCCCCTTCTTCGTCGAGGCCTGAGCCATGGTCATCGCCGCCTGCCATCGCATCATCCTGATTCTGGCCGCCCTCGTTCTGTTGGTCGGCTGCTCCGACGGCTCACGGGACGGCGAGGCAGCAAGCGATGCCGTCCCCATTGAATCCGCGGACGCGTCGCTGATATCCGATGCGCCGACCCGCGATGATCGGCAGACGGCCTATCGAGTTCGCCTCGAGACCGATCGAGGCCTCAATGAAGGCGGGGGCTGGGCTGGCCCGATCAATACGCCGGCCACGGTGACTGCCGACCAGCCCTTCCGCCTGCGCTTCGAGGTCGAAGCCGGCGACAGCAATCACGCGCGGGCCTTCTCCCTCCAATATCGCCGTGAGGGCGGGGACTGGCGCGCGCTCATGGCCGAGGACTTCCCCTATCCCACCAAGGTCGTCGAAGGCTCGCCGGGCGCGACGGACTCGCCCGCCGACAGCGGCTGGTCCGTGGTCGAGGGAAGCGCCGATTTTCAGCGCCTGCCCGGCCCGGCGCTGGCCATTCGCGCAGGCGACAGAGCCTTTCGAGCCTGGGTCGAGACCGATATCGAGTGGACACCGAGCGAGCTGGCGCTGGGCCTTCGCCTGCCCACAGGCTCGGCCGCACCGTTGGGCGTGCTCTTCGAGGACTTCGATAACGCCTCCTTGAGCGCCATCGAGCTGCTGCCCCCAGAGCGGGTCCGAGTGGTTCGCATCGGCGATGCCGGGCGACAAACGCTCGCCGAGGCCTCGGTCGATATCCCGACCGATCGCTGGCTGGAGCTGACGATCGAATTGAGCGAGACGAGCGGAACGGCGGCGCTGAACGATGAGGTCCTACTCGACTGGCCGCGGTCCGCATCGGCCTCTGGCAGGCCGCGGCTTGGCATCGAACTGCCCGCCGGCGCGGCCGTGCACCTCGATCACTGGGTGCTCGAGACAGACGCCAGCACACCACCGGTCAGCATCGTCAGCAGCCCGGCCTTCGCTCACGGCGCGGCGACCGTGGACCTGTTGGCGAGCTCACCGCTGCCCTTCACCAGCGGTTCGGGCCTGTCGCTCAGGACACAGACACCGCCTTGGACCGTCCAGCGCCAGCAGGGGGAGTGGTCGGTTCCGATCGTGATTCGGCGCTTCGCCGACCAGGCCGTGATGAACGAGGACGGCGATTGCTTCGAATTTCGCCTCGTCGACGAGCAGGGCCAGCCGATCAGGTCCGAGTCCACCGCTACCGTCGTTCTCGACGTGCCGGCCGGCCATCTGGGCGGCACCTTTGTTGAAACTCCGATGCGGCTCGGCCCCTGGCAATCGGAGACCGGCTCGCTGTATTTCATCATGGAGCCGTCCGAAACCTGGAATCGGCCAATGATGGTCAAATCCGAGGATTCTGGTCAGAGCTGGCGCGAGGTCGACCCAGAAGGCCGGCCGAATACCGGCGACCTCGAGGGCCTGGCAACAGCCTTCGCCGATGGGCGCATCCACGTGCTGCACCAGATCACCGACCGGGTGCTCTACCACGTCTTTGATACCACACCCGAGATCGATGCCTGGGTGACCCGGGACGAACTTGTCGCGACGCCGCCGGCTCCGCCGACTCAGGTCGCCGATCTGGTGGTGCGATCGGACGGCTCGATCGTCGCGGTCTACGGCGCGGGCGATACGCTTCAATATGCCGTGCGCGCCACTAATGAGCGCTGGCAGACAACGCCCATTCCCGCGTCCCCGGACGTGGTGCTCTCCGGCCCGAGCCTGGCGCTCGGAGGCGACGATCTCGTCCATCTGGCCTACACGCGCAGCGACGGCCAGCTTCGTTATCGGCCCATCGATTCAAGCAACGAGCTCGGTGAGTCGGCCCTCGTAGCAGACGATCTCGGAACCACTGAGGAAGACGTCGGCGCCCTGCTCCCGCTGGCCACCATCGACGGGAGACAGACCGTTGTCGCCCTGTACCGGGATCGCGATGGCTACCTGGCTGAGCGCCGATCGAGTGATGGAACACGCTGGCGCGGCGATCGCGTCCTGGCCGACTGGCGCATCGTTCAGAATGCCGTTGACTCCGATCAGGTCGGTGCCGACCTGGCCGCGATGGGCGACACGCTTCACCTGCTGTTTATCGAAGCAGACAGCGGCCGACTCTTCTACAGCGCGGGCAAGGGGGGAGCATGGGGCATGCCCGAGCTCCTCGTCGACGAGGGAACTGTCCAGTGGGTCCGCGGCCGAATCCTTGGCCAAAGCAACGGGCTGCCGGTCTACGGCCTGGTCTACGACGGCGGTTCCAACGGCGGTTCGGGACGAAATCGCTTTCTGGCGATCCCGCTCCAGGCACCGCCGCGCTGATTTCGCTCTTCGGGGCTGCGTCTTAGGGGGCTGAGTCTATGAGTGCTGGGTCTGTGTTGAGCTGCTCGAGAAGTCAGACTCCGGTAACAGCAGCTCGAAGCAAGCACCGCCCTGCTCTGAGGGCCGCGCTCGAACAGTGCCGCCCAGGGCCTGGATCAGCTGTTTTGTCACGGCCAGGCCCAGTCCGGTTTTCGAGCGCTCTGTGTGGAATCGCCTTCCCAGCTCCCAGACCTGCTCGTAATCCTCCTTCCTGGGCAATCCGTCGCCATCGTCTTCAACGAAGATACTCACCACCTTTTCGCTGACAGACACGGAGACGAAGATCCGAGCCTTGGCGAAGCGCAGCGCATTGGAGACCAGGTTCTGCACGGCCCGTCGAATCATCATTGGATCGGCGAGCGCTTTTGCAGGATCGAGGGACAGGACCAGCTCGATCGTCTCACTCGCGATAAGATCGCGACAGGCATCGGCGACTAGACCGGCCACATCGACCTGCTCGAACAAATCATCCGCCACCCCATGGAGCCCGCCGGGCTTGACCAGCTCGATCGCCTGGCCGATGTTTCGCTGGAGCATGTCGATTGTTTTTGACAGGCTTGCCGACTCCTCGATGGAAGGATGCCCAGCCAGGGTTCGCACGGCAGCGTGAACCACCTGAAGCGGAGTTCTCAAGTCGTGCAGGACGGCCGCACTGTTGTTCGCAGCGCGCTGATGCGCTGCCGCGATTTCGCGGTTTATTTCCGCCAAATCAGTTTCTGCCTTTTCCGCTCGGTGGGCGCGGCGGGCCAGCTCGATTTCTTCGGCGACGGCATCGGCCAGCAGGCGCAGCAGATTGAATTCCGAGCCGGACCACCGGCGCGGCTTGTCGTCGATGACGCAGAAGCTGCCGAGCACGTTGCCCTGGGGGTCGGATATGGGCACGCCCACGTAGGCTTCGACATTCAGATCGTCGATGGCCTGGTTGTCCCAGACCCGTTGGTCCTCGCGGGCATTGTTGACGACCAGTGGCTGGCGGTCCTTGACCACGTGCTGACAAAAGGAGTGGCTTAGAGGCGTTTCGCGCTCGTCGCACCAGGGCGGCGCCAGCCCCTCGGCCGCGGCGAAGAACTGGCGCCGATCGTCCACCAGGGAAACCAGGCTGACAGGCGCCGACAGTACTCGAGATGCAATCTGGGTGTAGCGATGCAGCGCTTGCCGCTCTGACGAATCGAGCAAACCGGTTTCGCCCAGCGAGCGGAGCCGATTGCGGTCCTGCAGGTAGGGCTCGCCTTGTGCGAGATCACTCATACACGCTCCCGGCAAAAATCAACTCAAACGCTGAGGGTCAAACTACCCGCCAAGCCCCGCCTTACTTGTGGCATCGGGTTTGCCTCAAGTATAAACCGACCCGTCAACGCTCTCGTCGTTGGCCGTGCGGGAGCTCCCTTGCCTAGCTGTGATCTCTCAGTAGGTTGTCCACACGGACCATCCAAGACAGACTGATGGGTGTCGAGCTCATGAGTCAATCAAGGAGGTCCATGTGGACGTACATAA
>Ga0207419_1001704_pt1 | contig 15837 bp, 11 predicted proteins | sample ElkSloMetagenome_4_FD_184723 | JGI IMG/M metagenome (GOLD analysis project Ga0207419, IMG submission 184723) | Hot spring microbial communities from Elkhorn Slough, Monterey Bay, USA - MD2A (version 2) | ecosystem: Environmental > Aquatic > Marine > Intertidal zone > Estuary: Microbial mat ...
CGTGCTGGCGAGGTATCTGAAGCGGATGCAGGGGCTGGCGGCGCGCTGATGGGCGCGCGCTCAGCTGTCGCGGCAGCTGATGCGTGACCCTTTCATTATCACCATTGCGTTTTCTCCCTCCAGAGATTCCACTTCGGCGGTGACACCTTTGACCTGAACCTTCAGATTCAGCGGTTCGGCGACTGTGCAAATCATCTCCTTGCCTTCCTGCTGACAGGTGTCTTCAAGGCGCTGGTATGCCTCCACCGTTGGTTCGCCGACCGGCTCAATACGAAAAGAAACCAGGGTCGATCCGCCGACCAAAAAGGTCTTCAGCCCGCCAAGAGTATCGACTTCCCACCTCGTATCACCGCCTTTTCGAGATGTTTTTTCCTTCATCTCCAGTTGCGGAGCGAGCCGCTCGCAAAAACTTGGCGCAGGTTGCTGCGCGCTTACACCGGTCGCTACCAATGTGATCGCCACTACCAGAAAAATTCGCATTTCAATGCCTTCGCCTGTTTGGATTCGCGCTTGCTCTATAATAGCGCGCTGCCGCGCCGACTACTGAGATTCGTCAAGATCAGCGCTGTAACAAAGGAGTGCGCATTGCAGCAGGCACCGGTCCTGCCTGCATGCAAAAGGCAGGCAACCAAATGCCGCCCCCCATTTTCCTACTCTCCGGGCCGCTGTTACATTCGTCTCCGGTTGAATGGTGCAGGGTGCAGGGTGCAGAAAGGCACGCAAACGCGCCAAAAGATCTAAAGTGCGTTGGGAAAGTGTAAAATCCTATCCAACACAGCATTTTCTATAGTTATCAGGAGGATGTAGCGATTCTCGGGGGTTTGCCGGAAATGGAGTGTCAAATCCTATCCAACAGGATCAGCCACTCGCCAAGGACCCGGCCAAAAATTCCTCTGCCGTGATCGCATAGATGACGTGGAGCACCCGTTTGCCCTGATATTGGCCAAGATCGGTGCGGGTCGTGCGGGTTGCGCCGATATTTTCGAGCGCGATGCGGGACCGGTAATTGGTCTCGCCAACCTTGAAATCGACGCGGGCGACGAACTGAAATGCGTGGGCCAGCATCAACCGTTTCATCTCGCGGTTGAAACCCTTGCCCCAGTATCGCGGAGAAAGGAAAGTGTAGCCGATTTCAACTGAACCGCCTTCTTCCGGGTCATGATCCTGAAAGCGGGTGGAGCCGATGATTGTGCCCTTGGCGCGGTCAATCACCGCAAGCGCGCCACCCTTCGCCAGGGCATCGGCGAAGAAGTCCGCAAAGACGTCCTCGCGCCAGCGGTCATGGATCGGGTGTTGCTCCCACACCGCCGGATCGCTGGCGATGGTAAAGGTCGCGTCCCAATCGTCCGCCGCCAACGGGCGCAAAAGGACTTTTTCGCCCTCGAGGGTGGGTTGGCGGTCCATTACCGCGAATTAGCTTAACCGGTCACATCAGCAAGCGCGGCGATGAATTTGTCGATATTGTCCATCGTCAGCCCGGCAATGTTGATGCGGCCTGACCCTGCCATGTAAATGCCGTGCTGCTCGCGCATTTGCACCACCTGCTCCTTGGTCACGGGCAGGACAGAGAACAGGCCGTTCTGGCTGCCAAGCGGGGTCAGATCGACGCTGCCCACGGTGCCCGCTGCAGACAGCCGGTCACGCACCTGCCGCATACGGGTTCGCATCTGGTCGAGCTCGTCAGTCCAGGTCGCGGTCATTTCGCTGTCGCGCAGGATCAGCCGGACCGCTGCCGCGCCGTGATCGGGCGGCATGGACCAGCTGGCACGTGCCAGAGCGTTGGCGTTGGAGAAAGCGGTCTCCAGCGTGTCGGCTTCGTTGGCGAGGATATAGAATGCGCCGACACGGTCGCGGTACATGCCGAAATTCTTGTCGCAGCTATACGCGATGAAGGCTTCGGGCACTTTGGAAAGCACGCTACGCATACCTGCTGCGTCCTCTTCAAGCCCTTTGCCAAGGCCCTGATAGGCGGTGTCGATGATCGGGAAAATCCCGCTTTCGGCAATGGCATCGCCAATCGCGGCCCAGTCAGAGGCGCTGTAATCAATGCCGGTCGGATTGTGGCAACAGCCATGCAGCAGGACCGCTTCTTCAGGGCCAGCGCTTTTGATCACGGCAAGGACCGCATCAAGGTTTGCCGTGCCGTCTGGGTTGGCGTGATCAAACGGCACTAGTTCAAGCCCAAGATCATTGATGATCTGGGCATGGTTTGGCCAGCTGGGCGTGCCCATATGCAGGCGTTTGAGGCCAGCCTTTTGCGCCAGCGCCAGCGCCAGCCGGACAGCGCCCGTGCCGCCGGGTGTCTGCATGCCGGAAATGCGCCCTCCCATGGTCGCATCCTCGCCGAAGATATAGGGCATGAGCGCGTTCACAAAGCCCATGTCGCCTTCGGGGCCGAGATAGCTTTTGGAGTCTTGCGTATCGACCAGCACCTGTTCCGCCTGCTTGATCGCGGCAAAGACAGGCGTGCCGCCCTGCCCTGTGCGATAGACGCCAACGCCAAGGTCGACCTTGTCAGCGCGTTCGTCCGCTGCGTGGAGTTTGATCAGCGCGAGCAGCGCATCAGGCGATTGGGCTTCGAGTCGGTTGAGCATGGTCCAAGCGATGCCGTGCGAGCCGCTTCGCTGCAACCGTGAATTGCATCCGTCCCCGCGTAAATGCGGGATGCCGTGCGTTAAAAAGGAAGCCAGCGCTGCTTCTTCGAGAACTTCATGTAACCGGCGTTGATGCCCAGTCGCGCACCGACCCCCACACGAATAGGGATCAGGACAACATCACCGCGCCGCATGTAACTCGCATTGAGCCCACCTATGAGATAGGCCTGACCCTCTCCCGCAGGATAGCGTTTGAACAGCTCTTCACTGTCGAACAGGTTGTAGACGAGAACAAATGTGTTGGCGGCATTGGCCCCCGCGTCGAACCCGACCGAGGGCCCGGTCCAATAGACTTTACGTTGCCCCTCAACCTTGTGATTCAGCGTGCCCGAGCCATAGCGCGCGCCGACAATAAATGCCCCACCCGCCTCGCGCCCGACGATATAGGCGTTGGGCTCGCCCTCTTTCTTGAGCAGGTCCTGAATCAGTTTTGCAAGGCCTTCGGCGCCTTTGCCAAACACACCTTCTGCAGCGCCGATCAGGTCGTCCTCGGCGTAGGTGTTGCCATCGGCGGCGGCGGTTTGTGCCCCGTCATCGGCGGCATCCGCGCCCACGCTGGCTCCGCTGGCGGGGTCAGCCCAGCTGACGGCATCATTGCCGCTGGCCTGTTCGGAGAGATCGGAAAACTCGTTGTAAAACCCGGGTGCCTGGCCGGTCACAACATCAGGCGCGGCCGCTGGCGTTGCCGGTACGGGACGCGGGGCAGCGACGCGTTGATTGGGGGCGGTCTGCCCGGCTGAAGGGCTCACGAGATCCGCGTCAATCGCGCCAGAACTGGCGGCGTCGGAGGTGCTGTTGCGGAAAGTTTCATCCGGATCGAACCTCTCAACTCCTTGCGCATGCACAGGCGCCACTGCCAAGATCGCAACAGCAAAGACGGCGAGCAACGAAAATGTGATGGATGCCAACCGCCCGCAAAGCGCCCTTGACGGAACATCAATCCGTGCTGTCTGAGCGAACATGGTCATATCGCAGCCTTTCAACGAAGTTGGGTCTCGTAACGCGTAAGCAGAGTCGCCTCAGTCCGATCCGACAAGGCACAGGCGATGAAGCGAATCGAAAACGCGATGAGATGACCGAATTATATAATGCGCGATGAACGCATGGCGAACTGCCTGGTAAGGTTGCGTTTAAGCGGAAACGCCCATTTGTGGCTGCCAGTTGAGGGTGGCGGCTGAGGATCGCGGTTGAGGCCGGGCAACAGAAACGTGCGAGCCAAAGCGGCGTAAAGTGGGATCGCAGAAAAATTTGCGGATGCGCGCTTGCCGCTGCGCGCGGCGGAGACTATAGCGCGCGGCTCGCAAGGACTTTGTTAGAGGGATTTCGCCCTAAAGATCTTGTGATGCGGAGACGTGGGTGAGTGGCTGAAACCAGTTCCCTGCTAAGGAACCATACCTACTACGGGTATCGAGGGTTCGAATCCCTCCGTCTCCGCCACCCTTCCTTGATTTAATTGATATTGTTTTAAGAGCGCGCACCGGTTCCCTTAACCGTTCCCCGATAGGCCCGGCGCTTGAGGCGAACGCGAACGGCTGGGCTAGCTCAATCGTCCTCAGTTTCTTCGCCACCTTGAACGGCATTGCTTGGAATGACCCGCCATTCCTCAGGGATCACCAAGGATAGGGTTTCAGTCCCACCACGTCGTATAACTTCTATGCTATCTGGCTCGCCGTCCAAAATCTCGGCCCACCAAATGTTTGGATCGGCTGGCTTGCCATTAATCTTCAGGATGATGTCTCCGGGGAGAATGTCTGCGTAATAGGCCGGAGAGAAGTCGCGGACGTAGCGAACCGCAATTGCGAAGCGAGTTCCAAGCTCCTGCATTTCTTCGGCAGAGACTTGGCGCGTATATATCCCAGCTCCAAACTTGGGTTCCGGCGCAAAGTAGATCGCTGACTTGGCAAAGCGATTGCGCGTGATCGGGATATAGGTCGTTTGGTTTTCGGTCGTTGTGGTGGTCGAATTAAAAGTGCCGGTTGCCGACCCGCTTGAGCCGAACACGCTTGCATTTCCGTTGGTTGTAGAGGTCGTTGTATTTGGCAAAGTCAGCGGGATGGAAGCGCTACGAGACGACGTTAGATCAACGCCAACGATGATATGGGATGCGCCTAGCTCCTCCCCCCACCTTTCGCCATCACGAGTCTTGTCGTTGCCCGATTCAAACAGTGTGTAGCCTATCGGTATCATGCCTTGTCGATACATTCTGCCAATGTCTGCATCGATGTCTCCGGCACTTGGCACCACGACAGGCTCAGCCTCCACCCGCTCGAAACCGCCTTCATCAACCCAACGCACAAAATTGTCTTTCCAAGCATTGGCCATCGCGCCAGTTGGTAGAGCGAGCGCGGCAGCAAGAAAGGGTACATACTTCAGCATGTCAGTCTCCAAACAAATCTGAGGCGAGCTTATTGCTCCCGGATCCTCTGTATAAAGCGCCTGCAAACGGTTGGCTTCGACCGCTGCGCGATCGCGGCTCGCACGTACTGCGGCTAGGTTCGCGCGCGCAACTTCGACCGCTGCATTGCCACGTTCCCGATCACGAAAAACCGCGTCAACATCAGCCCGCGCTTGTTCGCGCGCCAATTCGTAGGTGCTGGTATCGATTTCGAACAGCGGATCGCCTTTCTGGACGACCTGATTGTTGCCAACGTCGACTTTGATGATCTGGCCAGAAACTTGCGCCGCAACCGGGACAACATTCGCATCAATCCGCGCCTGCGATGTGTAAGGCGTCACTCTGTCACCAACAAAGTGTAGAGTTAGGATGGCGGCAATGACCGCGAGCATGAAGATCAGAGAGATACGCGTTCGCTTGCGCGCTGCCGGCTCGCCAGCGGCCCTGCTGCCCTCGGTCGTATCATCCGCATTCTCGGGTGGGAGCGTCGGTTCGTTCATTTCGTCGGTTCCAGACTTTCTGTGGACGGCAGGTTCTCATTTTGAATGAAGCCACGCTTTTCCATTCGCTTCGTTGATGCACGTGTCGGCGCTACCGGCCCGGCGAGTTCAGCGCCGGCCAGATTGCGATAAAGTTGCGTCATGGCACTCGCCTCTCGTCCAAGCGCGATCGCCTGCGCATCAGCCTGGCGAAGAACCGCTTCCTGAGCGCGCAGAACGCGATCGAGGTCGCTCAAACCTTCACGATACCGCAATTGCGCCAGCTCCAGGCTGCGATTGGCGATGGCAAGCGCTTCTTTGCGCGCGAGGCGCTCTTCGCGGGCGCGCAACAGGGCAATAGCGGCCACGTTGATTTCGTCCGCTGCTTCCAGAACCGTTTGTTCGTATCGGACAATCGCCTGTTCGAGCCTCACGTCCTGCAATGCCACAGCGTTGCGAAGGCGACCAAAATCAAACAGGGGTACGCGCAGCGCCCCTGCAAGGTTTTCGGTGATAGCGTTGGTCAGTCCCCCACTAGTCGTGCGCGTCAGGCCAAGCGATCCTGCGATAACGAAGCCCGGCTTCAATTGAGCGCGGGATATGTCGAGACGCGCGGCTTCGACATTCACTGCGAGAGCGGCGGCACGGACATCCGGGCGAAGGAGCAGATTGCTACCCGGCGCACTTAGTGCCGCATCATCGGGCAAGCGCAATGGGAATTCAGGAACCTCAAGTTCACCGGGTAGGCGGCCAACCAGCACTGCGAGCGCTGACAACTCACGCTCGATCGCTTCACGCCGTAAAGCCAGACTAGCCGATGTCGCAACAGCCTGCGCGCGCGCCTGAGCGACATCTAATTCGTTTCCGACGCCGAAACGAAACTGATTTTGCGCGATTTCGGTCGAGCGCTCTTGCTTGGCGAGATTTTCCTCTGCGATCCTGAGACGCAGCCGGGCGGTTTGTAGAGCAAAATACCGACGCGCCACCTCCGATGTGATGAGCAGAGAGGCATCCTGTGCCCGCGCGCTCGCAATTCCAAGATTGCCCCGGCTTGCATCCTTAGCGCGCGCCAATCGCCCAAACACGTCAATTTCCCAAGCGGACGAGATACCGAGATCGCCGAAGAGAAAGTCGTTATCAACAATCCGACCGCCGGCGAGAGCGTTCGCTGCGTAGCCGCCAGTTGCGGTTGCGATGACCGGTTGCGGGCCTTGCGCCAATTGCGCGCCGCGCACGCGCAAGCGCAAGCGGGCATCGAGAATACGCAAGGCGGCAAGTTGCAATGTCAGGTTTTCGCGATTGGCCTCAGCAATGAGGCCGGTCAGCGTTGGATTATCAAATTGGTCCCAAAATGTAGCCGCGTCAAATCTTTCAGGGCTTATCTCTGCAAGTCTAGTGACCGCCTCACTTTCCCAATTGGCGGCCTCACTACGGGGAAGTTCGACCGAAGTTTTTGATAGCGAACACGCACCCAGCACAAGAAAAGCGCCACAAAAGACGGCCGATTTAACAGCGCTTTTGAACGAGAAATGGCATTTTATCCGTATCACAATCTATCGCTTGCCCCCAACTTTGCGAATAGTGATTGCTTTGCCGAACCCGTCGCATTCACACAATGTTTTTGCCCCTACCCTCCACAATTGTCGGATCAGACCATTTGCAGTGGAACGAATGAATGCAAGTCGGCAAGTTTCCAGCTCTCTGCATTTGACTCGATGCGTGCAAGAAGCGGACTGTTTGCTTACAGCCCAACAAAGGTCGACGCTCTGAACTTGCGCTTCCACCCCAGCTTCGGACATTAAGCCTCGTGCTGAGGCCCGCCGAAAGCAGACTGGCAGCTATTCGAGCTTTTCAGATAAAAGCTGCTTGTCAGCTACCACCTTCTTCAGGTCATGCACTTCGCGCCGCCAATCCTTTACCTCGTCTGTGGTTACAGCACACGAAGTATCGCCAGCAAGCCTGCGCTTGCCAGCTTCCATGAAGTCTTTGGACCAAGTGTAGTACAGCTTTGGGCAATGCCTTCCTTGCGGCACAGCTCGGCAATACTGTCATCACCGCGCAGGCCTTCCAGAACGATCCGTATCTTCTCTTCAGCTGAAAACTGATGCCGTGTTTTGCGCCGAATATCCTTCACGACCCGCTCAGCAGGTGCTTTAGAAACTGCTCGTTTCGATCTTAATCTATCTCACGAACGCTCACGGGGAACAGATTGGACAAATGGTTAGCCGGCCAGTGCGACGTGGCGTTTCATGTGGTGGTCGATATTGCCGAACTCTGAATCAAAGATCGCCAACCGCTTGAAATAATGGCCAATAGCGTATTCGTCCGTGACGCCATTGCCGCCGTGGATCTGGACGGCTTCCTGGCCGATCAGATGTGCGGCCTGGCCAATCCGGACTTTCGCCGCAGAGACCGCCAGTTTGCGCTCCCGCTCTTCGGAATCGAGGCGCAGGGTTGCCAGGTAGGTGAGCGAAACGGACTGCTCGTATTCGGTGTACATATCGACCATGCGATGTTGCAGCACCTGGAACGATCCGATCGGCACGCCGAACTGTTTGCGCTGCCGCGAATATTCGACTGTCATCGTGTGGGCGACTTTCATCGCGCCGCAGGCCTCGGCACATTGCGCGGCGATGGCTTCGTCGGTGACCCGTTCGATCAGCGGAAGGCCGGCACCCTCTTCTCCGATCAGCGCATCGGCGGGGATGGAGACATTCTCGAAATATACTTCGGATGCGCGGCGACCATCGACCGTTTCGTAATCCTGCGTCATCACACCCTTGGCCGATTTGTCGACCACGAACACGCTGACGCCTTCATGATCCCGCTGACCGCCGGATGTGCGTGCGGTGACGATCAGATGGCTCGCCCACGGGGCACCTATGACAACAGCCTTGTGGCCGTTCAGAACGTAGCCGTCGCCGTCTTTCTTCGCGGTGGTTTGCAGATCGGCATAGTCATAGCGTCCGCGCGGCTCGGCATAGGCGAATGCGAACACGCGGCTGCCGTCGACGATGGCGCCGATATGTTCTTCTTTCTGGGCATCGGTTCCGGCGTGCTTGAGGAAGCCTCCAGCACAGACCACCGTGGGCACGAACGGCTCCACGACCAAACCTTTGCCAAATTCCTCCATGACGACCATCGCATCCACCGCGCCGCCGCCAAAGCCGCCATCAGCCTCGCTGAAGGGCATGCCCAGAATGCCGAGTTCGGCCAGTTGTGCCCAAACCTCGGGCCGCCAACCGGCTTCGCTTTCGATCGCGGCACGACGGGTTTCCCAGTCATATTGTTCGCGAACCATGCGCGTCAGGCCGTCGCGCACCATTTCCTGTTCTTCGGTAAAGTTGAAGTCCACTTAATCCCTCCGGTGTCTCTCGTTACCCTTAAAGGCCGAGGATCATTTTCGTGATGATGTTGCGCTGAATTTCGTTCGATCCGCCATAGATCGAAGTCTTGCGCATATTGAAATAGGTGGCCGCCGCATGCTGGGCATAATCGGGGCCGACCGGATACTGGTTTGAGCCTGCATCGCCGGGCACCTTTGCAATATTGCCATACAGAGGTGTGCCGTAATTGCCGACCGCCTCCAGCGTCAATTCCGTCAGGCGCTGCTGAATTTCAGTGCCTTTGATTTTCAGAATTGAACTTTCCGGCCCCGGCCCCTTGCCCGCCTGCTCGCCAGCCAGCGTGCGCAGCTCAGTGATTTCAAGCGCGGCCAGATCAATCTCAAGCTGGCTCACCTTGCGGGCGAAATCGAAATCCTCGATCAGCGGTGCACCGCCCAATTCCTCGACCGCAGCAATCTCGCGCAACTTTTCAACGCCGCGCTTTGACCGGGCGACGCCGGCAATGCCGCTGCGTTCATGGGCAAGCAGGAACTTGGCATAGGTCCAGCCCTTGTTTTCCTCGCCCACAAGGTTCTCAACCGGCACACGGACATCGGTCAGCCAGGTCTCATTGACCTCATAACCGCCATCAAGCAGCTTGATCGGCTTAACTTCGACGCCCGGTGACTTCATATCAACGAGGATAAAGCTGATGCCTTCCTGCGGTTTTGCAGCATCGGTATCCGTGCGGCACAGGAAAAAGCCCCAATCGGCGTGTTGCGCCAGAGTGGTCCATGTCTTTTGGCCGTTGATCACGTAATGATCGCCATCGCGAACGGCAGTGGTCTTCAGCGAGGCAAGGTCCGAACCTGCGCCCGGCTCGGAATAACCCTGGCACCACCACACATCACCGCTGAGGATGCCGGGGAGGTGCTGTTGCTTCTGTGCTTCATTGCCAAAGGTGTAGATCACCGGACCGACCATGGAGATGCCGAACGGCAACGGCATGAAGGTGCCGACGCGGGCATTTTCCTCTGACCAGATATAACGCTGTGTCGGGGTCCAGCCTGTACCGCCATACTCAACCGGCCAAGCAGGCGCTGACCAGCCCTTTTTACCGAGAATCTTGTGCCATGCGGTCATGTCTTCGGGAGACATGTCTTCGCGATTGCCCATCCCTTCGAGGTGCTTGGGGTGGTTTTCTTCGATGAAAGCGCGGACCTCTTGGCGGAACGCAATCTCTTCGGGGGTGAATTCCAGATTCATGGTGTTTTGGCTCCCAGGTGTTTTTCTCTAGAGTGCTTTGTCTGGGCGCTTATTGTCATGCCTCGGCCCACGCTCAAAGTGGAAAAAACTCAAATGCACCCCGCACACTTGCATAGAGTTGCACAATCGCGGCCTTCAGACGCTTTATCGACGTCTTGAGCGACACTGTGCTCTTGTTCTGTCCAAGGCCTTCGCGCAGTGTTGCAGCAATTGTGACAGGCAAATATCGATCAGGGGCACAGCATTCATGACACGATTTATACGATCATCGGCAGCGTTGGCGGCATTCGCGCTGGCGACGCTTTCGAGCGGCGCTGCGGCAGAGGAAGGGTTCTACCAATATCCCAGCGCGCGCGGTGGTGTTCTGGTCTTTGCCAGCGAAGGTGATCTGTGGCGCACAGGTCGCACTGGCGGAAGCGCCGTGCGGCTCACCAACCACCCTGAGGAAGAGCGCCGCGCAAAGCTCTCTCCCGATGGAACGATGGTCGTCTTCAACGCCAGCTATGACAGCGCCAATGACGTCTATGTCATGCCCGTTGCCGGAGGCCCGCCGCGCCGCCTGACTTTCGAGGGCGGAGGGGTCAGCACCATCGGCTGGACACCCGATGGCATGGTGATCTTTTCCTCGCGCATTCGCGGGCGCGGTCAGGGTGAAATTCTCTACACGATTGATCCCGCTGGCGGCGAAGCGAGCGCGATACCGTTGTGGCGCGCGAATGATGTGACCTTCGGTTTCGATGGCACCACTCTGTTCTTCAGCCGCCGGGGTCTCGCCGCGCGGGCCAATGACAATGCGGTGCTGTATCGCGGCGGCGGGATGGCGCAATTGTGGCGCTGGAGCAGTGGATCGCAAGATGAAGCCACTCAATTGCTCGCCGATTTCGGCGCGCCGATCCGCATGCCGATGGCGCAGGGCGGACGCATCTATTTCATCTCTGACAAAAGCGGCGCGGATGCAGTCTGGTCCGTCGCCGAGGATGGCAGCGGCGTCACCAAACACTCCGCAGAACTGCCCTTCCCCGTCCTGCAGGCCTCAATCGACGGCGACGCAATCTTCCTTCAGAACGGGGCCGACCTGCACGTCTTTTCCATCGCCAACTCCAGCCTTTCAACACTGTCGATCGATATCGTCACGGATCGCGAACAGAGCCGCACCCGCACGTTGGACAATCCCATTGAGCAGCTTAGCGCAGCCCGCATAAGCCCCTCGGGCAAGAACATCGCTGTAATCGCGCGGGGCGAAGTCGCGCTCGCATCCCCCCTGTCACGCCGCCGCGTTGAATTTGCCGTGCCCGAAGGTGCCCGCGCCCGCCGCGCGGTAGCCGGGCCGGACGGTGAGTATGTCTACATGATCCTCGACCAAGGGGAGACGCGCGATCTGGTCCGCGTTGCCGCAGATGGATCTGGCGAGCCCGAGACCATCGTCAACGGCTATGACGCGCATATCTGGTCTTTTGCAATGTCGCCCGATGGCAAGACACTCGTCGTTCAGGACAAGGATGCCCGCCTGCAAAAAGTGGATATTGCCAGCGGCCGCATAACCCTGCTCGCCCAGAATGACACTGGAGATGACGATACGTTCGGCGGTGTGACGTTCTCGCCCGACGGGAAATACGTCGCATACTCAGAAAGGGTGCTTGGCCAAGGCGGCAATACCGGTGATATTTTCGTGCAGGATCTGGCCTCAGGAGAGCGTGTGAGGGGCACTTCGGGTAAGTTTCACGACTATGCGCCCGCTTTCTCCGCCGACGGGGCGTGGCTGTATTTCATCTCGAACCGCAATTTCGACCCCACCCCCGGCAGCCCGTGGGGTGACCGGAATATGGGCGTCTCTTTCCCTGATCGTGGAGAAATACATGCGCTGCGCCTCGATCCTGAAGCCGAGTTTCCTTTCCGGCAAGATAACGAGCTGACCGATACCGGCGGGGACGAACCCGACGATGAAAGCGAGGATGAAGACGATACGGAAGAGGATGAAAAGGATGATAAAAAGGACGAGATGAAAGCCAACGTCCAGCTCGCCGGGCTGGCGCAGCGCCTTTACAAATTGCCGGTGAAGCCCGGCGCACAAAGCGCCCTGATGGCCTCTTCCGACTTTCTCTACACCGCTATAGGCGATGAATGGGTCTCCATCGCAATCGACAAGGATGATCCGGCGGTCGAGACATTCTCTTCCGAAGCAATGGGCCTGCAACTCTCCGGCGATGGCGAGACGATTGCGGTTGCCCTGCCCTCTTCCGATGGACCCAAATTCGCGTTGGTCCCGGCAAAGGCCAAAATACCCGAAAAGCTGGATGGTAAGATGGTGCGGCTGGATGACTGGCGGTTGACCGTCAATCCGAAAGCCGAATGGCGTCAGATGTTCCTTGATGCGTGGCGCATGCATCGCGACTTTGCCTATGATCCGGCCCTGCGCGGGGTCGATTGGAACGCGGTTCGCGCCAGCCATGAACCACTGGTCAATCGCATCGGACACCGGGCAGAACTAAACACCATTCTTGCGCAGATGGCGTCACAGCTGGGAATACTGCACAGTCAGGTCCGCTCTGGCGATCTGCCGAGCGATCCGGAAAATGGCGATATGGCATTTCTGGGCGCGCAATATTCGGCCATTGACGGTGGCCTGCGCATCAACCGTATTTATATGAGCGAAGCCGATCTGGTCGATGTTCGCCCGCCGCTGCGGATGCCCGATGTCGATGCAAAGGCGGGTGACGTGATCCGCCGGATCGACGGGCGCGCCATTGCCTCGCTCGCCGATTTACGACTCGCGCTGGCCAACAAGGCCGGGCAGCAGGTGCGCGTTGATCTGACCCGCGGCGGCGCGGATATCAGCACCATTGCCGTGCCCATGAGTGCAAGCGGGCGCTACACCGCCGAGTATTACGACTTTGTTGAAGGCAAAAAGCAGGCGACAGCGCAGAAGTCCGGAGGCGATATCGGCTATCTGCATCTGCGCGCGATGGGCAGCGGAGACATTGCGAGCTTTGCGCGCGACTACTTTTCACATCTCGATAAGGATGGACTGATCATCGATGTGCGCAACAATTCGGGCGGCAATATCGACAGCATCCTGATCTCCATGCTGATGCGCAAACCGTGGGCATTCTGGGGCGCGCCGGACGGCAAGGGGCAAGTCACCACCAATATGCAAAACGCCTATCGCGGACATATCGCGATCCTGATTGATGAACGCACCTATTCCGATGGCGAGACATTCGCCGCTGCCGCCAAATCGCTGGGCCTCGCGCCTCTGATCGGGACCCGCACTGCTGGAGCAGGTATCTGGCTGAGCGACCGTAACCGCCTGACTGACAATGGCGGCGTGCGTATCGCGGAATCCGCCCAGTACGATATCAATGGCAACTGGATCGTCGAAGGCTATGGCATTGCGCCTGACTACGAGGTTGAAAACGGCCCTTATGCGACATTTAATGGGGCCGATGCGCAGTTAGATGCGGCTATCGGTCTCTTGAAGCAAAAGATCACAGAGGAGCCGGTGCGCAAATTGGTACCAAAGCCGCTACCCCCGCTGGGAACGCCCGCCGCCGATGTGACCAAACTTAACTGATGGCGAAAGACATTCTTGACCGGATTTATCAGGTATCCGGCGATAGCCAGATGCGCGCGCTCTATGATGAGTGGGCGCAGGATTATGATCGGGATTTGCAGGAAAGCGGCTATCTGACCCCGGCGCGCCTCGCTGAAGCACTGGCGCAATATGTGCCTGATCGCAGCACGCCGATCCTCGACTTTGCCTGCGGCACGGGACTGTCCGGGATCGAGCTTGCCAAGGCCGGCTTTACGCAGATCGACGGGACCGACCTGTCGCAGGCGATGCTCGATATTGCCGCGACGCGCTCCATTTATCGCACGCTTTTTCGGGTGGAGCCGAACCAGCCGCTACCAAAGCATTTATCGCAATATCCAGTCATCACAGCGGTCGGCGCGATCAGCAAGGGCGCAGCGCCAGCCTCAGCCTATGACGAGCTGCTCGATCTGATGCAGGCGGGCAGTCTGCTCGCACTGTCGCTCAATGATCTGAGCGTGGCTGATCCGGAATATGCCGACATGATCGACAAAAGCGTAACCTCAGGCAAATGTCGCATTCGCCATAAGGCGCACGGCCCGCACCTTTCTAAATACGGCCCAAACAGCGGATCCACCATCACCATCGTCGAACGGTTAGCGTAAAAACATCTATTCCGCGATCGCGGGCGCGGACGGCTCGACGCTTTCCATTTCCGGCTCCCAGCCATCCGCATAACGCTCAAACCATGCCAGAATTGCCGAAGCCTTGGCCGCACTTTGTGACGGGCGCGCGGTGATCGCATGGCTTGCACCGGGCACGCGGACAAAGGCGGTCGGCACGCCCGCGAGTTGCAGGGCTGAGTAATATTGCAATGCCTCGCTAACAGGAGTGCGGAAATCCTGACTGCCCACCACAACCAGTGTGGGCGTTTTGACATTCCCGATCAGCGATAGCGGCGATTGCGCCCAGAACTTTTCGGGATTTTCCCATGGGCGCGAGCCGATCCAGTACTTCCCGAAATAGCCTGTCCCGTCCGCCGTCAGCGCTTGCGTGGTCCAGTTGATCACCGGCTTTTGCGTGGCCGCCGCCTTGAACCGGTCTGTCTTGCCAACAATCCATGACGTCAGGACACCGCCGCCCGATCCACCTGTCACAAACAGAGCGTCAGGATCGGCAATGCCCATTGCAATGGCGTGATCGACCAGGCTGATTAGATCATCATAGTCTTGGCCCGGATACGCCTTGTCGATCTGCTTTGCGAAGGCCTTCCCATAACTTGTGGAACCGCGCGGATTGGCCGAAAGCACGGCGTAACCGTCGGCGGCATACAGTTGATTGTCGGTTGAGAAATGCGGGCCATAGGCGGCAAATGGCCCACCATGAATTTCGAGAATGAGCGGCACCTTGCTGCCCGCTTCGTAGCCCGGTGGAAGCGTCAGCCAGCCCTGTACCTCAAGCCCGTCAGCGCTCGATGCAGTGCTGATTTCGCGCACTTCGCCCAACGCCTTGGTCGTGCGCATGCTGGCGTTGAGGTTCGTCAGGTAACGTGCACCTTTGCCCGCTGCGATCTTGACCTCGGGAGGCCGCGCGGCGGTCCCTCCGGTGAAGGCGATGCTGTCATCATCCGCCACCGAGAAACTGCCGCCGGTATAGGGCCGGTCCAGCCCGCCGCCCGAAATGCCATCCGCGACCTGCCGCACCGATCCATCAAGGCCGATGCGCGCCACGAAAGTCTCTCCGCGCTCGTCATATTGCACGTAGATGCCGCGCGAATCTGCGTCCCACTGCATGCCATCGACGCTGTAATCCCAGTCGCCAGTCAACAGGCGGGCATTGCCGCCATCGCGGTCCATGATTGTCAGTTCGGCGTTCTCATAGGCGCTGCCCACATCGTCAAACCCGATATAGGCGATCCATTTGCCGTCGGGCGACACCATCGCGCCGCTATCGGGGCCGTCGCGGCTGGTCAGCTTTTCCAGAGATAGCGAAGCGGTATCGAGCGCCCAGATGTCGCTTTCGACCGGGTCGGTTTGCCAGTCGCCACTGCGGTTCGCGCTGAAAAAGATCATCTTGCCATCGGGTGCCCAACTGAGCGGTCCGCCGTCATGGTTGGGACCAAACGTCATCTGGCGCGGTGCACCGCCAGTTGCCGGGATGGTGAAGATTTTCTGGAAGCCGGGGGTTA
>Ga0207419_1001705_pt1 | contig 15833 bp, 18 predicted proteins | sample ElkSloMetagenome_4_FD_184723 | JGI IMG/M metagenome (GOLD analysis project Ga0207419, IMG submission 184723) | Hot spring microbial communities from Elkhorn Slough, Monterey Bay, USA - MD2A (version 2) | ecosystem: Environmental > Aquatic > Marine > Intertidal zone > Estuary: Microbial mat ...
TGCTGTACTTTATCGGTTACAGGATGATACTGTGCATCTTTCATAATGGCCTGATAATTTTTGCCATCAATGGAAAGATTGATTAAAAATACGCTGGGATTATAGATAAGTGTTTGAAAATCATTTTCGTATGCATGAAAATGAATATTCTCTTTTCCTCCATAAAGTACGCAGGGAACATGTTTTTGTTTGCGAATTTTCTGAGAGCTTTTTTTGCCGACATCTTTTCTTGCTTCGGCTTTAATTTCAATTGTTTTCATTTATATATGTTATTATTAAAGCAATTACTAATGTTGTGCTACTTAGAATTCAAACAGTGATTTCCCCATCACACGATTGACTTCAATAATTTTGGGCTGCAAAGATAGCATTTAAAATATAAAATTGGAACTTATTGACTGATAATTATAGACTTTATTAATTACATCAGCAAAAATATCAGCAATAGACAGAACTTTTATTTTTGGACTCTCCTGTCGCAGAGGTATAGAATTTGTGATAATGACTTCAGTAATAAAGGATTTTTCAATATTTTCAATTGCATTTCCTGATAAAACACCATGCGTGGCAGCCACTCTCACACTGTTTGCGCCTTCATTTTTCATCATGTCGGCAGCTATGCAGATGGTGCCGGCAGTATCTATCATATCATCTACAATAATAATGTCTTTTCCTTTCACTTCGCCAATCACCTTGAATTCTTCAACAACATTGGCTTTTTTTCGTAGTTTATAGCAAATAACCATCTCGGTTTTCAGAAATCGTGAGTAGGCATTAGCCCTTTTTGTTCCTCCCATATCAGGAGCTGCAATAACAATATTCTCTAAATTAAGGCTCTCCAGGTATGGAATAAAGATAGACGATGCATAAAGGTGATCAACAGGAACATCAAAGAATCCCTGAAGCTGGTCAGCATGCAGATCCATAGTCATTACACGGTCTACGCCTGCAGCAGATAGCGTATTTGCTACCAGCTTTGCACCAATTGCTGCACGGGGGCGGTCTTTACGATCCTGCCGGGCATAACCAAAATAGGGTAGCACAGCTACAACCTTATAAGCAGATGCCCGTTTTGCTGCATCAATCATAAGCAGGAGTTCAAGCAAATTTTCAGCGGGAGGAAATGTGGATTGAATGATGAAAACTGTGCATCCTCTCACAGATTCTGTATAGTGCGGTTGAAATTCGCCATCGGCAAACCGGAGTACATTTGTTTTTCCCAGTTCAATGCCAAAACTACGTGCTATTTGTTCAGCCAGGTATTTTGTTGCTGTGCCTGAAAAAAATTTAATTGGTGTCTGAGGTTTCATTTTCTCTTGTGTATTTGGAGACTTTTATTTTTACAGAAAGGAATGATATACTAAACAGGTTTAATGAACAATGTTTGATAGGGGGTTTACTTTAATCAGTGTTTTGTTTATCAGAGGGATAACATGTTGTTAGTGTATCTGAGGCTGCAAATTTAAAAATAATATGGTTATCTTAATCTTATGTTAGCAATAATTTAACATTAGATTTCAACAACCTATCCCACCTGCCATTGCTGGTTTGTCTGTTCAATTAAGGAAAGCAGTTCTTCCCGTCCCAGTCCGGTTACTGCTGATGTGAGAATAACCGGTGGTAATTCAGTAAAATAATTGTACAATTCTTCGCCGTAAGCGCTCAGAAGATTGGCTTGTTTCTTCTCATTAATTTTATCGGCTTTTGTAAAAATCACAGACATGGGTATTTGATTCTTTGCAATCCAGTAAAGAAAATCAAGATCATTTTTTTGCGCTGGAATGCGAATATCAATTAGAATAAATACTACGGCCAGATTCTCGCGTTTTAACAGGTATGTTTCTGTGAATTTTTTAAATTCAACCCTGTCTGTCTTTGAGACTTTTGCATACCCGTATCCGGGAAGGTCTACCAGATACCAGTTGTCATTTATAAGAAAATGATTAATGGTGGTGGTTTTACCTGGAGATCCCGAAGTTTTAGCCAGCTTTTTCCGCTGCGTTAGCATATTCAGCAGTGATGATTTTCCAACATTTGAACGACCGATAAAGGCATATTCCGGTAATTTACTGTTAGGAAGCTGATTAAATTTTACACTGCTCTTAACGAAATTCGCTGTCGAAATTGTCATGAGGTTATATACACTTCAAGTAATTCGGCATTGTTTTGCGGAATTAGGTTTACATTATTTATAATGGATGGTAACAATACGGTTTCACCTGTAGTAACTTCCACCATTTGATCATCTCCATATGCAATGCTAAATGAGCCCGACATGCATATATAGATTACAAATGAGTGCAATTTAATATAATCTTTTTCTATCGTCCTATCAATATGAAGGAAATTGGTGGTAAAATACGGGCAATCAACAGTCGGCACTGATTGGTTTAATTTACCAGTATTATATTCCGTTTTATATGTGCTTTTCACTGAATAGTCAATGGCATCAAGTGCCAGGTCTGTATGCAATTCTCTTTCGTTTCCTTCTTTATCTTTTCTGTCCCAGTCATATATCCGATAGGTAACATCTGAAGTTTGCTGAATTTCGGCCAGTAATATCCCTGCGCCTATAGCATGCACCCTGCCGGCAGGAATAAAAAATATATCTCCTGTATCAACTTTTTCAAAGTTCAGAATATTTTTAAGAAGCTTTTTATCCAAATGTTCCAGATAGATATCCTTGTTCAATTCTCTCTTAAAACCGGTAATCAATTCTGCTCCTTTATCGGCCTGCAGGACACACCACATTTCAGTTTTGCCAAAAGATTCATGTCGTTCTGCCGCCAGCTTATCATCAGGATGCACCTGGATAGATAAATCGTCCCTGGCATCAATAAATTTAATGAGGAGTGGGAATTCAAGTCCAAATTTATCAAATACAGCATCACCCACCAGGTCGCCCATATATACTTCAATTAGCTCCTGTATGTTATTTCCAGCGAGGAAACCATTTTTCACTACAGAAATATCACCTTTCACGCCACTTATTTCCCAGCTTTCTCCTGCATCTTCTGGGGCATTTTTATGCAGTACTTCTTTAAGTTTTGATCCGCCCCAGATTTTGCTTTTAATTATGGGATTAAATTTTAACGGATAAAGGGTTTTCAAGTTTGTTTCCATTTCAGGCTATATTATAATCTACTACATGCGTTGCTTCCTTAACCCGCGACACAAAATCAAGCACTTTAACATGTTCCGGGTGTACCCGGTAGGCTTCAAGAGTTTCAAGAGATTCAAATTCTGAGACTAATACAAGATCGAAGGCTGCAGGTGAGCCACTGACATTCATGCCGGTTTCAAAATGCTTAATTTCATTGATGTGCGTTGGTAGCGCATCCAGCATTTCCCGGAGTTGCTTAAGGTTTTTTTCTTTTTCTTCTTTTGAAAAAGAAGATTTTAATTTAAACATGACGATGTGTTTTATCATGATTGTGTAATTTTGTATGAATAATATTTACAGGCGAAGCAAAGGTATTAAAATCAAGCAAAAGTAAAAAGTATGTTAATTGTGGGCATTGCTGGGGGAACAGGCTCCGGGAAAACAACTGTGGTAAAAAAAGTAGTGGCTAACCTGGCCCCGGGGGCAGTGAGTGTTATTCCCCAGGATTCTTATTACAAAGACAACAGCCATTTGCCAATGGAGAAAAGGCAGGACATAAATTTTGATCATCCTGCCTCGGTTGAATTTCCACTGCTGGTCAACCATATTGAGAAACTAAAAACAGGTGCCACGGTGCAACAACCCCTCTACAGTTACCTAACCTGTACCCGTTCTCCGGAAACCATCACCATTCACCCCACCCGGGTAGTTATTGTAGAGGGAATTTTAATTCTTACCAATGCACGCCTCAGAGAGTTGCTGGACATTAAAGTATATGTTGATGCTGACCCTGACGACCGTTTGATGCGGGTTATTACAAGGGATACAATTGAAAGGGGAAGGTCTGTAAATAAAGTGCTTGAAAGATATGAAAATACAGTGAAACCAATGCATCTTCAATTTATTGAGCCTACAAAACGATATGCTGATATAATTGTGCCACAAGGTGGAAATAATGCAGTTGGCATAAACATTCTTACCACAATAATTGAAAAAAATTTAACCTGACATGCTTAAACACATCAAACCAGAGGATATCCTTTTTATAGATATTGAAACAGTGCCCGCCAAAGAACAATTTGAAGATCTTCCGTTAAGAATGCAGGAGTTGTGGACAAAAAAGACAAAATTTTTACGGAAAAACGATGAAGAACCATCCGAATTTTATCCGCGCGCGGGAATTTATGCTGAATTTGGCAAAATAATTTGTATCTCTGCGGGTATTCTCTTTGAGGAAAATGGCGTACGTAAAATGAGAATCCGTTCATATGCCGGTGAGGACGAGCAGGAATTACTTATGAATTTCCGGAATATGCTTAGCGAATATGCCTCCAAACGGCGTATTGAACTGTGCGCGCACAATGGAAAAGAATTTGATTTTCCCTATATAGCCAGGCGTTTGCTCATAAATGGGATTCAATTACCTGATTCCCTTGATGTGGCCGGAAAAAAGCCGTGGGAAGTTCCTTTTATTGATACCCTTGAATTGTGGCGATTTGGTGATTACAAGCAATATACTTCACTTAATTTACTCACCCAGATTTTTAATATTCCAACACCCAAGGATGACATTGACGGCAGTATGGTTTTTGAGGTGTATTATAAGGAAAAGGATTTGCCAAGGATTATCCGTTATTGCGAAAAAGATGTGCTGGCCCTTGCACAATTACTCATGCGCTACAAAGGAGAACCCCTGGTAGATAATGCGAACGTACACTTTTCTGATATCTAAAGCTAAAGCTATATATTTAAAAAGTCAAACAATTGCTGCTTAAATAATGCCGGTTTTTCTGCATGCAGCCAGTGCCCGGCTTCCGGTATGGTGACTATTTTGGCCTTTGGAAAATACTGTCTGATAATAGTGTGGTCCTCGTTTGTAATATAGTTTGAATTTTCTCCTTTTAAAAAAAGCACCGGAAACCCTGAAATTCCTATGCCATCTTTAAATTCAGATGCAGGCAAGCCTTCCATGATCCTTTCAAGATTATTTTTTAAGCCAGATAAATTCAGCATCCAGATAAAGTTTTTTTCATTGTCCCGGGTTACGTTTTTTAGCAGAAATTGCCTTACACGTTTGTCACTTATTGTTTTCGCCAATTGCTGATCAATGTCTTTCCTGCTTTCTGCTACTTTCAAATCAATTTGTAAAAGGGCATCTATTATTTTTGCATGATTAACCGTGTGAAAACCAAAATCATCAGTATTTTTATAGGATTTTGGTGATATATCAACCACAATTAGTGAAGAAACCATTTCCCTGAACTTTGCCGCAAAGAACATGGCGGTCTTACCCCCCATGGAATGGCCAAGCATAGTAGCCTTGGAAATATTTTGCTTTTTACAGAATTCGGCCACATCCTGGCTCATCAGTTCATAATTATGTTCAGGGTGGTGGGCTGATTCACCATGGTTTCTCAAGTCAAGCAGGTAGACGGTAAAATGATCTGCAAGAGATTTTGCCATGGTAAACCAATTGTCTGATGACCCGTACAGTCCGTGTAGAATAATAAAGTCCGGGCCTTCTCCCAGTTTTTTAAAGTTCAGATCCATGCTGCTATTTTTTATCGGTACCTTTTTTAATTTCATTCAAATACATTTGGATTGTGTTTTCCAACCCAAAATATAAGGCGTCTGCTATCAGCGCGTGACCAATAGATACTTCCTTTGTAAATGGAATATGGCTGATAAACCATGATAGGTTCTGCAGGTTCAAATCATGGCCGGCATTTATCTCCAGTCCGGCATCTTTGGCCGCCAGCGCTGCATCCTTGAAAGGCCTAATGGCTTGTTCAGGAGATTTGTCAAAAGCTGAAGCATACGGCTCCGTGTATAACTCTACCCGCTGTGCACCTGTTTTTGCAGCATTTTCAATATTCCTGATGCTGGTATCTATAAAAACTGAAGGACGTATGCCTGTTTCCCTTAATTGAGCTATCACATCTTTCAGAAAGGTTTCATGCTGCACGGTGTCCCATCCTGCATTAGAGGTGATGGCATCAGGCGGATCGGGCACAAGGGTAACCTGGTCGGGTTTTACTTTTGTTACCATTTCAAGAAAAGCCGGGGATGGATACCCCTCAATATTAAATTCTGTGGAAATTATTTGTTTAATTTCATAAACATCTTTTCGGCGGATATGTCTTTCATCTGGCCGGGGATGGATAGTAATTCCCTGTGCGCCAAAGCGCTGGCAGTCTATCGCAGCTTTTAAAACATTGGGTATTTCTCCCCCACGTGCGTTTCGCAAGGTTGCAATTTTGTTGATGTTAACACTTAACCTTGTCATTTATCTTTATATATTTAAATGGTTGATATAAAATGATTAATTTTATGCAAAAATAAGATGAATTACGGCCTTATAAAAATATGTTAACAAAAGAGCTTATATCAGATACTGTTCCTTCATTGAAAACCACTGATACTGGTTCTCGCGCCCTTTCATGGATGGATATATTCAAGGTTTCTCATCTTCCGATAGTAAAAGAGAAAGAATACCTTGGCCTTATTAGTGATAAGGATATTTATGATTTGAACATGGCAGATGAGCCCGTATGCAATCATGGACTTTCCCTTATATCTCCTTTTGTAACAGACAGCCAGCCAATCTATGATGCCATTGCAATGATTGCCCAGCTAAAGCTTACAATTTTACCAGTGCTGAACAATGAACAGGAATATCTTGGCGTAATAACAAACACGGATATTGTTCATTATTTTTCCACACTTCTTGCTGCTGATCAGCCCGGAGGAATTATTGTGCTGGAATTACATATTAATGATTATTCATTGTCGCAAATAGCGCAAATTGTTGAGAGCAACAATGTTAAAATCCTGAGCTTGTATGTTCACTCCCCCAAAGACAGCACAAAACTTGAAATAATTATTAAAGTTAATACCCTAGAACTGACTTCTGTACTTCAGACTTTTAGCCGGTACGATTATAATATCAAAGCTACTTTTAATAAAGATGATGAAATGGAATCAATTTATTCTTCCAGGTATGAAGCTTTTTTGAGATATCTGAATGTATAAAGCATCCTGTTTTTTAAACTCATTGGTTTAATGTGTGGGAGAGTGGAGCTATAAATGGAACACAGGTTTTTTTTGATAACATTTCACATATAAATAGGTATCTTAACAGAACAGGACGGAGATGTATTTTTTAAGACTAATTTTGAGTTGATATGAGGATTGCAATTTTTGGGAAGACTTTTAGTGAGAGGTTTTATCCCGGGATTAAGGAACTCTATAATATCTTTCTGTCGAAGCAGGTACAAGTGCTCATTTACGCGCCATTTAATCAGTTTATCCAAAGCCTTTCACTGGATCTTCCCAAAGTTAAGCTGTCAACATTTACCTCGTTTGATGATCTCGACCGGGAAACTGACCTGATGATTAGTATCGGAGGAGACGGGACTTTTCTTGAAACAATTACCTACATAAGAAACCTTGGTATTCCAATTATTGGAATAAATACCGGAAGACTGGGCTTTCTGGCAAATATTGCACAACCGGAAATAGAAACAGCCATGGAATCCATTTTTAATCACCATTATAGTTATGAACCCAGATCGCTCCTTCATTTAAAAGGGTCTGCAGGTAATTTTGCCAACTTTCGCTATGCTTTAAATGAGGTTACCGTGCAAAAAGAAGGTTCAAATATGATTACTGTGAAAGTATATTTGAACGATGATCTTCTAAACATTTACTGGACAGACGGACTGATTATTTCAACACCGACAGGTTCCACCGCTTATTCTTTAAGTGTTGGCGGACCAATTGCCACCCCTGATTGTTCAAATTTCATTATCTCACCCATTGCTTCCCATAACCTGTCAGTACGACCTATTGTTATCCCCGATCATTATAAATTAAAACTCATTATTGAAAGTCGCGACAAACAGTTTCTGCTTACGCTCGATTCACGAACCGAGGTGGTTGACCAACCCCTCGAAATTGAAATAGAAAAGTCAGAATTTTTTGTACGAATGCTAAAGTTAAAAAACACTAAATTTCCCGCCACACTACGTAATAAATTGCTATGGGGGGCTGATAAAAGGAATTAATTTACTCATTTACCTGTAACTAATTGGCTGTAAAACCGTTTCTTATAATATACTACAGTTTTTAGTTTAGATTAATAAAAGAATAATAAAAAGTTTGACAGATAAGTTTTATTTATTGATTTTAAAACGGTTATCTAAATGACTTTTATTAACTTTGTCGTTTAAAACATACCGATTATGAAGAAATGTTTATTTTTCTTATTGGCTGTGTCATTAGTTGCCTTGTCAAACCATGAATTGCATGCGCAACGATGGAAACTCATGCGATATGAAGTAATGCTTGGAGTGGCTTCCACCAATTATTTTGGTGATATTGGAGGAGCTGCCGATGAAAATAATTTGTTTGGTATACGGGACATAGAGCTTAACCATACCTTACCTTCATATAATATTGGTATACGTTACAAAACCCAACCAAGAGTTTCTGTTAAATTTAATTTTCTTTACGGGAATATTAAAGGCGATGATGTTGGATCAAAAAATGAGGAGCGTGCACTTTCTTTCACTGGTAGAATTATCGAACCCTCATTTCGGTATGAATATTATTTTATCCCTGAGGAGAGAAGAAACCGATCCAATGCAATTTTTAATAAAAGAGGGATGATAAATAATTATTCCACCGTAAGTGCCTATGTTTTTGGTGGATTAGGCGGAGTTATTTACAATGCTGAACTAAGCGGAGATTTATCTACAAGAACCCCTGAAGAATACACTAATGATGGAAGTTTTGCGTTATCAGTTCCAATAGGCGTTGGAGCTAAATTTTTTATTGATCAACACCTGATTATTGGGCTAGAGTTTAGCGGGCATTGGACAAGTACTGATTACCTTGATGGATTCAATTCAAGGTTTGCAGCGAATACTTCAAACGACATTTTTTACGTTACTGGATTAGAAATAATATATAAATTGCAAAATGACCGAAGAGGAAGGCCAACATTCCAGCGTAGGCCTTATTAGTTACTTAAAACCTAAAATGAAAATTTTTAAAACCTTATTTCTATTCACCTTAGTTTTTCTCGGACCAACCCACTTGAATGCACAAAATAAACCCGAAATTGGATTCTTTGGCGGAGTGTCCTACTATATGGGGGACATTAATCCTCAGCAGGTTTTCTACTCTCCCGGGCCTGCAGTCGGTGGATTGTTTCGATACCTGATAAATCCCCGATATGCAGTACGACTGCAGTTAAATTATGGGCAGTTAAGCGGCAGTGACTTAGATTTTTCTGACAATTTCCGGCAGCAACGTGGCGCCGCTTTTAACAATAGTCTGGTGGAAAGTATCATAGTAGGTGAGATAAATTTCCTGGAATTTTTGCCCAAAACCAATGCCCGCGATTTTACACCCTTTATTTCAGGCGGAATTGGTTATGCCTTTCTTGTCAATTCCTCTGTACCATCAAAGAATCATCTTACCATACCATTTTCTGTTGGAGCAAAAACCAGTATAAATCAAAACTGGAGCGTTTCTGTTGAATGGTCATTCAGAAAAACATTTTTCGATAAGTTGGACGGACTTGCAAACCCAGGGAATGATATTTATCAATCATCCTTTCATAACAATGACTGGTATTATTTTGCCGGCGTTGCATTAAGTTACAGGCTTTTTAATGATGCAGGTAATTGCCCTGTCTATCAGTAAACCAGTGTTAGCACAATGTCATATAAAGAACAGATTAAAAAAGAGAAGCTGCCACACCATGTGGCTATTATAATGGATGGAAATGGCCGTTGGGCCAAGCAAAAGGGCAACATTCGTATTTTCGGTCATCAAAATGGTGTAAAGGCGGTAAGGGAGACAGTAGAAGCTGCTGCTGAATTGGACATTGGTTACCTTACCCTGTATGCCTTTTCAACAGAGAATTGGAAAAGACCAAAATATGAAGTAGATGCCCTTATGACGCTGCTCGTTTCCACGATTAATGAAGAAACTGAAACGCTTCAGAAAAACAACGTCAGGCTGACAGCTATTGGCGATATTAAAGCACTCCCAGCAGATGTGGCAAGAAATTTAAAAGAAGCCATAGAAAAAACAGCACAAAACAGCGGATTAACACTTGTTTTGGCTTTAAATTATAGTGCCCGGTGGGAGCTGATTAATGCTGCCAAAAAAATTGCAAGGGCTGCAAAGAATGGAGATGTTGCTCCGGAGCAGGTAAATGAGGAATTATTAGCCAATCATTTGGAGACTTCTAAAATACCTGATCCTGAGTTACTTATAAGAACAAGTGGTGAATACAGAATAAGTAATTTTCTGCTTTGGCAAATTGCTTATGCAGAATTATACTTTACAGAGATACTTTGGCCTGATTTTAGAAAGGAAAATTTATATGAAGCGATTGTTAATTACCAGTGTCGAGAAAGAAGATTTGGAAAAACCAGTGAGCAAATGCAAAATGAGTGTTTATAAAAATATGTACCGTTCAATTATTATCAGTTTCGTTTTTGTTGTAGGATTTGGCTTTCTGCGTCCGGCTTTTGCGCAGGAGCCTGAGTTTGGAAGAGTAGTGGAATACGCTGCACCTGATGAATATACCCTTGCCGGGATTACAGTTTCGGGTGTCAAATACCTTGATGAAGATGTTCTTATCAGCATAAGCGGATTAGAGATAGGCCAAAAAGTCACCATTCCCGGTGATGAAATTACCGGCGTAATAAAAAAATTCTATGAGCAGGGGCTGTTTAGTGATGTAAAGGTCTCTGTTACAAAATTTGAAGGGACCAATGTATTCCTGGATATTTACCTTCAGGAAAGACCACGCCTGAGCAAACTTGAAATTTCAGGAGTGAGCAAATCAGACAAGGAAGACATTCTTGAAAAAATATCTTTGCGCAATGGTAGTCAGATAACGGATAATCTGCTGAGCAATACCGAAAAAATTATTCGGGACTATTATATTGAGAAAGGTTTTTACAATACCGATGTTGAAATGGTGATGAAAGATGATACCACTTACGCAAACAGGGTATCTTTAAACATCCAGATTGATAAGAATGACAAGGTAAAGATTGAAGAAATATACATTACAGGCAATGAAGCTTTTCCTGATAAACGATTACGCAGGGTAATGAAAAATACAAAAAAGAGAAATCTTAATTTTTTCAAACCTTCTAAATATATCAAAAGTGATTTTAAGGAAGATAAGGAAAGCCTGATTACTTTCTATAATGAACACGGATACAGAGATGCCGCTATTTTGACAGATTCTATTGAGCGGGTAAATGAGAAACGTATAAATCTGTACATGCATCTGCTGGAAGGAGACCAGTATTATTTTGGTGATGTTACCTGGGTAGGAAATACCAAGTATCCGTCTGAAATTCTGAATTCTGTATTAGGCATTAACAAAGGTGATATTTACGATCAGCAATTGCTTGATAACCGTCTGCAGATTGAGGAAGATGCAGTTAGTTCACTTTATCTTGATAATGGATACTTATTTTTCCAGGTTACACCTGTTGAAAAAAACATTGAAAATGATACCATTGACTTGGAGATGCGTGTTTATGAAGGGAAACAGGCCCGTATTGATGAAATTATTATTACCGGTAACACCAAAACGAATGAACATGTGGTGCGCCGTGAAATACGCACAAAACCCGGGGAATTATTTTCAAAAAGTGACATTATTCGTACGGTGAGGGAATTGGCCAATCTCGGGCACTTTGATCCTGAAAAAATAGAGCCCAATCCAATTCCAAACCAGGCCGACGGCACAGTTGACCTTGAATATAAACTAGTAGAACGTGCCAATGACCAGTTGGAAGTATCAGGTGGCTGGGGTGCAGGCATGCTTGTTGGAACCATCGGATTGCGGTTCTCTAATTTCTCCGCATCCCGGATTTTCGATCCAAAGGCCTGGCGACCTGTTCCATCGGGTGACGGGCAAACACTTAGTGTCCGGGCACAATCAAATGGAAAGCTCTACCAATCCTATAACATGACTTTTGTTGAACCCTGGTTTGGGGGTAAAAAGCCCAATTCTTTTTCAGTTTCTCTTTTCTATTCCAAAATTAACCGTGCAGAAAGAGGTGGTTCTTTTGGGCAAATATTTCAACCTTCCGACGAATATATGATTGCTCGCGGAGCCTCTGTAGGATTAGGAAGAAGACTGAGGTGGCCTGATGACTTTTTTACCCTGTACCACGAACTGAGTTATCAGAATTATAAACTGAATGAGTATTACAGTAGTTTTCCGTTTAATAATGGTACTTCTCATAATTTAAGTTTCCGTACTACACTTGCCCGAAACTCTGTTGATCAGCTGATTTATCCCAGAAGGGGATCTTCATTCACGTTAGGATTGCAGCTAACACCACCATATTCTTTATTCCAGAATAAAGACTTCGCAAGCATGGGGCCGGATAAAAGATATGAATTCATTGAATATCACAAATGGACATTTAAAGCTGATTGGTATTTAAAGTTGATCGGCAACCTGGTGTTGGCAACCAAATCGCACTTTGGTTTCTTAGGGCATTATAATAATGAACTGGGCCCCTCGCCGTTTGAAGGCTATGACGTAGGTGGTGATGGAATGACCGGCTATAACCTGGTTGGACGGGAAACCATCGCTTTGCGCGGATATGAAAATAGTTCTTTAACGCCCGTGGTAGATGGAAGCCGCTGGGGAAACATTTACAACAAATATACCCTTGAGATGCGTTATCCCATTTCCCTGAACCCGCAGGCTACGGTGTTTGCCCTTGGGTTTCTGGAAGCAGGTAATGCTTGGTACGATTTTGAATCATTTAACCCGTTTTTAGTTAAGCGGTCTGCTGGTGTTGGTTTAAGGGCTTTTCTCCCCATGTTTGGACTTTTAGGTATAGACTGGGGATATGGATTTGACAGGACGCCGGGAGCAGCTGAAGTAAGCGGAGGCCAGTTCCATTTTGTTATTGGTCAGCAATTTTAATATCTCTGTATTTGTCTGCAGAAATTTATTGTTAAATTTTAAAAACAAACATATGAAAAGATTAGGAATTATAGCCGCCCTGCTTTTTTTAACCGGCGTGGCAATGCAAGCACAAAAATATGCATTTGTAGACACTGATTATATTTTACAAAATATACCAACCTACCAGGCTGCGCAGGATGAACTTGACCAGCTTTCAGAGCAATGGCAGGAAGAAATTGAAGAAGAAATTTCAGAAATTGATCGTCTTTATCAGGAGTTTCAGTCAGAAAAAGTCTTACTTACTGAGGAAATGAAGCGAAAGAAAGAAGAAGAAATAGTCAGTAAGGAAAGGGAAGTAAAAGAACTTCAAAAAAAGTACTTCGGACCTCAAGGATCGCTCTTTCAAAAACGTGAAGAATTGGTAAAGCCTATTCAGGATGAGATTTATCTTACGGTAAAATCAATTGCAACAGAAGGAGGCTATGCCGTAATATTTGATACTTCTGCCGGAATGAGCATGCTTTACAATGATCCTAAGTTTGATAAATCAGACGAAGTACTCACCCGGTTAGGTTATAAGAATTAATTTTCTACATTTGTAGGAATTTTCTTATAAAAGAAGGAGAGTTTTAACGGATACTCCATCTGGAGAAAATCTGAGCATATTATTATAAATACAAATAACTAAATTTTTTACTCGTGAGACAATTATTTTTAAGCGTACTATTATTAGCAGTTATACCCTTTGCAGGTATTCATGCCCAAACCAAAATTAAGCTGGGACACATTAATTCTCAGGAACTTATTGCTGCCATGCCAGAGAGCGACAGTGCCCAGGCCCAGCTCAAAAAACATACCCAGCAACTTGAAACCCAGCTGGAAAAAATGCAGGTTGAGCTTAATAATAAGTATGAAAACTACATCAATGAAGCTGAAGAAATGTCAGATCTTATTCGACAAACCCGTGAAACGGAATTGCAGGAAATGCAGCAACGCATTCAACAATTTCAGATGACAGCTGAACAGGACTTACAAAATACACGAACAAAATTGTTCCGCCCAATCTTTGACAAGGCTAATAAAGCAATTGCTGAAGTGGCAAAAGAGCAAAATTTTTATTATGTATTTGATTCTGGATCAGGAGCTTTGGTATACCAGTCTCCGGAAAGTGAAGACATTATGCCATTGGTAAAAGTTAAATTAGGTATTGAATAAACTGTTTATTTAAGAGTTAAGGCCATTTTTCTAATCCAAAAATGGCCTTTTTTATATTATTGCTTTTGACATCAGATAATCCCATAGGTATTTTCGATTCCGGTCTTGGTGGTTTAACAGTGGCCAGGGCAGTAAAGCAATTGCTGCCTGACGAACAAATTATTTATTTTGGAGACACCATTCACCTTCCTTATGGTGATAAGTCGGTGGAAGCAATTACATACTATTCGGAGAAAATCGCAGATTTCCTGTTGGAATCTAAGTGTAAAGCAGTGCTGATTGCATGTAATACAGCCTCTGCTCTGGCTTATGAGCATGTAAAAAAGCATGTGGCTGAGCGGGCACTTACCATGAACGTAATTGATCCGGTGGTAGATTATGTTGTCGCAAGTCCATTTAAAAATATTGGGATAATTGGAACTAAGAACACCGTTTCAAGTGGCACTTATCCTAAAAAAATCAAAGAAAAAGCTTCAGGAAAAAACATTGTGTCTCTTGCCACGCCTCTGCTGGTTCCAATGATTGAGGAAGGTTTTGTATTTGATGATATAAGCAATGCCATTATAAGGGCATATCTGTCAGATCCCGGCATTAAGAATATAGAAGCACTTATTTTAGGTTGCACCCATTACCCCATTATTAAAAACCAGATAAGTAAGTTCTATGATTTTGATAAAGAGGTGCTTGATAGTGCTCAGATAGTTGCAGCAGCGCTAAAGTTAAACCTGGAAAATAATCATTTGCTCAACAACAGTAGGACGGAGACAAAACGAGATATCTTTTTTGTATCAGACTACACACCGTATTTTCCAAAAATTTCAAAAATGTTTTTTGAAAAGGAAATTCCCATACAGCAGCAAAATCTTTGGAAATAACTATTCCTTGTACCACCCGGCATACATCACATAATTGTTCGCTATCTTTTCAATCATTTCTTTGGTTTGTTCAGGATTGATCTCTTTGGTTCTTCTGGCTGGCACCCCGGCATAGATGCTGTTTGGTTCCACTTTTGTGCCGGCCAGCACAACGGATCCGGCTGCAACAATAGAATTCTCACCTATTACCGCATGGTCCATCACAATGGCGCCCATACCAATCAAGACATTTTTCTCAATATATGCGCCATGAATAACTACATTATGGCCTACTGAAACATTGTCTTCTATTTCTATAATTGATTTTTCATAAAGGCAGTGCAATGTGCTGCCATCCTGGATATTTACTTTATTGCCAATACGAATGGAATTTACATCACCGCGCACAACGGTTTGAAACCAGAAGCTACAATCGTTACCAACTATAACATCACCGATAATTGTTGCATTATCGGCTAAAAAGCAGTTGTTACCAAATGTTGGAGTAAAGCCCCGGACTGATTTTATTAATGCCATATTTTTTTAAAGCACAAAGGTAGTCATTTTTACGGAAGCCTTCTCTTTTGTGTTTTTCAATATTAATTAGGCTTGCGCGAAAACTCATGTTTCTGATGAGAAAAGTTTAGGTTCAAGGCTTGGGAAGTCAGAAAAAACGCAGTTTACTTATGTAAAT
>Ga0207419_1001708_pt1 | contig 15803 bp, 12 predicted proteins | sample ElkSloMetagenome_4_FD_184723 | JGI IMG/M metagenome (GOLD analysis project Ga0207419, IMG submission 184723) | Hot spring microbial communities from Elkhorn Slough, Monterey Bay, USA - MD2A (version 2) | ecosystem: Environmental > Aquatic > Marine > Intertidal zone > Estuary: Microbial mat ...
TTCAAAAGAACAGTTTTAAAGGCATTAAAATCATAGAATTATTAGTCGCCTATAGGTCTAAAGGAAGAAACTCCAAATTTCTTAGCTTCTTGTTTAGCCTTTGGTACTAGTTCCTCAAGATTAGCAATTCTTGAATCGTTACTTGGGTGTGTACTCATAAATTCTGGTGGTGACTGCCCACCACTAAGCGCTTTCATACGCTTCCACAGTTCTGGTGCCTCTTCTGGGTTGTAACCGGCAATAGCAGATAAATACAATCCTATTTTATCGGCCTCTGTTTCGTGGGCTCTACTAAAAGGTAACATTCCTAAAACTTGTGAACCTACACCGTACGATTGATTAAAAATACTCAAGGCCTGATCATCATTTGCCAAAGCAATATTTCCCGCCACCGCAAGACCTTGTTGTATATATGCCGCACTCATACGTTGCTGACCGTGATTTGCTAAAGCATGAGCTACTTCATGGCCCATAATGATGGCAACACCTGTTTCATTTTGTGCTACTGGTAAGATTCCTGTGTAGAAGGCAATTTTACCTCCAGGCATGCACCAGGCATTGACCTGTTCAGAATCAATGAGTGTATATTCCCATTTGTAGTCCTCTAAGTAACCTTGATAACCATTAGCGTCTAGCCAACGCTCAGCTGCTACAGCTATTCGTTGTCCTACTCTTTTAATCATTTCTGAATTCTGAGTTCCTGTAATGACCTCATTCTCTGATTTTACTTCGTTATATTGCGCAAATGCCGCAGGAAATAATTGATCATTAGAGACAAATGCCATCGTTTTTTTTCCTGTAAATGGATTGGTAGCACAGGAAAACATAAGAATTAAAAGCGTAATAAGAGCAATTGATTTTTTACCTAACATATTTTTTATTTTACTAATAATATAACACTTTCTTTTTTTAGAAACAAAAAATAGTAGAAAGTCACTAAAATTAAATTATTCCTTTAAATGTAACTCAGAAAAGTTCTTATCTACTACAATAGTATGGGTACCATTCTGAATCAATTGTTCTAAACTTATATTCTGGTTATCTACTTCAATTTCTTTAATGGTAAACGGTAAACCGTGAATTACAATTTTAAAGGTATTGTATTCGGTAATATACTTCCCTTCTTTATGCTGGTTAATAATTAATTCTTTTGATCTTCCGGTAAGTTTAAAATTTCTCAAACTGTATCGTCCTTTAGTATAATCATAACCATCATTTGCATCACTAAACAGTACACTATCTTCGACACCTTCTTTGTAATAAACATCTAGGGTAATTTGATCTATATTTTTTTCACCAACATATTGTTGAACTGGGTATTTCGGTATAATAGCTCCTTCTTTTATATATATGGGCATACTGTCAATATCAGCGTCCACCCACATTTCCTTACCGCCTTTTACGGTCTCATCGGTCCAGAAATTATACCATTTACCTTTAGGAACGTACATTCTGCGACCTTTTGCATTGGGTTCTTGTACGGGACAAGCCAAAATATGTTCACCAAAGATAAATTCGTCTGTGCGATAATGGGTTTGCACATCGGACTGATCGTAAAGAACTAAAGACTTTAATAAAGGAGTACCGTGATCTACGTAATTCCAGAATGCCGTATATAAATACGGAAGTAGTTGGTATCTTATTTCTATAAATTTTCTTACAATTTTAGTAACATCTTCATCAAAAGTCCAAGGCTCTTGCTCTCCATGGTCACCAGAAGAATGGACTCTGAAAAATGGATGAAAAATACCGAGTTGGATCCATCTTGTAAACAATTCCCCTGACGGTTGCTCTGCGAAACCTCCGATATCACTTCCTACAAAAGAAAAGCCAGACATGGCCATACGTTGGGCTTGTATGTTAGCAATCCATAAATGATCCCAAGTAGCGACATTATCACCAGTCCAACTTGAGGTATATCTTTGGGTCCCTGAATATGCGGCTCTGGTAATAACAAAAGGACGCTTAGGATAGGCGTATTTCTTCAATCCTTGATAGGTAGCTCTTGCCATTTGCATACCGTAAATATTATGCGCCTTTCTATGACTGCAAGGATTGCCATCGTAATCATGCCTTACATCATCAGGAAATGTTTTGTTGGGAACTTCCATCACGGCGGGTTCGTTCATATCATTCCAAACCCCTTTAACACCAATATCTTCTATCAGTTCTTTAAAGAGTCCAGACCACCATTCTCTAACCTCAGGATTTGTATAATCTGGGAAATAACATTCCCCAGGCCATACTTTACCTTTCATGTAGGCTCCATCGGCACGCTTACAAAAATAATCCTTTTCGAGCCCCTCTTTAAACACTCTGTATTCTTTGTCTATTTTAATACCAGGGTCTATGATAGCCACGGTTTTAAATCCATCCTCAGCAAGTTCTTTTACCATACGCTTAGGATCTGGAAAATATTCTTTATTCCAAGTGAAGCATCGAAAGCCATCCATATAATCAATATCTAGATAAATTGCATCACATGGGATTTGTAATTTTCTAAATGTTTTTGTGATTTCTTTTACTTTCGCCTCTGGAAAATAACTCCATTTACACTGATGAAAGCCAAGAGCCCACATGGGAGGTAGTTGATGCGGTTTACCCGTAAGATCCGTATACCCTTCAACGACATCATTCATTTTTGGGCCATAGAAAAAATAATAATTCATTTCTCCACCTTGAGCCCAAAAACTAGTTACATTTCTTCGCTCGTTAGCAAAATCAAAATAAGATTGAAACGTATTGTCAAAGAAAATACCGTAAGCTCTACCGTGGTGTAACCCTGTATAAAAAGGAATGGTTTTGTAAATAGGGTCTGTTTCTTTTCCATAGGCGTAAGAATCTGTGACCCAATTAGTATAGCGTTTTCCTTTTAAGTTTAAATGATTTGGTTTATCACCCAGTCCGTAGTAGCTCTCACCATCATTTGAGACTTTACTCATTTTTACAATATTACCGCCAAACTCGTAACTTTCTTCCCAATGAAACCCTATTTCGTCCTTATTGATGAGAACATCATCTTTAACGTCAAAAATAGAAACACTAAGATTCTCTTTTGAAATAACACATTTTAATTTTGATGTGATTACCAAATAATGATCATCAGATCCCGTTATCTCTAACTTGTTATAGCCTTTGTTGGCATATTTGGTAATAGCATATGAAAAATCGTTGTCAAAATTGCCAACGGTTGTATATCTAAATCTAATAACACTGTCTCTAACAACAGTGAGTTGTAGAATAACGTCATTATCTGTATAGAAGTAAAGTTGATCTACATCTTTCTTAAAATCAACTATTTTTGATGGAAAAAGATTTCCTTTATTTTCTAACTCTGTATTTGTAATCATAGGAGCACCGCCATTTAAAAAATCGTGTAAAAAAACACAAAAAATGGCGCATTTAAAAGTTAATTACGCGCTATTTATAAGCGTTTGTAAACTACAACGATTGCGTTTTAAAAATGTTATGTCTTTAAATAACTTATTGGTACTTAAACACTACAAGACCTAAGGGTGGAATAGTTATATTTACAGAGAAGTCTCTAAATTGCCAAGGTTCTTCTTTAGTCTCTGATATTTTATTTTTAAATGTGCCACTGCCGTGATACTTTTTTAGATCACTGTTGAAGATTTCTTTAAGTTTTCCTTGATTTGGAACACCGGTTTTGTAATCAGTTCTTGGTATAGGAGTCATGTTAGCCGCAATGATCAGGTCATCTTTCTTATGATTACCCTTTCTCATATATACTAAAACAGAATTTTCACTATCGTTATAATCTATCCACTCAAAGCCATCTGCATCGAATTGTTTTTCGTGCAAAGCGGCTTCATTCTGGTACAACTTATTTAAGTCTTTAATGAGTGCTTGGATACCCTTATGGGGTTTAAATTGCAGCAAATGCCAATCTAAACTCTGTTGAAAATTCCACTCTTCGCTTTGACCAAATTCTGCACCTTGAAATAGCAGATTTGTACCAGGATGGGTAAACATATAGGCGTACAACAATCTCAAGTTAGCAAAACGTTGCCACTCGTCGCCAGGCATTCTACCTAAAATGGACTTTTTACCATATACTACTTCGTCATGACTTAAAGGAAGCATAAAATTTTCAGTAAAGGCATATGTCATAGAAAAGGTCAAGTCATTTTGATGATGTTTTCTATAAATAGGTTCTTTGGCAAAATACTGCAGGGTATCATGCATCCAACCCATCATCCATTTCATACCAAAGCCCAATCCACCCAAACTCGTTGGTTTTGAAACCATTGGGAACGATGTAGATTCTTCGGCTATGGTTTGTACATCAGGATAATTTTCATAAACCGCTTCATTCATTTCTCGCATAAAAGCAATAGCTTCTAGGTTTTCTCTACCACCAAACATATTGGGTTCCCATTCGCCATCATCTCTAGAATAGTCTAAGAATAACATTGATGCCACGGCATCTACTCTTAGACCGTCAGCATGGTATTGATCTAACCAAAACAAGGCATTGCTTATAAGAAAGGATTTCACTTCATTTCTACCATAATTAAAAATTAAACTTTTCCAATCGGGGTGATATCCTTTTCGTTTATCAGGGTGTTCATAAAGGCTAGAGCCGTCAAAAAAGCCTAAACCGTGGGCATCTTCAGGAAAATGAGAGGGCACCCAATCCAAGATTATTCCTATGTTATTTTGATGCAATTTATCTACTAGTAACTTAAATTCTTCAGGATATCCAAAACGAGATGTCGGAGCAAAATATCCCGTAAGTTGATAACCCCAAGACGGGTCATAGGGATATTCCATAATTGGCATGAGTTCAACATGTGTAAAGTTCATGTCTTTGAGGTAATCTACCAATTCCTCTGCTAATTCTACGTAAGATAACGCTCTGCCTTCCTCAATTTTTCGCTTCCAAGATCCTAAATGTACTTCATAAACAGAAAACGGGGCTTGTAAATTGTTTTTTGTTTTGCGGCTCGTCATCCAGTCTTTATCCTTCCAATCGTATTGATCTTCCCACACTACTGAAGCTGTATTTGGTGGATGTTCGGCACGGCGCGCATAAGGGTCTGCTTTTTCGGTCTTAATATCGTTATGATGACTGTGAATTTTATATTTATAAAGGTTGCCTTTACTAACCTCAGGAATAAAACCTTCCCAAATACCACTTTCGTCCCATCTTACATTGAGTTGATGCTCTCCTTCTAACCAAAAATTAAAATCACCAACGACTGAAACGGTCTTGGCACTTGGCGCCCAAACCGCAAAATAAGTTCCCTTTATTCCATTAAGCGTCAGAACATGCGAACCGAATTTCTCGTATAAGCGATAATGTTTACCTGCTTTAAATAAATTAATGTCAAATTCGGTAAATAAACTGTGTGGTATAACCTCTGCCATAGGATTAATTAATTATTTATAATATTTGAAATTCCTTTCAACGGAATAACTGCCCATCTTGGGCGAGAGTTAAGTTCATAACCCAATTCGTAAACTGCCTTTTCCAGCAATGCGTATTTAAGCAAAAAAATTCGCTCTTGGTTGTAACCGATGTTGATATTCGCATCCTGTATTTTAACAATATAAGTTCCTAAAAACAAACCTATTAGATACATGTATAATACTTCTGCCGCCTCAAATAAGGTTTCTTGATCGTGTTTATATTTATCCGAATTGTTAAAGATTGTTGCATAAAGCGCGTAATGAAATGATCTAAATAATCCTGCCACATCTTTCAAAGGAGGCTGTTTTACTTTTCGGTCTCTAATCGTACTCTCTGGTTCGCCCTCAAAATCCAGAATATAAAAGTCACCATCTTTAACCAAGATTTGACCCAAGTGATAATCTCCATGAACACGTAAACGTTCTCCTTTTAACTTGGTCCAATCGAAATTTACAAAGCGCTTTCTAATGTCATTTTTCTGTTCTAGGAACTGCTCTGCCAGTTCTAAAGCTAAGCCGTCTAACTTATGTAAATTGTTCTCTACCGCATTAATTCTGTTCTGAAATTGATAGAGCAATCTGTTTTTTAGCCACACTGTATAGTCACCATTAAATCGGGTTGGTGTAAATGCTGTATCTTCAAATTCACTACCTAAAGCAATATGCATTTCAGCGGTTCGTTCTGCAAGTGTTTGTATTTTTGAAAACAAGTTAAGCCCCACCCAATCTATGATTTGTGGAGGAATATCTCTTATATCTAAACGTAAGAAGGGTTCGGTTTTAGGTAAATGCGCTACGTTTATTTGTTTGATATCTAAATTTAAAAACACCTTGTGAATTTCATTAAGAACATAAGTCCATGCATCACCTTGATTAGGGACTAATTCCTGCATTAGCGCAATAGTGATATTGACGTTTTCGCTATCCTTGATCTGAACACTGCCCAAATAGGCTGGTGTATTTTTAAATTCTTTTTTCTCTGAAAGAAATCTACTCATTTCATAATCAGGATTGCGATCGGCATATATACGTCTAAAGAATTTTAATACGTACTTATCGTTGTAGATTATAGAGGTATTACTTTGTTCCATTCCCATAAATTTGGAACTCTCATAGCCTTCACTTTCAAATAAGAGACTTTTTTGGTACTGTACTCTACTTTTATCATTAGGTATTGCCGTAAGAATGCGCTCAAAAACAACACGTCTAAAAGCTTCGAGATTGGTAGCATCTATAATGTAGCCGGATTGGTCTTGGATGCTTATGGGTAAAATACGATCTGATTTGGCAAAATTTTCATCGGAAACGAAAGCTATAGGCAAAAAATAATGCTGATAGAATGCTTCGTAAAAATTAACCTCTAAAATTAAACCGTAATAGACTTCTTCGTTTTTTTGAATTCTAAAAAACTCGGAAAGTTCTATATATTTCAATTTACTGGACTTACCACCGTACCAACGTTGTTTTACGATGTAATCCTCTAAAACATCAGATAAAAATATATTGAGAAAATCGTCGTCATTCATCAGGTCTTCCCACGCAATTTCAAAATTATAGGGGGCCTGTTGTAGGGTGGTCTGCTTTGTTTTCTTTTGAGCCATTTTTATTTATTTATCCTAAATATATGAAATGGCAAACTAGGATGCAACTCAATAAAATTCCATTCGTTGTACCAATTATAGCTGCTTCCAGTTACTAAGTCATGAACCGTTATGTGGTGCCCTGCAAGAATTCCTAATTCTTTTAAAGGAAGTTGCACTGTACCTTGCTGAGGATAGTAAGGGTCTAAATTAACTACCACAAGAATCTCGTTACTTTTATCTTGATTGTATTTATAGTAAGCAATTAAATTGGGATTTTCTATAGAACAAAATTTAATATCATTGGTTTGCTGAAGCGCTTCTTGCTCATGACGTATTTGATTAACACGAGTTATTATTTTAGTAAGCTTGTTTTCTTTAAACCAATCATAGTGACATATTTGAAATTTCTCGGACATAAAATACTCCTCTTTACCAGGAATAGCGTCATTAATCATTTGCTCAAAGACGGGACCGTAAATACCAATATTAGAACTTAAAGTAGCCGCTAATACATAGCGCTGAATGTATTTTGCTTCGTTGGCGCCCTGTAAATGGTAAGGATTAATGTCTGGCGTATTTGGCCAAAAATTGGGGCGCATGTATTCTTTTTGGTCGGTTTGTGTAAGCTCTTCTACATACGCTATTAATTCTTCCTTATTATCGCGCCATGTAAAATAAGTGTAAGATTGAGTATATCCTTGCTTGGCTAATTGCTGCATCACCTTTGGCTTTGTAAAAGCTTCAGCCAGAAACAAGACGTTAGGGTGATTTTTCTTCACTTCAGAAATAATCCAGTTCCAAAAATAATACGGTTTGGTATGTGGGTTGTCCACTCTAAAGATAGAGATGCCGCAATCTATCCAATGTAAAAGTATATCCAGACATTCTTGCCAAAGGTTTTTATAGTCTTTGCTTTCCCAGTAAATTGGTAAGATATCTTGATATTTTTTCGGTGGATTCTCAGCGTACTGTACCGTACCATCTGGTCGCCATTTAAACCATTCTGGATGGTCTTTCACCCAAGGATGGTCTGGTGCTGCCTGCAAGGCATAATCCATAGCAATTTCAATACCTAATTTTTTTGCCTTATTTATTAAGCTCTTAAAGTCTTCAAGATTTCCTAATTTAGGGTGAATATCCTTATGACCGCCTTCGGGTGAACCAATGCCCCAGGCAGAGCCCACATCGCCCTCTTTTGCTGTGGTGGTATTGTTTTTACCTTTTCGGTTCACATAACCAATAGGGTGAATCGGTGGAAAATACAAGGTATCAAAACCCATATCTGCAATGCGGCTTAATAGCCGTTCGCAGTCTTTAAAGGTGCCATGTTCACCTTCTTTTTCTGAAGCCGACCTTGGAAAAAACTCATACCAGGTACTGAAACGCGCCTTTAAACGATCAACGTATACCCTAAAGGTTTTGGAACTATTGACTAAGTGCTTCTCTGGGTATGAGTAAAATATATCATGTAATTTTTGAGACGTTGCTTCTGCAATGGCCTCATTATACTGTGATTGATCTTGAAAAATTTCAAGGCATCGCTCAAGATAAATTTTATCGGCCTTGTTAACTTTTTTAAGAAGTGGTTTAATATAAGTTACCCCCTCAAGAAGCTCAGAATTAACCTGTTGACCATCTTCAATTTTACGCTCTATACCATGTTGCCAATTAAGGGCATAATCTACCCAACCTTCAATTTTGTAGTCGTAAAAGCCTTGCTTTTTTACCGTAAAATGTCCTTCCCACTCATCATTATTTATGAGCGTGAGCCTTTGCTCTTGCCACTGCTTCGTACCTTCATGTTTATACCGCACTGCAGCCGCAATAATATCGTGTCCGTCAACTAAAACATGTGCCTTAATAGGTATGATTTCGTTTATAACGCGCTTAATAAAAAACTCACCGTTATTAATTTGTGGATACACGTGGTCTATGACGACCCTTTTTTGATTTAGCATAGAAACATAATATTAGTGTCGTAAAAATAATAAAATTAGAAGCATATCCTAATACCATCAAAATATTACAATAGCCTACTCTATTTTATAATTTTTAGGAATGATGGCACCTTTTTTAATCACCACGATACCATCTTTAACTATGTAATTATCGGTTTCTATATCATTTAAGTGTTTTCCGCCATTTATGGTAACATCATCGCCAATTCTACAGTTTTTATCTATAATGGCATTGTTAATGGTACATCGCTCACCTACACCCATTAAAATATCTATCTGTTTGTTGGAAATCTCGTCTAAGGTCTCGTAATAATCGCTCCCCATCATGTATGTATTGGTAATTACCGATTCTTTACCAATTCTAGACCTTATTCCAATCACAGAACGCTCTATTTTAGCAGCGTGAACAATACAGCCATCAGAAATAACGGTTTGTTTTAATTCTGTACCACTAATCTTAGATGTGGGCAACATACGTGCTCTTGTATAAATGCGCTTTTCTTTGTCGTAAAGATTGAAGCTTGGAATACTATCTGTTAAACCTATGTTGGCCTCAAAAAAGGACTCAATATTTCCTATGTCTGTCCAATAACCCGGATATTCGTAACTAATTATCTTGTGTGTATTTATACATTGTGGAATAATTTCCTTACCAAAATCTACCGTGTCGGGTTCATTCATTAATTCCACCAAGACTTTTCGATTAAATATGTAAATACCCATAGACGCCAAATATTCACGTCCTTGATTTTTCATTTCCTCACTCACATCAGACTCCCATCCTTTTAGCTCCTCTAAGGATGGTTTTTCTATAAAAGAAGTAATCTCTTTTTCCTCATTAGATTTTAAAATACCAAACGCAGTAGCTTCTTTTGGCTTTACTGGTTGGGTAGCAATAGAGATTTGTGCCCCTGAATTTATATGCTGAGAAATCATTTCGTTAAAATCCATTTGATATAATTGATCACCCGATAGGATTAAGGCATACTCGAAATCATTATTTAAAAAATGGTGCATGCTTTGCCTTACGGCATCTGCAGTTCCTTGAAACCATCTATCGCTAGCAATAGTTTGCTCTGCGGCCAAAACATCTACAAAAGCCGAGCTAAAAAAACTAAAATGGTAAGTATTTTTTATGTGTCTATTTAAAGACGCAGAATTAAACTGCGTCAAGACATACATGCGTTTTAAGCCACAATTAATACAATTGGATATAGGTATATCTACCAATCTGTATTTACCGGCTATAGAAACTGCTGGTTTTGATCGTTTTTCTGTTAGAGGATATAAGCGTGATCCTTGGCCACCGCCTAGGATGATATTTAGAACTTTGTTGTTATACATTTTTAGCAATTATTTTATGATACATATTTTTTGTTTGCTTAGCTATGGCTTTCCAGTCAAAATGCTCTTCAACCCGTTGCCTGCTATTTTTAGCCATGGTTTGCCTTAATTCTTTGTCTTCGAGCAAGGTATTGATAGCATTTGCCAGATCTTTAGAAAATTTATCTGCGTCAATAGGTTCAAAGGGCGCTACCTTTTGTTGTTCAACAGGTACTAACAGCCCCGTTTCTTCATGAATTACAACCTCTTTAATACCACCTACCGCACTCGCCACCACCGGTGTTTTACACGCCATGGCCTCAATGTTTATAATACCAAATGGTTCGTAAATAGATGGACAACAAAATAGGGCCGCATGAGAATAGAGCTGAATAATGTCTTGCTTATCTAACATCTTATCAATCCAGAAAATATCATCGCGGTTATGAGACGCTTTTTCTACTGCGCGTGTCATTTCTATAGCAATATCATCCGTATCTGGAGCACCAGCGCATAATACCACCTGCACCCCTTCATTTATAAATTCAATGGCCCGCACTAAATGAATTATACCTTTTTGACGCGTAATACGTCCTACGAATAACACATAAGGTTTATCAGTATCTATTCCATATTCCTGTAATACAGTAGTTTGGTGCGTCATTTGGTATTGCTGCAAATCTATACCATTATATATCACCTCTATTTTGTCTTCATCAACCTTAAAATGCTCTAATACTTCAGATTTTGTTCCCTCAGAAACAGCGATAATCCCATCGGCCATTTCAATTGCTGTTTTTTCTATCCAACTAGACATATCATAACCTTTCCCCAATTGCTCTCGCTTCCAAGGTCTTAAGGGCTCTAGCGAATGGGTAGTAAGTACTAAAGGTTTTCCGTAGCACAATTTAGCCATGATACCTGCAAAATGCGAATACCACGTATGGCAATGTACCACATCGGCATCTACTATTGGCGCCGCTATTTCTAAATCTGTGGCAAGCGTATTAAAAATAGATTTTAATTGTTGATCTGCATGATTAAAACTTTCCTTCGGACTTTCATATCCTTTTACAATTAAATCATCTTTACGATCATTTTGCTGCCCAAAAGCTCTAACTTCAACAGAAATGAGTTTTGATAATTCTGAAGCTAAGTACTCCACATGTACTCCTGCTCCACCATAAACATGAGGTGGATATTCTTTTGTGATAAACAATACTTTCATAGGGAAATATAAATACAACACATTTTAAGCATATACCTAAGGTTGCTTATAAAGATAAGCAATTTGAAAGGCGATACAGAATAAAATACTATTAATTATAGGTTAAATCGTATGGTAAATAACCGCAATCGCAGTACTTTTAAAATAAAAAAATGAAATTTAAAGGACTTGTTTTAATTATATTATTAAGTGTAAGTTGTAAAGGAAAGACTCAGGAAAACACCAAAGAAAAAGACAACTTTAAAATTAATAAGACCGAGGCCGAATGGAAAGCTGAACTCACAGACATGGAGTATTATGTAATGCGCGAAGAAGGTACAGAACGTGCTTTTTCTAGCCCATTAAATAGTAATTACAAACCCGGAACTTATGTTTGCGCAGCTTGTGGTACACCGTTATTTGAAAGTGAACATAAGTTTGACTCAGGAACAGGTTGGCCAAGCTTTGACAGAGCCATTAAAGGAAATGTGGCTTATTCTACAGATAAGAAACTTGGGTATACCAGAACAGAAGAGCACTGCGCAACCTGCGGCGGCCACTTAGGCCACGTGTTTAATGATGGCCCTAAAGCAACTACAGGCAAGCGTCATTGTATTAATGGTGTTGCTTTAGAATTTGTACCCGAATAACAATTATACATCTGTTATAGTAAAAAGCCTTTCACGTTAATGAAAGGCTTTTTTTATGAAAAATTCTAAAGATTATTTAGTCTTCGTAAATAATTTCAGCATTTTTCACTTTCTCGTCTAAGTCATTCATGGAATTAACATAGGTATAATTGTTGTTAAATACACGATCAACTTTTTTTCCTATTATGATATGTTTTACATCTAAATCAGGTGCATCAAGATCTACTTGATCTTGAATTCTTACGGTTTTACCTCCAAGATCTGTATCAAGCTTTTCTAGCTCAGATATAACATATAGTCTATTTTTACTAGCTCTTATTTGCTCAATCTCAATCTCGTGTTCTGTTCCGGTAACCTCGGCCTCTACCATTACGGTTCTTTCATAGGTTTCTTCACCTGGCATATTTACATCTATGTAAGGCACTTCAACTTCTTCTTCTTCCATTACCACAACCACTTTAGGTATTTCTACCATTCTTGTTTTCGTTCCTATGTCTACATCTGCCCAATTAACGTCATATTCAGGCAATTCCCCAGCTTCTGTTTCAACGTCAACATCCATTTCAGGTAATTCACCAGATTCTTCTTTGTCAACCTTACAGCTGGTAATAAAGAACGCTATGGTTAAGAATAATATTAATTTTTTCATTTTTTTAGTATTTTACAATTACGTGATTAAATTAATTACTGCAAAGGACTAATCACTTATCCCAAACCTATATAACAAATGTAAAGGTCATAAGCTTCATAAAGTATCTGTAATAATTTTAACATTTGCTCAAATGCCAAAATTTGGTGTTTGGATTTTTAATATTTGTTTGGGGATTTTCATACTTTTGCACTTCATTTTTCAATTAAAAAACTTTCGCATGAGTAAATATGATATTATCGTCCTAGGAAGCGGTCCTGGTGGTTATGTTACAGCTATTAGGGCTTCGCAGTTAGGCTTAAAAACAGCTGTTATAGAGAAAGAGAGTCTTGGTGGAGTTTGCTTAAACTGGGGGTGTATACCAACAAAAGCCTTATTGAAATCCGCCCAAGTCTTCGAATATTTAAAACATGCTGAAGATTATGGCTTAAAAGTTAAAGAGGCTAAACACGACTTTGATGCTGTGATTAAACGTAGCCGCAATGTTGCTGACGGTATGAGTAATGGTGTAAAATTCCTCATGAAAAAAAATAAAATCGACGTCATTGAAGGCTTTGGAAAACTTAAAGCAGGAAAAAAAGTAGAAGTTGACGGAAAAGAATACAGTGCAGACCACATCATCATTGCTACAGGAGCGCGCTCTAGAGAACTTCCAAGCTTACCTCAAGATGGTAAAAAAGTTATGGGCTACAGAAAAGCCATGACCCTAGAACAACAACCTAAAAAAATGATTGTAGTTGGCTCTGGTGCTATCGGTGTAGAGTTTTCTTATTTATACAATGCCATGGGAACAGAAGTCACTATAGTAGAATATATGCCTAGAATTGTTCCTGTTGAAGACGAAGAGGTGTCTAAACAATTAGAACGTAGTTTTAAAAAATCGGGTATTAAAATTATGACTTCTGCAGAGGTGACTGCTGTAGACACTTCTGGTGAAGGGGTCAAAGCCACTGTTAAAACTAAAAAAGGAGAACAAGTATTAGAAGCAGATGTTGTTTTATCTGCAGTAGGCATTAAATCTAATATTGAAAATATAGGCCTAGAAGACGTCGGTATTGCTGTAGATCGTGATAAAATTTTGGTTAATGACTATTACCAAACCAATATTCCTGGTTATTACGCTATTGGCGATATAACGGCTGGACCTGCTCTTGCACACGTTGCTTCAGCTGAAGGTATTTTGTGTGTTGAAAAAATTGCGGGCCATACGGTTGAAGCTTTAGATTATGGCAATATTCCTGGATGTACCTATTGTTCACCAGAAGTGGCAAGTGTTGGCTTAACAGAAGCCCAAGCAAAAGAGCAAGGCTATGATATTAAGGTAGGTAAATTTCCATTTTCTGCATCTGGAAAAGCCAGCGCCAGCGGCCATAAAGACGGGTTTGTAAAAGTTATATTCGATGCTCAATACGGAGAGTGGCTAGGTTGCCATATGATTGGTGCTGGTGTTACCGATATGATTGCTGAAGCGGTTTTAGGTAGAAAACTAGAGACAACCGGACATGAAGTTTTAAAGGCGGTACATCCGCATCCGACAATGAGTGAAGCAGTCATGGAAGCTGTTGCAGATGCCTACGACGAAGTTATTCACTTATAATAAAAAAACTATAAAGTGTTATAAGGTCGCTCTAAGAGCGGCCTTTTTTATAAATAATAACCTACCCCTAAGAAAAGCCCGTTAGGCGCTATTTCATTGATACCTAAAGCAAATTTGACATTGAGGTTAAATCGGTTTGTAAGTTCATAAACGGTACTGAGGTCAAACCCTATTTTTAAACGATCTGAAAAAAAATCGAAAAAATAATTAAGACTAGGACCTACCATTATATTAAAACTTTTAACCACCTTGTATTTTGCGTATAAGGGTATATTAAGAAATTTAAAATCGTTTAAACCAATATAGAGCACCTCTGGCTGAAACGATAATTGCTTTGTTAGTGCTATATCTGAAAATGCACCAATGAAAAACCCGGTTTCATTAGTTACGGAACTTCCAAAACTTCCTTCGTTGACACTAAAGAACGTAAAATTAGCACCGCCTTTAATACCAAATCTCGTGGGCTCTTGAGCATTTCCCATGCATGTAGATACCAGCAACAACGTTATTATAATCAGCCTATAATTCATCTTTAACTTAATTTATTACGTTAATCTAAAGACCATTTTAAATGGTGCTTTTAATCTAAAAAACTTTGTATGGCCAAGTCATAGCTTTGCAAGCCAAAACCCAAAATAACTCCTTTAGCATTAGGTGAAATATAAGACACATGCCTAAACTTCTCTCTGGCATGAGTATTAGAGATATGCACCTCCACAACTGGAGTATCAATAGCCTTTACAGCGTCTGCAATACCTACTGAAGTATGGGTGTAAGCCGCAGCATTGAGAATAATACCATCATAACTAAAACCCACATCGTGTAGCTTATCTATAAGTTCACCCTCTATATTGGACTGAAAATAATCAAGTTGAACGGTGGTATGTTGCCTTTGAAGTTGATTAAAAAAACTTTCAAAAGTTAGATGGCCGTAAACCGATGGTTCTCGTTTGCCCAGAAGATTAAGATTGGGACCGTTAATAATAATGATCTTTTTCATAAGGTAAAGATATTAAAATATGAGCATAAAAAAACCGAAGCTGAGCGCTTCGGTTTTTTAAACATATGTCAAAGAGATATTAAAAATTAAATACCCCGCCGATATTTAAGGAAGAACCTGCATTTAATCTGGTAAAATCATCAGAGTCTTCTAGAATATTTGTAATCCCAACTAAGCCTTGAAAATCAAACAAAATACTAAAAGCACTAGAAATTTCTAATTTATAACCGATACCATAAGAAATTCCTAATTGAAATGAATTAAGAAATTCTTTTACATCGACCCCATCTTCTTCAGCTTTTAATAAAAACCCAGGAGTTAAACCGAAATTTAAATTCCACTTTCTAGTAGATCCAAAATGCCAATTAGCATTTATTGGTATATTTAAATAATCTAGCTGAAG
>Ga0207419_1001709_pt1 | contig 15796 bp, 15 predicted proteins | sample ElkSloMetagenome_4_FD_184723 | JGI IMG/M metagenome (GOLD analysis project Ga0207419, IMG submission 184723) | Hot spring microbial communities from Elkhorn Slough, Monterey Bay, USA - MD2A (version 2) | ecosystem: Environmental > Aquatic > Marine > Intertidal zone > Estuary: Microbial mat ...
CCCCCGGTCGGCCGTGCCGCGGCGGGAGCGGCGGGAGCGGGGCCGGCGCGTAGGCGACCTGCTGGATCGGCGGGCATTCGGCGGGATCGAAATAGGCCTGGGTCGCGCCCTGCGGCAGGCTTGAGGCGACGCTGCCAGGCGCACCTGCATAAGGCTCGCACTCGATCGTGCGCTCGACGATCCGGCGGCGCCGCGGCTCGGGCTCGGGGATCGCGCGCTGGCGCGTCTTGATGTATTTCGGTTCTGCGGTCTGCGGCGCGGTCTTGACGTATTTGCCTTGCCGCTCGGTTTCGACGAGGCGCCCGTCGAGGTCCGTGGTGTATTCAGGCTCCTCGGTCGTCATCGGCTCGGCCGTGCGCACCGCGCCGCCCTGCTGGGCGACCTGCAGCGCGCCGCCGGTCATCAGAGCGACGCCCGCGGCGGTGGCGGAAAGCTTTGCGGCTGCCAGTTTGAGCGACATGGACTCACCTCGAAAATGCGATTCATCGGCGCAGGTCGCCGGACAGCGAACCTGCTCCGGCGCGAATGTGCACTTGTCCTTGTGGTGGCGAAGGCGCTGCGGGGGCAACGCCGTTAACCACCTTGGGAAACCAAGAATGGCCGGAATCGCGCGGCAATCACTGCTTTTGAGCGGGCCTGTCCCATTCCGGCACCGAAAGCGCCGAGAAAATCAGCCGCGTGACACGGATCGGTTAACGGGCGAGCGCCCTCATTTACCATCCCCGAACATGCCGATCTGGCTTTCGGTCGGTCCGCTGGGCGGCGTCATGCCAAGATGCTCCCAGCCCGCATCGTTGAGCACGCGCCCGCGCGCGGTCCGCGCCAGCAGGCCCAGCTGGATGAGATAGGGCTCGACCACCTCCTCGACCGTGTCGCGCGGCTCGGCGAGCCCTGCGGCGAGGGTTTCCACCCCCACGGGTCCGCCCTTGTAGGTGGTCGCGATCATGGTGAGATACTTGCGGTCCATCGCATCGAGGCCGAGCCGGTCGATCTCCAGCCGGGTGAGCGCGTCGTCGGCCATCGCCTTCGTCACCTTCCGCTCGCCCGCGACATGGGCGAAGTCGCGCACCCGGCGCAGCAGCCGCCCGGCCACGCGCGGCGTGCCGCGCGAACGGCGAGCGATCTCGCGCGCACCCTCGGGCTCGATCGCGAGGCCGAGCAGCCGCGCGCCGCGCGTTACGACGAGGTCAAGCTCGTCATGGGTGTAGAAATTGAGCCTGACCGGAATGCCGAAACGGTCGCGCAGCGGCGTCGTCAGCAGGCCCTGCCGCGTGGTCGCGCCTACAAGAGTGAAGGGCGGCAGGTCGATCCGCACGCTGCGCGCCGATGGCCCCTCCCCGATGATGAGGTCAAGCGCCCGGTCCTCCATCGCAGGGTAGAGCACTTCCTCGACCACCGGGTTGAGGCGATGGATTTCGTCGATGAAGAGGACGTCGTGCGGCTCGAGATTGGTGAGCAGCGCGGCAAGATCGCCCGCCTTCGCGATGACGGGGCCGGATGTGGCGCGAAAACCGACGCCCAGTTCGCCCGCAATGATTTGCGCGAGCGTCGTCTTGCCGAGCCCGGGCGGGCCGAAGAACAGCGTGTGATCCATCGCCTCGCCCCGCCCGCGCGCGCTTTCGATGAAGACGCGCAGATTGTCGCGTGCGGCCTCCTGCCCGATGAACTCGGCGAGCGATTTCGGACGCAGCGCGGCGTCGGGGTCGCCGGGTTGCGGCGCGGGGGAATGGAGGGGTGTGTCGGTCATCTCAGTCCTGCATTCCCGACCGCGCCATAGAGCTCGCCGTTCCGGTAAAGCTGCCACGTTTCATAGCCTGACGACCATGTCAGGACTTGCAGCGAGAACCCATTGTCGAACGCAATGGCGAGGTCTCCGGTCCGCCCGTCAAACGATGCCGCCGAGATCCGCGACGCACTAAGGGCTTCGCTGCCTTCGGCCTCGGCGTCGACCGGGGCGCGCAAGCCGAATTGATGTCCGTCATCCTCGCTGGTGACGACGATGCTCTTCGCGCCGAGCAGACGCCACCCGTACGTGCTGATGGTCCATTCGGCGCCGACCTCGATGCGCCATTGTCGTTCTTCGCCTCTGCGCGGTCTTGCGGACGCACCGACGACCCAGGCTTCCAACTCCTTTGCAAAGGCATCGGTCTTCGATTGCTTGGCAAACAGCTTCATCAAAACGGGTTCACCGTATAGCCGCGCTGCTGCAGCACCGCGTGGGCCGTCATCGCCGAAAGCGAAATCTCGACGCCGGGAATGAGGTCCTCCGGCGCGATGCCGTAAGCGACCGCGCTCTGGCCGCACAGGACGAAGCGCACGTCCTCGGCCAGCAGCGCCTCGACCAGCGCGCGCGAGGGGTTTTCGCCCTCGGGCCGGGCCACCAGTTCGACCGAGGCCTTGCCGTGCACCACGACTACGAGGCGGATGTTCTCCTCGGGCACGCCGTGCGCCACATGCATGTTGAGGAAGCGCGCCGCCGCCATGAAACCGCGATTGGGGCTGCCCTCGGCGGCGGGCGTGCTCACGTCGAAGGCGACCGCGAATTCGGCGTCCCCGGGAAGCTGCTGAACGCCGGGGACGGGTGCGTGTGGGCCGAACTCCTCCAGCACCGGGCCGGTCTCGAACGCGCTCATGTCCTGCGCCGCCGCCGGGGCGGCCATCGAAAACGCCAGCGCCGCGATTGCTGCTCTCATGCTCATGCCTGTCTCTCCCTTTATCCCGCTGCCTTCTTGAGCGCGACCCGGATCAGCTCGCTCTCGCCCGCACCCTCGCCCAGTTCGGCCTGCGCGCGGGCGACGGCCTGGGCGGCGACGGTAGGCTTGAAGCCGAGATTTTCGAGCGCGCTCACCGCATCGGCGCTGGCCGAGCCCGCCAGGGCGACCTTCGCCATCCCCGCGCCGCTGCCGGAGCCGCCGGGCAAGGCTCCCGCCCTGTCCTTCAATTCGTTGACAATCCGCCCCGCGAGCTTGGGGCCGACGCCATTGGCCCGCGCCACGCTCGCCGCGTCGCCCGAAGCGCAGGCATCGCGCAATTCGCCGGTCGAGAGGGCCGAAAGGATCGCAAGGCCGACCTTGCTGCCCACCCCCTGCACGCCGGTCAGCAGGCGGAACCAGTCGCGCTCGCTCGCTTCTGCGAAGCCCAGCAGGCGCATGTCGTTCTCGCTCACCTGGAGGTCGGTGTGGACCGTGCAGGCCTCGCCCACCTCGCCGAGCGCGGACAGGGTCCGGGCCGAGCAATGGACAAGATAGCCGACGCCGCCGACATCGACGATCGCCCAGTCCTCGCCCGTTTCGTCGAGGCGGCCCTTGAGCTTCGCAATCATGGTTCTTTTCTGCGCTACCGCTTCGCTGCTTGAGCGCATCCTTGTCGCTCAAACCCGGACGGATTGCCAGACGGGTGCGCGCGTTATCGTCGGCGCGCAGGCCTTCGCAGTTGCGGAATATCGACATGTCCGGCGAATCCGCTAAGGCTCCGCCCCATGAGCTTCAACACTTTCGGGCGCGTGCTGCGCTTTTCGACATGGGGGGAAAGCCACGGGCCTGCGCTGGGGGCGGTGGTCGACGGCTGCCCGCCGGGCCTGACCTTGCGCGAAAAGGACATCCAGCCCTTCCTCGATGCACGCCGTCCGGGCCAGAGCCGCTACACCACGCAGCGCAAGGAGGCCGATCAGGTCCGCATCCTTTCGGGCGTGTTCGAGGAAAGAACCACCGGCACGCCGATCCACCTGATGATCGAGAACACCGACCAGCGTTCGAAGGATTATTCCGAAATCGCCCGCTCCTATCGCCCGGGCCATGCCGATTACGCCTATGACGCCAAATACGGGCACCGCGACTATCGCGGCGGCGGGCGCAGTTCCGCGCGCGAGACGGCGGCGAGAGTCGCGGCCGGAGCGGTCGCGCGGGCGATCATCCCCGAAGTCACGATCCATGCCTATGTCTGCGAACTGGGCGGCGATGCGATCGAGCGCGAGGCGATCGATTACGACCAGATCACCCGCAACCCCTTCTTCTGCCCTGACAGTTGGGCGGCGAAGCGATGGGAGGAGAAGGTCGAGAAAGCGCGCAAGGACGGCTCGTCGCTCGGCGCGGTGGTCGAATGTGTCGCGCTCGGCGTTCCGGCGGGCTGGGGCGCGCCGGTCTATGCCAAGCTCGACGCCGACCTTGCGAGCGCGATGATGAGCATCAACGCGGTCAAGGGGGTCGAGATCGGCGACGGTTTCGAGGCGGCGCGGCTGACGGGCGAGCAGAATGCCGACGCGATGTCTCCCGGGCCGGACGGCAAGCCGGTCTTTGCGAGCAATCATGCAGGCGGCACGGCAGGCGGGATCTCGACCGGGCAGCCGGTGGTGTGCCGGGTCGCGTTCAAACCGACCAGCTCGATCCTCACCCCGGTCCCCTCGATCAATACGGATGGCGATGCAGTCGACGTGATGACCAAGGGCCGCCACGACCCCTGCGTCGGCATTCGCGGCGCGCCGGTGGTGGCGGCGATGATGGCGCTGGTGCTGGCAGACCACAAGATGCTGCACCGCGCTCAAGTAGCGTAAGCGATAGCGCGACAAGAAAACGCTCAAGTAGCGTAAGCGATAGCGCGACAGGGCCTCGCTCAGGCAGCGCAGGCGCTAGCGGCGCAAGAGAGCGCCTTCGTCCGGCTGCATCGCCCTTTCGCAGAGCCCTTGCTTGTCTCAAGTCGATGCTGCGGATACCGCGCCGCGCATGATCCGCAGCCTGTTCCGATCAGCCCTTGCAGCAAGCTCGACCGCAATCGCGCTTGCCGTCGTCCTGCCCACCGCGCCCGTGACTGCGCAGAGCGCTGCGCAGGCGCCATACGAAGACAGCCTTTCCGCAGCCGAAGCGCGCGCCGATATCGCCGCTCTCTACGACACCATGCAGGCCGAGCACGTCGACCTCTTTGCCCGCCGGACCCGCGCGGAATACGACGCGAAGATCGCCGAAATCGCGGCGCGGATCGATGGGCCGATCGCGCGCTCAGCATTCCACCGCATGGTGCAGGAAGCGCTCGCCTTCGGCCGGGTCGGCCACGCGAAGAGCGATGCGCCGTTTCTCGATGTCATGACGCATGTCCAGGAGGGCGGCACGATCATCCCGCTTTCGGTCACCTATCGCGGCGAGGCCATGCTGACCGACCAGTGGGCGAGCGAGGGCGATGCCATGCCCCCCGGCTCGCGCGTCATGCGGCTTGGCGGGCTGACCCTCGCCGAATTCGAGCGGCGCGCGGCCAAGCTTGTCTCGGCGGACACCGATCGGCTGCTGCGCGCCCAGATCGAACTGGGTCTGCCTGCCTATCTGTTCCTGGTCTTCGGTCCGCGCGACACGCTCGAAATCGAGTTCATCGCCCCCGATGGCCGGCAGGAAAGCCGCGCCATTCCGGCCCGGGGTTTCGGCGAGATGTACGCCCTGCAGGCCGCGCGCCCGGTGCCGAACGCATCGCGGCCTGCTTCGATGCGGGCCTTCGAGGATGTCGGGGGAGGGGTTTTCTACATCAAACCCGGGCCATTCTTCGCGACCGAGGAAGAACGCGGCGAAGGCGGCGAAACCTATGCCCTCGAACCCTACCGTGCCTTCGTGCGCGAGGCCTTCGCCGCGCTCGCGGACAGCGCGGCGAAGGACCTCGTCATCGACCTGCGCGGCAATCCGGGCGGGGATGCGAGCTTTTCCGATCTCGTCGTCGGGCGCGTCGCCGACCGACCCTTCGCCCAGTCCTCGCGCTACGAGTTGCGCGCCGGACCCAACACCAAGGCGGCCTGGGCGCAGCGCGAGCCTGAAGGCGACGGCCTCGGTGCACGCATTGCCGACGCGCTGGCGCGGGCCGAACCGGGAGAGAGGATCGCGATCGAGGTGCCCGAAGCGCCGCCGATCGCCGACAATGCCTTTTCCGGGCGGGTCTTCGTACTCGTCGATCGCCATTCCTATTCGAACGCGGCGGTCGTCGCGGCGATGATGCAGGATCTGGGCCTTGCTACGATCATGGGCGAGGAAACCGCCGATCTTGCAACCACGTACGGCGCGACCGAGACGTTCACACTGCCTGCATCCGGGGTCAAAGTGATCTATCCCAAGGCGTTCATGGTGCGCCCCTCCGGTTCGCTCGCGGTGCGCGGGGTCGTGCCCGATTTCGCGATTCAGCCCAATCCGGTGGGCGCGGCCGAGGACCGGATGCTGGATACCGCGCTCACCCAGATCCGCCTCACGCGCTGAGCCTGTCAAGAGCTCTTGACTGACAAGAGCTCTTTACTGTAAAAACCTCTTGTCAGGCGGCGAATCAGCCGCGAGCAGGAGATGCGCGTCGGTGGAAAACCGCCTGAAACAGCACCGCGAGGCGCATGGCTGGAGCCAGGGTGAACTTGCCCGGCGGCTCGGCGTGTCGCGGCAGACCATCAACGCGGTCGAAACCGACAAGTACGACCCCTCGCTGCCGCTGGCGCTGCGCATGGCAAAGCTGTTCGCGGTCGCCGTGCCAGACCTGTTCATCGACCATTGGGAGCCCGCTGATGATGAGTGACGTGAAAAGCCCCGCGCAGGGAAAGCTCGTGCGCAAGGTCGTGATCCCGGCCCTCGCCGGCGGCGCTGTCGGCTTCGGCACGGCCTGGGGCGTCGGCGAATTGATCGATGGGGGCTTCGTCTCGGGCCTGACGCTATCGGCCGAAATCGCGCTTGTGGCCGGTGCGCTCTACCTCGTCATGGCGCTAGGCGTGCTCATCGGCGCGCTGCGGCCCGGCTTCGGGGCGCGCTATCTCAATGTCGAGGATGCCGACGAACTGCGCGAAACCCGCGCAATGCTGGTCAATTCCTGCATCGCCATGGCGCTGTGGGGCGGTGGGCTCGTCGCGCTGGCTCTTGCCGCGCCCGGCCCGCTTGCGGCATCGGCGGCGCTGGGAGCAGGCCTTGCCGGCTTCGCGCTCGGCGCGGTGTTCGCCTGGCGTTCGTGGCAGGCCTCGGACGAACTGATGACCGCCGTCACGCGCGAGGCCAATTCATTGACGGCGCTGTTCGCCTTCGCCCTGCTCGGCGGCTGGGGCGCGCTCGCCCATGCCGGTTACCTCGATGCGCCCGCACCGCTCGACCTGCTGACGACGTTCTTCGCGCTCGGGCTGGTGGCGACCTTCGTCGTCGTCGGACGGCGCGGGATGATGCGGCTCGACTAGCCCTCGCGCGCGCCCGGCGCTGCACCTGCGAAGCGGAAACTGAGCCGGCTTCGGCTGCGGCCGGAACTCTCTCGCGTGGTTCCCGTTCTGACGATTGAAAAAATCGATTGTTGCAATCGCACATTCCCGCTTTTGTGCATCGCAGCAGCCCTTATGTGGGGCAGGCAAGTTCAAACCGCCGTTTCAATCTTTCAATCTCAATTTTCCAGACAAGGGGAATACAGCAATGGGTATCATCGGTTCGACCATCCAGCCGTTCAAGGCGACCGCCTTCCAGGCCGGCAAGGACTTCTTCGACGTCACGAACGAGGACATCGCCGGCAAGTGGGCCGTGTTCTTCTTCTATCCGGCCGACTGGACCTTCGTCTGCCCGACCGAGCTCGAGGACCTGGGCGAGAAGTACGAGATGCTCCAGAAGATGGGCGTCGAAGTCTTCGCCGTCTCGACCGACACGCATTTCAGCCACAAGGCGTGGCACGACAATTCCGAAAAGATCAACAAGATCAAGTACGCCTTCCTCGGTGACCAGTTGCACACCCTGTCGAAGCAGTTCGGTGTGCTGCGCGAGGAAATGGGCCTTGCCGATCGCGCGACCTTCGTGGTCGATCCCGATGGCGTGATCCAGATCATGGAAATCACCTGCGAAGGCGTCGGCCGCAACGCGAACGAACTCGTACGCAAGATCAAGGCCGCGCAGTATGTCCGCGAGAACCCGGGCCAGGTCTGCCCGGCGGCGTGGGAAGAAGGCAGCGACACGCTGGCTCCCTCGCTCGACCTCGTGGGCAAGATCTAAGGGGCGATATCCGACCCCGAACGCCCGGCGGCATCGCGTCGCCAGGCACGCATACGGCACGGCGCGCCCGCCCTCTCCCCCTCCGGCGGGGCGCCGAAGCCGCTAGAGCCCGGGCCGCTTTCGTCAACGCGAAGCCCTCGGGTCGCAGAAGGGACCGGGAGGCCATCCGCCTCCACACCCTCCCCCCCACGCGGGGCGGACGGTCTTCCGGTCCCATGCCTGTCCAGCCCGCACCAACAGGGCACGCCGCGAATTGATCCGGCTCAAGGAAAGGCGCGAGGGGGCAAGTAGATTTACCGTCAACCGCGACCTTGACATGCAGACGCGCACCCCGCGATCCTGCGTCAAGCCGTGGCAGCGAAAGGCAACACACCATGCTCGACCAGAACATGAAGGCCCAGCTTGGGCAGTATCTTGCGAACCTGCGCCAGCCGATCGAGCTGGTCGCCACTCTCGACGATAGCGAGAAGAGCGAGCAGACCCGCGAGCTGCTCGAAGAAATCGCCGCGCTCCACGACCTCGTCACCGCGCGTTTCGACGGCACTGAAGGCCGCATACCGAGCTTCCTCATTCGCCGCGCCGATGACCACGCCTCCGCGGTGCGGTTCGCCGGCCTGCCGATGGGCCATGAATTCACCAGCCTCGTACTCGCCCTGCTTTGGGCCGGCGGCCACCCGCCCAAGGTCGATGCCGACCTGATCGAACAGGTGCGCGGCCTCGAAGGGCAGTTCGATTTCGAGATGTTCTTCTCGCTCACCTGCCACAACTGCCCCGACGTGGTGCAGGCGCTGACGCTGATGGCGCTCGAGAACCCGAACGTCACCGCAACCCTGGTCGAAGGCGGCACGTTCAAGGACGAGGTCGAAGAACGCGACATCCTCGCGGTGCCGGCGACCTTTCTCAACGGAGAGGTCTTCTACAACGGCAAGATGGAACTCGCCGAAATCCTGTCCAAAGTCGACACCGGCGCCGATGCCAAGGCGGCGGCCAAGCTTTCGGCGAAGGACCCGTTCGAGGTCCTGATCGTCGGCGGCGGCCCGGCGGGCGCAGCGGCGGCGGTCTATACCGCGCGCAAGGGTTTCCGCACCGGGATCGCGGCCGAACGTTTCGGCGGACAGCTGATGGACACGCTCGGGATCGAGAACCTGCCCGGCACGACCTATACCGAAGGCCCCAAGCTGACCGACAACCTGCGCGCGCAGGTTGGCGAATACGACATTGACGTGATGGACCTCGCGCAGGCCAAGTCGCTCCGCCCGGCGGCGGAAAAGGGCGGCATGCACGCGCTCGAACTGACCAATGGCGCCGTGCTCAAGGGCCGCGCGCTGATTCTCGCCACGGGTGCACGCTGGCGCAACCTGGGCGTTCCGGGCGAAGCCGAATACCGCAACAAGGGCGTTGCCTATTGCCCCCACTGCGACGGCCCGCTGTTCAAGGGCAAGCGGATCGCGGTGATCGGCGGCGGCAATTCGGGCGTCGAAGCGGCGATCGACCTTGCCAACATCGTCGGCCACGTCACCCTGATCGAATTCGACACCAAGCTGCGCGCCGACGAGGTCCTGCAGAAGAAACTGCGCTCGATGGACAATGTCGAAATCATCGTGAACGGCCAGACGACCGAGATCACCGGTGACGGAAAGCGCGTCAACGGCCTCGTCCTCAAGGACCGCGAGAGCGGCGAGGACCGCACGATCGAACTCGAGGGCGTGTTCATCCAGATCGGCCTCGTGCCCAATACCGAATGGCTGAAGGAGACGGGGATCGAGCTGTCGAAATACGGCGAGATCATCGTCGACGAACACGGCGCTACCAGCCTGCCCGGAATCTATGCCGCAGGCGATGCGACGATCATCAAGGACAAACAGATCGTCGTCGCCATGGGCACCGGTGCGACCGCAGGCCTCGGCGCGTTCGACTATCTCATCCGCAATGAGCCGGTCGAGGAGATCGCGCAGGCGGCGTAGGTCGTTGGGGGCTCTCCCGTCCGGGGGAGCTTCCTCGGCGCTGTTCCTCCACTTCGCTGCGGGCGGGGGTGCAGTTGTGCTTTCCACATCTGCGCCTCGGGCTTCGACTCCACACTTGCGGGCTCCCATGCGGGAGCCCGTTTGCATTTGTGTCCTTCACTTTCTGTCATTCCCGCGACCGCGTGAAGCAACATCGCAAAGGCGCAGACAGAGACCGATCGATCACCCCAGTCGATCAATGGGCGCGAATTAATCGATTGGACAGATCACCTCCCGGTGCATCATCCTCCTGCCATCAAGCTCGGATAAACCGAGTCCCCGGGGCGAAACCGGGGGAAGTTGAGAGAGGAGAGCATCATGGACGCGAAGACTGGTGAAATGGGCGGATGCCCGGTGCACGGCAATGCGATGCGTTCGCTGCTCGGCCGGACCAACCGCGACTGGTGGCCCGAGGCCCTGCAGCTCGACATCCTGACCGAAGGCGGGCGCAGCGCGAATCCGGCGGGCGAGGATTTCGATTACCCGCAGGCCTTCAACGCGCTCGATTACAAGGCGCTGAAAGAGGATCTTCACGCCCTGATGACCGAAAACCAGGACTGGTGGCCGGCCGACTACGGGCATTACGGTCCGTTCTTCATCCGCATGGCGTGGCATTCGGCGGGCACCTATCGCACCGGCGACGGGCGCGGCGGCGCGGGCTCGGGCCAGCAGCGTTTCGCCCCGCTCAACAGCTGGCCCGATAACGGCAATCTCGACAAGGCGCGCCGGCTCCTGTGGCCGGTAAAGCGCAAATACGGCAAGCATATCAGCTGGGCCGACCTCATGATCCTCGCCGGCAATGTCGCGATCGAGAGCATGGGCGGCCCGGTCTTCGGCTTCGGCGGCGGGCGCAAGGACGTGTTCGAGCCTGAAAGCACCTATTGGGGCACCGAAGAGCAATGGGTAAACGAAGGCGTCGCCACCCGCATCCAGCCCAAGGAGGGGATGGCGCTCGAAAACCCGCTCGCCGCGATCCAGATGGGGCTCATCTACGTCAATCCCGAAGGTCCGGGCGGCGACCCCAACGACCCTGAAGGCATGGCACGAGACATGCGCGAGACCTTCGAGCGCATGGCGATGAACGACGAGGAGACCGTCGCCCTGACTGCCGGTGGCCACGCCTTTGGCAAGTGCCACGGAGCGGAACCGTCCGATACCTTCGGCCGCGCGCCCGAGGGCGAGGACCTGCACCTGATGGGCTTCGGCTGGCTCAACGACGAGGACGAGATCGGGAAGGGCCATATCACGACCTCCGGCATCGAAGGGCCGTGGACACCCAATCCGACCGAGTGGGGCAATGACTATTTCCGGCTGCTGTTCAAATACGAATACGAGCTGGTGAAATCGCCCGCGGGCGCGTTCCAGTGGACCCCAATCGATCCGGAAGATGCGGACATGGCGCCCGATGCGCGCGATCCGTCGAAGAAGGTCCCGACGATCATGACCACCGCCGACATGGCGTTGAAGCGCGACCCGGAATATCGCAGGATTTCCGAGCGCTTCCTCAACGATCAGGCGGCACTGGACGATGCCTTCGCCCGCGCCTGGTTCAAGCTGTGCCACCGCGACATGGGGCCGAAGGTCCGCTATCTCGGCCCGGAAGTGCCGGAAGAGGATCTGATCTGGCAGGACCCGGTGCCGGCCGGAAAGGCCCCGTCCGACGGCGACGTGGCCGCCTTCAAGGCAAAGGTGCTCGACAGTGGGCTGTCAGTGAGCGAACTGGTCAAGGCGGCGTGGGCCTCGGCCTCGACCTACCGCCATTCGGACCATCGCGGCGGCGCTAATGGCGCGCGCGTGCGTCTCGCCCCGCAAAAGGACTGGGCCGCGAACGATCCCGATGAACTGGCGAAAGTGCTCGGCAAGCTCGACGAACTGCGCGGTAACATGAGCATGGCCGATGCGATCGTGCTCGCCGGATCGGCGGCGGTCGAGAAGGCGGCGAAGGATGCAGGCGTCGAAATCACCGTACCCTTCATGGGCGGACGCGGCGATGCGGGAGAGGAACACACCGATGCGGAGAGCTTCGAACCGATGGAGCCCTTCGCAGACGGCTTCCGCAATTACCTTCGCAGCAAGGCCGACGTGAAGACCGAGGACATGCTGATCGACAAGGCGCACCTTCTCGGCCTGTCGATCCCCGAAATGACCGTGCTGGTCGGCGGGATGCGGGCGTTGGGCGCCGTAAGCGGCAACGGCAAGCACGGCGTGCTGACCGACAGGCCCGGCGCGCTGACGCCCGATTTCTTCGTCAACCTGCTCGACATGGGGACCAAGTGGGCGCCCGTGGAGGACAGCGGCGACGAGGAATATGTCGGGACCGACCGCAAGAGCGGCAAGGAACGCTGGCGCGCGACGCGGGCGGACCTCGTCTTTGGTTCGAACTCGCAATTGCGCGCGCAGGCCGAACATTATGCCGAAATGGGCAACGAGGCGGCTTTCGTGTGCGATTTCGTCTCGGCCTGGACCAAGGTGATGAACGCCGACCGCTTCGACGTGAGCTACGCCAAGTACCACGCCTGATCCGGTCAAGACCGGACAGAAAGGCCCTCGGGGGATGTCCCCGAGGGCCTTCTTCCAATTCTCAGAACCAGCCCGCGCCGCGCAGTTCGGCGACCTGGGCGCGCGCAACAGGCGCCTCGATCCCGCGCGGCAGGACCAGGCGGACATTGCGGCCCTCGCGCTTCACGTCCTCGACCGCGCCGCGCGCCACCCACCAGCTGCGATGGACCTGCCTGCCGTCGGTTTCGCCCAGATAGGCGACCGCATCGCGCATCCGCATCAGGACGAGATCGGAGCCGAGCGCGGTGTGCACGCGCACGTAATGGTCCTCCATCTCCAGCGCGATCACATCGCTGCCCAGTTCCGCCGGAAGCTGATCGAGCAGCGGATTGTCGCCGGCAAGCGGCGCGGCGATCGCATGGTCGGGATCCTGATCGGCGATCGCCGTATCGAGCCGCTTGCCGGGCGCCGTGCCGGGATCGTCGGCAGCGTCCCCGCGAGCGCGAATCACATGGAACAGCGCCACGACGCCGCCGCCGATGACGAAGACGTAGAAATAGTGGAGCAGCCCCTGCTCAAGCCCGGGCATCGGGATCGGCGGGGGGAGATGACCCGTGATCCACACCAGCACCGCCATCGGCACGGTCGCGACCAGCGTCGCCGCGAACCACAGGGCCGCGCGCGGCAGCTCGAGCATCGCCTCGGCCCGGTCGACCACGAAACCCATCGGCCGATAGATCGCATAGCCCGCATAGCCGAAGCCGAGCCAGGTAACGAGACGCCACGCGAGCGGCATCTGGATGCTGCCGAACGGTCCGATGATCGCGAGGAACAGCCCCACCGCCGTCATGATCGCAAGGTCGATCGCCACGCGCCGGACAACCGGGGCGCGCAGCGCGCGTTCGTGATCGCCGGACGAGACGGAAAATTCCACCATGGCGGTAAAATACGCTGCCCATTCGCGCTTCGTAAAGTGGCGACTCGCGCCTTACCGCGGTTTGCGCGGCACCGCTCACGCATGTCGCACGCCATTCGCGCACCCGCGATTGCCCGCGAGCGGGCAGCGGGCATCTCCCATGGCCATCGAAAACGCCCATTCGACAGGGAGACACGTTATGACCGAGCTTGTTCGCCGCTTCGCCTTTCCGCTGGCCACTTCGGACCGGCCTGCCCCCTCGGGACACGATTTTCCGCCCCGCCTGCGCGCATTGGTGGCGCTTGTCGCCGCGGGGATGAGCGTGGCTGCCCTTGTCGCTATCGTGCGGGGCCTTTCCGGGACAGCGCCCTATCATTCCAATATCCGCGAACTTGCGATCCTGATCCATGTCGCGACCGTCCTTCCGGCAATTCCGCTCGGCGGCTGGCTCATCCTCGCGCGCAAGGGCGGCACGCTGCACAAGACGATGGGGCGGATATGGGTCGGTCTGATGGTCACGACCGCGCTCGCGGCGATGTTCATTGGGCAGGGCGGCGAGGCCCTGCATGTCAGCCCGATCCAGATATTCGTACCGCTGACGCTGATCGCCGCGTGGAAGCTGGTCGCCGCCGCGCGCCGGGGCGACATGAAGACACACCGAAAGGAAGTGCTGATGCTGTTCCTCGGCGCGCTCACCATTCCCGGCCTCGTCGCCTTCCTGATGCCGGGCCGGATGATGCATGTCTGGCTGTTCGGATAAAGCGGTCAGGCGGCGCGCTTACCGACGCGCCGCCCGCCCGTACGCGTCAGTTGAAAAGCTTGCGACACACGCCTCGGGCCTCGGCCTCGTTCTTGCAGGCGAGCAGGACCTCCTGGAACTTGCAGCCGAGCCCGTCGCCCCTGGCGCACAGATTCGCCGAAACAATCTGCGCTTCGCCGTAGGAACCCTTGCGGGCAAGGCGGTAGACCCTGTGCTGGTCGGTGCGTGCGTCGCAGTAGTCGCCTTCCGCTGCCTTGAAGCACAATTGCGCATTGAGCCATTCGCGCTCGCCGGCATAGCTGGGGGTGATCCGGCGATCGCCGAACATGTCCGACAGCGTGCGGCACGAATCGATCAGCGTTCCCAAGTAGCATGCCTGTTCGTAATAGGTGCGCGCGGTGTCGTAATCGGGCGCATTCATGCCCGTGCCGCGATAGGCGGCGGTCCCGGCATTGTTGCAGGCCTAGATGTCGGGGTCCTTTTCTCGCAGGCAGAGCGGGCCGAGGAGCTCGATCGCCCGCCGCCCATCGGTGCGACCGGCGCGGCCATCGATGAACCACGAACCGAGATTGTAGCAGGCATCGTCATAATCGAGGTCGCAGGCCTTCTCCATCCATGGGACCGCCTTCGGCGTGCTGCGCATCTGCCCGTGCCTGCCTTCGTTGAAGATGATGCCCATGTTGTAGCAGGCCGCGCCGACCCGCCGCTCGCAACCGGTTTGGTAGAACCTGCTCACCTCGGGATAGATCGAGGGTTCGCTTTTCGAACGGGTCTCCACGAGAGTGGCCGCGGCGTAGAAACAGGAGACGTCATCGCCGCCGTCGCAGCCGAGCCTGTAGAACGGGTGCGCGCCTTCATAACTCTTTGGCACGCCTTCACCGCGCCGCAGCCCGTCGCCGGCATAGCGGCAGGCGATCGGATAATTTCCGACGCATCCCTCGACCCGGAACCGCTGCGCCATTGAAGGCGATTGGCGGATGCCGTTGGTCCCCTGGGCATGGAAATTCGCAACCCTGACACAGATGAAGGCAATGCCCTCGCGGCAGGCGCCCTCGAACATCTGCATCGCACGCGGCACGTCGGCGGCCACGCCTTTGCCGTTGAACAGGTTGAAAGCGAGCGAGACGCAGCCACGCCGGTCGCCCGCCTCGCACGATTGCCGGGTCAGTTCGTATCCTTTCGCCTTGTCGACTTCGAGTCCGCCGAGCCCGTTCTTGTAGGCATAGGCCAGGAAAACGGCTGCGCGCGCATCGCCTCGCTCGGTCGCCTTGCGCAGGTCTTCGACCGTGGCCTGTTCGAGAATGCGTGTCGTGAGCCGCTTGGTCGATACCTGCGTGATGTCATCGATCGACAGCGCATTCCACGGCTCCGCCCCGCCCTGCGCCACGGCCGGACTGCCTGGAACGAACGCGCCGAGGGCGCATAGCAAGGCGGCCGCAAAGGCGGCAATTGGCATGGATTTCATGAACTTCCCCCTTTTTCGTGCACCCGAATAATGCCAAGCGTGCATTCGCCTGTCCAGAACGGGCAGGCCCGCGCAAGGGTTCTCAGGCGATCCTAACGCACGCGTTTGAGCACAAGGTAGAGCGCGCCTTCGCCGCCGTGCCTCACGTGCGCGCGGCGCACGGCGGCGACGCAATCGGCATGGCGGCTGGCG
>Ga0207419_1001712_pt1 | contig 15782 bp, 13 predicted proteins | sample ElkSloMetagenome_4_FD_184723 | JGI IMG/M metagenome (GOLD analysis project Ga0207419, IMG submission 184723) | Hot spring microbial communities from Elkhorn Slough, Monterey Bay, USA - MD2A (version 2) | ecosystem: Environmental > Aquatic > Marine > Intertidal zone > Estuary: Microbial mat ...
CTATAAAAAGTACGAAAATAATAAGAAAGCTTCTTTTTAAAATGAGGGGCATATGCATGCAATTTTATTCGTTAATCAAAGTCAATTGTTTGTAAAATGGGCATTAGGATTTTCTTTCGTTACGCATTGCAATGAGTAAAAAGCAAGCATGCAGTAAAACTTAGCAGGATGTCTCTGTTCCACATAAGGAATTAATTCAAATTTTAATTGTCATAATAATGTGAATTCCAAATATAGAAATAATTTCAGGTAGAAAGAAGAATTCCTGTTTTATATTCTTTTGCTTGTGATGTATAATCGTCCCCTATTTGTCCTTATATAAAAACTTATATAGAAAAGGATAAATCTCGCAAGCCACGCAAAAATTAAATGCTGACTCAAGAAAAGAGAAGAAACCTAAGACGCCTGAAATTACCACGGCTGTTTGGGTAAATCCGGTTAGCAGGAAAGTTGTAATTAATAAAGCAAAAAAGGCCCCCAGGCGCGCTGCAAACAACTTAGGCCCGGCATTTATAGTTTTCTCATGCAGGGGCAACACGGATAAAACTGTCCGGGACATTAGCGTAATGGGACTGTATTTTCCATTTCCTGTAGCCCTCAAAATAAAATCTGCCAATAAAAAGGCAACAGGGATTGTGCTTTGGGTAAACCAAAAAATAACAAGGGTTAGAAAAGTAAACCCTCCGTTGAGGCGGGCAAGGTTTTCATCTATGGTATCAGTTGAAACAGGGCAAATTGCATATGTTTTCATGTTAAAAAGGGAATTAAGTTCATGACAATGGTCGCGCATAACCCAAAATCCTTACATTTCACCTGAATCTACTGGCTTGAACCACCCGTGCTGTTGGGGTCTTCAAGCACTGAGGCTCCTTCCATCCAGTTGGGAAACACCTCCCCCAGCCCTTCTACCATAAACTGTATGGCAATCGCTGTAACAATAATGCCAAAAATGCGGGTGAAAATACTAAAAACTATGTTATCTACTTTTTTCTCAAAAAAGGTAGCATTTATGAAAACAACTAGAAGAATTAAAAAGGATGTCAAAATTACAGCAGACAACATAAGGAAATTAATAACTGACTCAGCCCTAGTTCCGAAAAGAATAACAGTGGTGATGGATCCTGGGCCGGCAAGGGCGGGTATGGCAAGCGGCACAATTATTTTTTTAAAGCGCTGCTTGGCAAGAGAGTATGCTGAAGGGCCTTCCTCTTCCCGATTTTGCAAACGTGTAGCTGATCCTTTTACCATGGAAATACCGGTATGTAAAAGTAATATACCTCCTGCTACTTTAAACACTGGAAGATCAATGGAAAAAAACTGTAACAGGTATTTTCCGGAGACCAGGAAAACCACCAAAATTGCAAAAGAGGTTAAGACCATTAAAAAAGCAATTCGCTTTCGGACATTACCTCCGGAGTCGTTTGTAAGTTCACTCCATATAGGAAAAATACCTATGGGATTAATAATCGCCAGCATAGCGGCAAAAAAATTCAGATAAAGATTCCACTCCATTTTTTAATCTCCATTTTTTTTGTTTTCTCCGGAACTTTCAATCTCAGATACACCCTCCATCCAGTTGGGAAATACCTCACCCAGTCCTTCCAGCATAAACTGAAGAGCAATGGCGGTAACAATAATTCCAAAAAGCCTTGTAAATATTACAAAAATGATACTATCTACTCTTTTTTCAATATGATGTGAAAAGGCAAAGACCATAAAGAGAGTAAACATTGTTACAATTACCACCCCTCCCATAATGCCATAATCCACCATGGAGTCACCTTTTGAACCAAAAAGGATAACGGTAGTGATGGATCCCGGACCTGCCAGTCTGGGTATTACCATGGGAACCATAATTTTCCTAAACCTCTTTTTTGCCACTGTAAAGATATTATCTCCTTCTTCCTCCCGGTCTTTGAGATTTGTTGCGCTGCCACTAACCATAGAAAGGCCTGCAGTAAGCAATAAAATACCTCCGGCAATTTTAAAAACGGGAATATCAATAGAGAAAAACTGCAACAAATATTTTCCACTCATAAGAAATACCAACAGAATGATCACCGCTGTTAATGTTAGCAGAAAAGCCACTCTTTGTCTAACCTTTATTTTTTTATCTCCGGTTAGTTCTGTCCACATTGGTACAATTCCAATAGGATTAATGATGGATAACATGGCAATAAAAAGATTAATATAAAGATCCCAGGTTAATTGCATATCGAATTTATGTTTCTGTAAGCTCAACAATAGGTTTTAGCCATTGTTTAAAATAAAGATAATTTAATGCCGTAAACAAAAACTGTAGAAATTTCACTTATTTTTTTAATTTACAAGAACTGAAAATTAAATAAGCCAAAGCATGAATACCATATTCCTAATTACCGGTATAGTTTTGTTAGTCGCTGTTACGTTTGATTTTATGCAAACGGTTTTTATTCCCAAAGGAGCAGGTTTCCTGACACAATCGATAACCATTTCTGTCGCACTTTTTTATAAATTATTAACAGGAAATGATGGTTCAAATAAATTACTGGATTATAAAGGTCTGGCCATAATTGTTACGATGATAACCACATGGCTAACCCTAATTTGGTTTAGTGTTACCTTTATCTATGCTTTTGATGCCTCCTCAGTGATCGATGGTCAAACTAAGGAAAATGCGACATTTATAGAAAAATTATATTTTGCAGGATACACCCTGTCTACGCTTGGATTGGGAGAATATCAACCGCATGGAAAATTCTGGATGGTATTCACATCCATTGTTTCAGTGACGGGCTTTACCATTGTTACCATCAGCATTACCTATATTGTTCCTGTTATCAATAACATTATTGAAAAGATTACCTTAAGCCTACAAATTGCGAGCATGGGTGAATCGCCTGAAAAAATGCTTATCAATGGATATGATGGCAAGAGTTTTGAAGGTTTATCTGATCAGTTCTCCACCTTATCGAGCAGCATTTTTCGTTATGCAAAAAACCATGCTGCTTATCCCATTCTGCACCATGTACATAGTTCAGATAAAGATGAAAACACCATTTTAAAACTGGTATCGCTTGATGAAGTCTGCACTTTGCTGCTGTATCATATTCCGGAAGAAAAATGCATGCAAAAAATCAGCCTGCAGCAAGTACGCAGGGCCATTACTTTCTATCTGGAATCATTGCGAAATGTAAAAAAATCTGAAGAGCAACCCCCACCACCTAATTTTGATTTGTTAGAAGAAACACTGGGTATCCGTTTGAAAAACCGCCATGGCGATGACCTTGAAAAACTTTATAAAAAACTGGGACCGAGAAGGCAGTTACTAAAAGGTTTAATAGAAGATGATGGTTTCAACTGGCAATCATTAAAGGGCAATAAATTTCAAAGAGATATGGACATAATGGTTTAAAAGCACTTGATTTGCTTTGAATTTTTCACTAACTTACCAAAATAATTAAATGGCAGGCAGTGATAATCAAAAATAAACTTGATAAACCTTTTGGCCCTTCTGGCTCTTTTGCCGGACTCGTAATTTTCTCCGCAGGCATGGGTATTCTATTTTATTCACCCGGTTTTGGAATTGCCTTCATATTGCTGGGAACCTTTGTTGGTTTTACCTATTCCCTTACGTATATCAACACTGATAAAAAAACTATTCGGTATGCACATAAAATTTTCGGAATTTTTCCGCTGGGAAAATGGGTGCACGTAAAACCTTCTATGAAAATTCTTCTACGCCGATCTCATCAAGGATTTCGATCTTACAGTTACAGCAACCGAAAATTAAGTATTCATCAGGTCGATTATCGCCTGGTGCTTACTGATTACAATGGAAATGAAATTGCTGAACTAAAAAAAGAAAAAGACACCAAAGAAGCGGAAAAATCGAGATCTATGCTGCGTGATACGCTTAAAATAAATTAAAAAAATAGAAATACCCGTTAATAGGTACCCTAAAGTCAACCGAAGTCATTATTTTCGCAGGTGTTTATTAAAATGCAAAAAAATGGCTGAAAACATGCGCATACTTTCCTGGAATATAAATGGCATCCGTGCCTCAGTAAAAAAAGGTTTTCTGGATAAAATCAAAGAATTAAAACCTGATATACTTTGTTTGCAGGAAACCAAGGCAGATCAAAAAATTGTTAGCGAAATTGCTGCCGGGATGCAAGATTTTAAATTCTATATTAATTCAGCCATGCGAAAGGGGTATTCCGGAACCGTAATATTTTCCCTTACAGAGCCGCTTCATTTCTCTTACGACCTGGGAGTAGAAGAACACGATCAGGAAGGCAGACTAATTACTCTTGAGTACGATGATTTTTACCTGGTGAACGTGTATGTGCCTAATTCAGGCAATGGATTAAAGCGACTCCCCTACCGAAAAACGTGGGATGATGCTTTACTCAAACATATAAAGAGGCTTGAAGATAAAAAACCAGTAATTTTTACAGGCGATTTCAACGTTGCGCATGAGCCCATTGATCTGGCAAACCCCAAAAGCAACTACAACAAATCGGCAGGTTATACTCAAACAGAAATTGATGGATTTAAACAGTACCTGCATGCTGGGTTTACCGACACATTCAGGCACTTTTATCCCGATAAGGTACAATATTCCTATTGGAGCCAGCGTATGAGGGCAAGGGAACGTAATGTTGGCTGGCGCCTTGATTATTTTGTAGTTAGCAATAAGTTGCTCCCAAAAGTGAAAGACAGCCTTATTCTTGATCAGGTAATGGGTTCAGACCACTGTCCCGTTCGTCTTGATATGGAAATATAGTTCCTTGCAGCATACGCAACTATTCTTCCATCTGCTCACGCAGCCGTGCTTCTTCATGAATTCGCCTGTCAATAATCCTTACATAGTCACGTCCGTCTTTGTTTCCATAATCGGTATACGACCGCGATGCCCACTCCCGTGCAATATCTAATTCTCCCAGCACTTCATAGGCAAGGGCAGTATTAAAGGCTGCCTTACCAGCAGATTTTCCTGAGGCTTTGTTTGCTACATCTTCCCAGATTTCTGCTGCCTTGCCCCATTCGCCCACGTCGGCCTGACGCTTTCCTGCTTCAATTCCGGGATAATGCTTATCCTTTTTATAAAAACTCCGGCTTTCAGTAAACCACGAAGGAGATATTTTCTGACCATATCGATGACCTGTAGTGTAACTTACGTTCATCACAGCATCTTTGCGGGCATACAATTGCGCGATGGCATCTTTTACACTGTTTCCTTTTGCATTCCAGGAGCGTTTGTTCGATACAGTTTGTTGGTCAATAACAGATTTATTACTAGGATCATACAATCGAAAGCCAAGGTTAACACTGGCTACCCCCTCGGCGTGGTATTCTGTTACTTTCCGTACCTGGCCGTCCTTGTCCTTTTTCTCAACTACTTTGGTACCATTGGTAACAATAAAATCTGAGTCAAAATATTCAATCATCAGTAAAGCATCAGTTTTATATTTAGCACACAGATGTGATACCACCCCCCATGGTAAAGGATCAGGAAAATTACCCATAACATAATCGCTGTTTAAACTTTCCGTTGTGCGGATCACCTCAAAGCGGGGTGACTCTCCCATCACCTTTTGCAAACCATCAATGGCCTTTTGTACCGCTTCCTTATCCATCCCGATTCCTTCACCGGTAAGTACACCTTCAATAATATTAACATATTCATTCTCCGGCGTGGTTCTGTCAGCAATGGCAATGGTTTTAATAGAAGAGGGAACACTAATTTGAGCAGGCTTCATCAGTGTTAAATAGGCATTTGATTTGCACGATGTAGAGAGAAATGAAACAATACCTAAAAATATAACCAGGTTTGTAACATGTGTAAAGGGCCGGAATTTTTGATTGTGTATTCTCATCATAAATAATTGTATTTTTATTAGTGTATGTATACGGTAGAAATTAAAAATAAGATACATTGGATATAGTGAAAAAAATCATCACACCCTCAGCGGCATTGCTAATTTCCAGTTGCGCTGCCATATCCTTCATAAATAACCATTAAATGATTTGAGAAAATTTTACAATCACGAATGCTCGAATAAACCGATATTCGTGTATTCGTGGTTAATTTTACCTAAGTTGAGCGGTTGGAGCAAGCGAACAAACGCTTTACTTAGGGTTAACCCCGTTTTAGAATATAGCCTGCCCCGATAAACGGGGTTGCTTTTCACCTCACTTATTCGGTAAAAAGCTTACCTTTACTTAAACGATTGAGCGTAATCGCTCAATTTGGGTTTTAATCATTTTTTTCCTGGGTGATTCGATATTTGATGTTTTCCGGCGGATATATCATTCATACCTCGGGTCAGCCTGCATGGGCAATTTGGCCATTTTTTGCACCTCAACCGACGGAAAATCAAACTCTTCCACCACCTTGCCCAGTATCAGGTACACACCGTTGCCACGGAAAGGGTAATCACGCAGGGAGTTGGGGAAGTGAACGGTATCAAAAAATTCTCCTTGCACATCGTGGAAACACCCAAAATGCATCCATTCTTTTTTTACCGTGCGCACATTTTTAATGGTTACCAGGCTGCCCAGCATACGCACCATTTTGCCAGTATGCGCACGCAGGTTATGGGCAAACACTTCGCCCCGGAAGGCAGTTTGCAGCAGGTCAAAGTCGGTAGCCGTTACCGGGAAACCAAGCAATTCTACCTCGTCGTATACATCTTCCAGCTGGTTTTTCTCCAGCTTTGGCAGCTGGTAATTTTTATGGACTGTTTCAAACAGCGCCATCGATTCGGGTACTTTTTTGCGTTTGTTTACCAGCATGTGCGCCTGCCAGAGCAGTTCTTTTTTGTGTTTGCCGGTAAACCGGAAAGCATCTACCCGGATGAGCAGGATAAACTGCTCCATGGTCACCGGTACCCGTCGTACAAAATCGGCCAGACTTTTGAATGGCCCACCCCTCGCCCTCTCATCGGGAATTTTTTTAGCTACAGCCGATTCAATGTTTTGCACATGTATAAATCCCAGGTAAATATCCTTGCCGGTGATGGTGGTTTTGTACTCGCTGTTATTCAAGCAAGGCAGGTGAATACTGGCTCCGCTGCGGCGAGCCTCGTTTACATATACTGCTGTACGGTAAAACCCGCCAAAGTTGTTAATCACCGCTACCATAAACTCCATGGGATAATAGGTTTTCAGGTAAAGGCTCTGGTAGCTCTCTACGGCATACGAGGCCGAGTGTGCCTTGGAAAAAGCGTAGCCGGCAAACGATTCCACCTGCCGCCAAACCTCGGCCGCAAGAGCATCGGCATAGCCGCGCTGCCTGCAGTTGCTGAAAAACTTATCGCGGATGCGGGCAAACTCGGCCTTTGAACGGAACTTACCGGCCATGGCACGACGCAGTATGTCGGCATCAGAGAGGTCGAGCCCGGCAAAATGGTGGCATATTTTTATCACATCTTCCTGGTATACCATCACACCGTAGGTTTCCTTCAGCTGCTGCTCCATTACCGGGTGCAGGTATTTAAAACCTTTGGGGTTGTGAAACCGCTTGATGTACTCTTTCATCATACCCGACTTGGCTACACCCGGCCGTATGATGGAGCTGGCAGCCACCAGCGCCAGGTAATTGTTGCACCGCAGCTTTTTCAGTAACCCACGCATGGCCGGACTTTCAATGTAAAAACAGCCGTTGGTTTCACCATCTATCAGCCGTTGGTTTACCAGTGGGTCCTGCTTAAACCTGCTTACCTGGTGTACATCAATAGTGATCTCCCGGTTTTGGCGTACAATGTCGCGGCATTCCTGTATATGGCCAAGGCCCCGTTGGCTCAGTATGTCGAGCTTTTCATAGCGCAGGGTTTCGGCCACGTACATATCCCACTGCGTGGTGGCGAAGCCTTTGGGTGGCATATCGAGCGACGTGTACCGGGTAATAGGCTCCTCGGAAATAAGCACCCCGCCGGCATGTATGCTTCGCATATTAGGAAAGTCGGCGATGGCATTGCCCACATCAAAAATTTTACGAATAAGTTCGCTTTCATTCACCAACGCCTGTGGGTTGGCCACCAGGGCGTCAATTTCCTCCTTGGGCAATCCATAAACTTTGCCGAGCTCGCGGAAAATTGACCGCCCCCTGAATGTGGAAATGGTACCAATAAAGGCCGTATGTTTTTCGCCGTAGCGTTTAAAAATATAGTCGAGTACTTCATCGCGCTCTTTCCATGAAAAGTCGATGTCAAAATCGGGCGGACTGGTACGTTTGGGATTGATGAACCGCTCAAAATACAGGTCGAGTTCAATGGGATCAACATCGGTAATGCGCAGGCAATAGGCCACAATGCTGTTGGCACCACTCCCCCGCCCCACGTGATAAAATCCCCGGCTCATGGAGTAGCGTATCACATCCCAGGTAATGAGAAAATACGCGGCAAAACCCAGCTTATCTATCACATCAAGCTCGTGCAGCACCCGGCGCAGTGCTTCGGCATTGCTCCGCCCATAGCGGTATTCCATGCCCTCCATGGCCAGTTTGTGCAGCAATTGCCAGTCGTCAGTACGGCTGCGCGTGAAGGTTTTCTTGTTTTTTACCGTATTAAAATCAAAATGTAACTGACAGGCATCCATCAGTTTATTTGTATTGCGTACGATGGCAGGATACTCTTCATAGGCAGGCAAAAGCAGGTCGTACGGCACCAGTCGGTCGCCGGGGGTAGCCATATCGGCAGGGGTGAGCTTGCTCAGCAGGGTATTTAGGTCTACTGCCCGCAAATGCCGGTGCACCTCAAAATGGTCGCGTGTGAGAAACGTGCAAGGATGTAGTGCCACCAGCTTTGATTGGTTGTGGCTAAAAGGTGAAGAAATAAGTTTATTGACCTCTGATGGCCGCACACCGAAAAATTCATTCTCGCGCAACTGCACCGTACGGTGTGCGCCAAGAGGATAAATCACAAACACGGCATTAAATTCAGCCGCTACCGGAGGCAGCGGCTTATGGTTTACATTGTGCCAGGTGAGAAACTCATTCAGCTCGTAAAAACCTTCATTATTAAGAGCTATACCAATGTAGAGCAGGTGGCCGTCGCGGCGGAATTCAATGCCGCCCACGGGTTTTATACCACTTTCAAGACAGGCTTTTACAAAATCAACCATGCCGGTGGTGTTGTTTATGTCGGTAAGCGCCAGTGTTTCAATCCCCATGGACGCAGCCGTTTCTGCAAGTTGTTCAGGCGCCAGTATCCCGTATCGTAAACTATAATATGAATGGCAATTCAAATACATTGATTATATTTTAATCATTTTTCAGATCATAATATAATCATAATCCCGGATATTTTCGCAACGATATCCGAAATTGCATAAAAAACCCCCGAAAGAAATTTTTCGGGGGCTTAAAAATTGTGTGCTTAATTTTATATTTTAAAGAACTGCATGGTATCTTTTAGGTTTTCTGCCTGCGAAGCAAGCTCTTCCGAACTGGTCGCCAGTTCCTGCGAGGAAGACGCATTTTGCTGTACAATCTGGTTCAGTGATTGAATGGCGCCGTTTATTTGATCGGACCCGGAGCGCTGTTCCAGGCTGGCTGAGCTAATTTCCTCAACAAGACGAGCCGTTTTTTCAATTTCCGGTACCAGGAGTTTAAGTTTTTCGCCAGCGGTTTCGGCAACAGTTACGCCACCATCGGATAGTTGAATAATTTCTTCCGCTGCCACTTTGCTACGTTCGGCCAGTTTACGCACCTCGGCAGCCACAACGGCAAAGCCTTTGCCATGCTCACCGGCACGGGCTGCTTCCACGGCTGCGTTCAGGGCAAGGATGTTGGTCTGGAAAGCAATATCATTGATAATGGTAATTTTATCGGCAATATTTCGCATGGAGTCTACAGAGCGGGAGCTGGAATCATTACCTTCTTTTACGCCGGTAACCGATTGTACAATTATTTGTTCCGTTTGACGGGCATTGTCAGCATTCTGATCAATATTGGCCACCATTTCCTCCATTGAAGAGGAGATTTCTTCTGCAGACGAGGCCTGTGCAGTTGACCCCTCGGACAGTTGCTGGGCCGAAACACTCATTTGCTGTGAAGCAGAAGAAAAATGGTCGGTGGCTTTCAGAACTTCTTCAACCACCTTACGCAAGGAGGTTACCATTTTTTGAATGGCGATTGAAAGATGCCCTATTTCGTCCTGCCCATGTGCTTTAACCTTTACTGCAAGGTTTCCGGCTGCCACCTCTTCGGCCTGAGAAACAAGCATTTTTACCGGCCTTACCACACTAATGAGTACTACAAAATTTAAAAAGATGAGTACACCTGTGGCAATCACCAGAACTGCAATAAGGGAACGCCCTAAAATAGAATTTACCAGAGCATTGATAATGTTTATCTCCTCCCCACAAAACAACATGCCAATAACATCGCCACGAACATCTTCCAGGGGCATATAAACAGATTTATACAAATCACCCTGAATGGTGGATTCTCCAAAATACGGCTCATTTTGAGCCAGAACCTTTTGCTCTATTTCAGGATTATTAAGATCAGTACCTATAATTCTGCTTCCGTCATCATTGGTAAGCGTTGTCATGTAACGGGTACTGCCTATAAAAATGGTAATTTCACTATTAATTACATCTTTTATATTATCTACAAACGCCTCAGTTCCAATTATATACCCCAGCGATACGGCGCCAATAATGCTGTCGTTCTGGTTGCGAAGCGGAGTGCCGGCACGAATGGAGAACTTCACAACAGCGCCTTGTTCCAGTCCAACTGAGCGTTCACCGGCCAGGGACTTTTGTATATTCACCTGTTTTGCAATATTGTCGCCATATCGTTCCGGTTCATGACTACGGGCAATCACATCTCCGGCAGCATTGGTAACCACAAAATATTGCAGGTTAAAAGACTGCATGGCTTCCTGCCCCAAGTCAATAACACCATTCCTGTTTCCTGCCAATACAGCTTTTCCCAAACGATCAGAATATTCAAACCAGGCAGTGGTATTATAAGCCTCTGCCTTTAGTCGTGTGATTTCATCATTGAGAAAATCAGACTTTTGGTTTATGGATTCCTGGAAAAAAGCGTGTAGCTCATTGTTGGAAGTATTGTATACAAACCACATCACCACAATGGCCATTACCACCACAGATGCAAATACAGGCACCAATACTTTATATTTCAAGCTTAATTGTTTACCGGATAATTTCATTTTGTTTTTCTTATGTGTAAAATCAACAATATTTAACATCTCTTCTCCTACGCTAAACAGGGAAGAAAAGATACCCACTTTAGTGATGATTTACATCATTCTTTTTCGGTTATTTGGAATCATCCATAAAAAATTTATTTTTGTGACATTAAAATTAAAAAACACTTAAATAATATGAAAACGAGATTTAACACAGGTATTTTTACACTCCTTCTCCTATTTTTTGCAAGCTTTTTAACAGGCTGTACCGAAGAAGCAGCCAAAAAAGAGATTGGACTTCAACTTTGGTCAGTGCGTGAAGCCATGAACGAAGATGCCGTTGGTACCATTCAAAAAGTGGGCGAAATTGGCTATACCTTTATTGAAACGGCCGGATACAGCGATGGAAAATTCTATGGCATGGAACCGGATACTTTTGTACAACTGGCAGAGGAAAACGGACTTAAGTTTCTGAGTTCACATTTAATAAAACTACTGCCTGCCGAAGAACAGTGGGATTCTGTAATGATGTGGTGGGATACCTGTATTGATGCACATGCCAAAATTGGCGTTACTTATATTGTACATGCATTAATGGGTGATGCCGGATACGACAGCCTTTCCGGGTTGCAGGCCTACTGTGATTATTTTAATGCAGTGGGTGAAAAATGCGCTGCCAAAGGGATAAAGTTTGGTTTTCACAACCACGATGAAGAATTCCAGGAACTGGAAGGGGTTACCATCTACGATTACATGTTGCAGAATACGGATCCTGAAAAGGTATTTTTCCAGCTTGATTTATACTGGATTAATCATGGTGGCGCTGATGCACTTACGTATTTTGAAAAATATCCAGGCCGTTTCCCACTATGGCACGTGAAAGATGAGGCAGAATTAGGTGCAAGCGGAAACATGGATTTTGAACGCATTTTTGCCCATGCGGAAGAAGCAGGAATGGAAAAAATTATTGTAGAAGTTGAACAATATAATTTTGATCCACTGGTGAGTGTAGAGAAAAGTTACGAATATCTTAACAATGCTGAGTTTGTGGAATAAATTTTCCAAACTCATATTGAAAGCCGTATGTTAACTTACATGCGGCTTTTTTCTTTGTGCAAAATATGTCCGAAAGGAAACATTAAAAAGATTCATTTGTTACACCCCAAAGAAAAAAACGGGAAATATTTTGTTTGTTTAAGTTTTTAACTATCATGTTTTCAATTATTAAACCGGTTTAATGTTCTGCCACCAATTATTCAATCTCACAAGCTCCTCAAATTAAATACAAAATCATGTCCATTCGCTACCAACTTGTAAAAAATATCTCCCAGGCATATATTCTGAATAACCTGCTGAATCTTACCTTCCCCCCTTTTGACAAAAAAACAAAATCTTTAATAGTTCAGGAACCTATGCTGGGGGTAGTTGCCAGAGATGATGACAAAATCATTGGTGCGATAGTTTTTGAGGCAGTCTCTCAAATCAGAAATCCCGAGATACTATCCTTCTTTGTAAGAAAAGAATATCGGAATAAAGGCATAGGTTCTGAATTGTTTAACATGGCTAACAAGGTTATTACTAAGGCAAATATCAGGGAACCGCTGGTATTTTTCCGTTCCAGTTGGAAGGCAGCCGAGAAAACTGCTCATTTGTTAAAAAAACATGGATGGACAACTCCAGTGCCTGTATTTCAGGTTTACAAAAGCAGTATTCGGGAGTTTAGTAAAGTGAAATGGCCATCTGATACTACACTACCTGAACCCTACCAGTTGGTTAATTACGCCGAAATCAAAACCCAGCAAAAAATAGTAATTCAAGATGCCCTTAAAGAAAAAAAGATTCCTCATTATTTGTTTCCTTTTCATAAAGAAAATTATATCCAACAAACTGTAAGCAGCTTTCTTTTATATGAGGGAAGCATTTCGGGCTGGCTGATTGGATACAGAAATACAGCAGAATCTGTGGAATATAATAACCTTTTTCTCTTTCCTGAACACAGGAAAAAGATTACACTGCCAATGGTAATGTTACATAATGCTATCTCAAAACAACTGCAGGAGAATATACCTGAAGGAATATGGATTATTCAGGCTTCGAACACAAAAATGATAGCATATATTGAGCGGTATTTTGCTGCTGCCATAAAGAAAAAAGAAATCATGCTCAAATCCGTTAAAAAGTAGTTTTCACATATTGAGGCGATACTTTAAATAAAGTATCCACTTAAAAGATAATATCATCTTAATCTATTTATATCACGTTCAACGTAAAGCTTATCAAGTAAGAATGAACGTTTATCAATAAACTTAGATAATGATCCAAAACATCTGTACTTTTCGAATGTAAATCTGAACACATTAACTCATTTAAAATTCAATTTTTATGAAAAGAACCTCTATTTTCCAAAGTAAAAATTACCGTAATGTACTGTTAAAGTACAAAAAACTTCATACCCGCATTGTGAACCTGGTGCGTGGAGGAGAGTTTCAAAACCTTTCCCGTATTGAGCAAAAATCAATGGTTAGCCGCTTTAAATTATTGTACAAGCGCCTAACAAAAATGCAGCCGGGATATGGCATTAAAACAGCTGGTGTTACATTAGCCTTTACCATGGTTACCAGTTTATTAAATGCACAACCCTATGAACGTATATCAGGCGAAGCCAATCCGTTGGGCGGAAAGACTAACCCGCTCTCTTCTTTCAGTAGGGAGCGATATGCGTCTCCAGACATGGTAGACATTGACAATGATGGCGACCTTGATGTTTTCGTTGGCGATACACTTGGTAACATCGTTTACTACGAAAACAATGGAGACTTCACTTTTACTGAATTAACAGGTGCGGAAAATCCATTTGACGGCATAGATGTTGGTGACGAGGCTATTCCACGTTTAGTTGATATTGACAATGACCTGGATTATGATGCATTTATTGGTGCAAATGATGGTACGATAAAGTTCTACGAGAACATAGGATCACAAAATGTTCCTGTTTTTGATGAGAAAACTGGTGCAGAAAATCCATTTGACGGCGTGGATGTAAATTCTTATGCTTCTCCATCTTTTGTAGATATCGATGATGATGGAGATTATGATGCATTTCTGGGTAATAAAGAAGGTACACTTCTTTATTATGAAAACACTGGTGATAATGAGGTTCCGGTTATGATTGCCCGGACAGGCACAGAAAATCCTGCTAATAATATTGATCTAGGATCTGCATCTAATCCTGTATTTGGTGATCTGGATAATGATGGAGATTATGATATATTAGTTGGTGATAAATATGAAGAAATGCATTATTTTGAAAATACAGGAACTAAATCTGCTGGTGTATTTCAGGAGATTACCGGTTTATCTGCACCATTTGCAAATGCACTTCTTGGACAAAATTTGGTTCCCGAACTGGTAGATATTGATGGCGATAATGACTTAGATGCATTTATAGGCAATTACTCCGGGGAGATTAAGTACTATAATAACGAAGGAACTGCATCAGCATATGATTTTGTTCCATACGAACCCATTGATGTTGGTGAATTCTCAAATGCTGATTTTGTTGATATAGATAATGACGGAGATTACGATGCATTTCTTACTGCTTTGGCCGGAGATATCTACTATTTTAAAAATCTGGGAACAAATACTTCACCCAGCTTCAGAAGAATGGTGGGTATAGATAACCCTTTCGACGATGAAAATACTGGCTACAACGCATCAGTGGAATTTGTAGATATTAACGATGATGGCGATTTTGACGCCTTTGTTGGAAACGGAGACGGTAGTATTGCTTATTATTCAAATGATGGCGATGCAGGCACCCCTCTTTTTAACCTGCAAAGCGGAGCAAACAATCCATTGGATGGTGTAATGGCAGACAGTAGTGCCAATGTAACTTTTGTTGATATTGACAACGATGAGGACATGGATGCCTTTATTGGAAATCTATCTGGCGAATTAATGTATTACATGAACAATGGAAGCAAGACTGTTCCGATTTTTGTGGAATTAACGGGTACAGACAACCCTTTTAACGGGATAACACTTGGAAAAAGCTCCTCACCGGAATTTGCTGATATTGATGAAGATGGTGATTACGATGCCCTAATTGGAAGCAAATCTGAATTACACTATTATGACAACATAGGTACAGCATCAAGTCCTGATTTTTCCAAAATAGCCAGTGAAAACTCCCCATTTGAATCTGATCAGATATATTTTAATTTCACACCCGCTTTTGTTGATATTGACGGAGATTCTGATCTTGATTTATTCTTTGGACAGTACACTGGAAATGTTGCATATTATGAAAACCAAGCCATCAATGTTTCAACAGGCAGCTTATCAATTTCAGGTTTAACTGTATACCCAAATCCGGCTTCTGATGCATTGACTATATCCATGAAGGAGGCAATAACAGGTGCTGTAAATATAAGAATAACCAGCTTGACAGGCCAGGACGTGCTTTCGCGGTCATTTACTGCAAACGGAAGCGTGTTTGAAACCTCGCTGAATGTGGATAACTTAGCTGGCGGTATTTACATTTTAGCCATTGAAAATGGTAGTAAAAAAGCCATTCAAAAAATAGTGGTAAAATAATATTTCCACTTTTTCTATTATAAAACTGAGGCTGTTCAT
>Ga0207419_1001713_pt1 | contig 15775 bp, 9 predicted proteins | sample ElkSloMetagenome_4_FD_184723 | JGI IMG/M metagenome (GOLD analysis project Ga0207419, IMG submission 184723) | Hot spring microbial communities from Elkhorn Slough, Monterey Bay, USA - MD2A (version 2) | ecosystem: Environmental > Aquatic > Marine > Intertidal zone > Estuary: Microbial mat ...
TCTCTATGAGTATACCGCCAATTTTTTTCTCCCCGCAGTAAATATCGTTTGGCCATTTTACCTTTAGGCCATTTTTAATATAGTTATTCAAAAAATCTAAAATGCCTAAAGAAATGGCAACATTTAGCTTAAATTGTTCTTTGGCTTGTAAAAAACTAGGTTTAAGGATAATAGAAAGTGTAATATTTTTATCAGGTTCAGAAAGCCAACTATTGCCTCTTTGTCCACGACCTCGTATTTGGTTTGAGGTAACAAAAACTTCTCCACCCAACACTTGGTTGTTTGATATATAACTTGCAGCTATGTCATTAGTAGAATGACAAGATGGCAGGTAAATGTATTTTTTGCCTATAAATAACGTATTGGCAGATATTTTATACAACTATTTTGTAGTTTTGGTAGTTAACCGAAGATTTAAAGAAAATTTAACCAATTAAGTAAAATTTGCAAATAAAAACAGATATCAGAGAAATTTCTAACATGAGCAACTCCCACAATAACGGGGCTTCAGAAATACTTGCTAATACAGTGCTTGAAGGCATGCAAGACAAAAAAGGTATAAATATAAAATTACTTGATTTGCGTCATGTTAGTAACTCAGTGGTAGATTATTTTGTGATTTGTTCGGGAAATACAGACACACAAGTTAAAGCACTAATGGAAAGTGTAGAAGAAGAAGTGGAAAAAAAGCTAGGCGAATCGCCTTGGATGAGAGAAGGAATAACCAACTGTGAATGGATCATACTAGATTATGTAGACGTTGTGGCCCACATTTTCAAGAAAAACAAAAGAGATTACTATGGAATAGAGGAACTCTGGGGAGATGCAAAAATAACCAGTTACTAAATGCTGGTTCCCTTCTGTTAAAAAAAATTAAAATGAATTATTAATCCAGCAAAACTGTAGAACTGATGTAGCATAGCCTGCTCAGTAAATCAGATAAATTAATCGATAATGGCAGATAGAAAGAAAAAAAATTTAATTCCACCGAAGCCACCAAAAAATAACTATCAGATATGGTTGGTAATTGTGTTGATATTGCTCATTGTAGGGCTTACCTATTTTAATAAAAACAGTTCTACTATTGATATTACCATGAAGCGCTTTGAAAAGCTGATGCAAGATGGTGATGTTAAAGAAGTAACCCTAGTAATTAACAAACGCATAGTAGAAGTTACCTTAACAGAAAATGCACTTAGTAAACAGCGCATCAGCGAAGAAATTAACAACAGAAGCCCATTTTCAATAAATCAAGGTCCACAATACCAAATCACCATATTTTCTCCTGAGTCTTTTAAAGAGGATTTTGAGGAAGTCCAAAGCTTATTGGACGATACCAATCCTAGTAAGCAATTAGCCGTTAGGGTTACCGAAAGGCAAGACTTTGGTTCCTGGTTTTTAAGCTGGGGATTCTTTTTTATTTTGGTTTTCGGGTTCTTATTTCTCATGAGGCGAATGACTGGTGGTGGAGCCGGCGGTCAAATTTTTAATATTGGCAAGTCTCGAGCCGCACTATTTGATGCGGAAAATAAAGTAAAGATTACTTTTAACGATGTTGCAGGACTAGATGAGGCCAAGGAAGAGGTAGAAGAGATTGTTCAATTCTTGAAAAATCCTTCGAAGTATACCAATTTAGGGGGTAAAATTCCTAAAGGTGCCTTATTAGTTGGCCCTCCGGGTACAGGTAAAACCCTTTTGGCAAAGGCTGTGGCGGGTGAGTCTGGAGTACCTTTCTTTAGTCTTTCAGGTTCTGATTTTGTAGAAATGTTTGTAGGTGTTGGTGCGGCAAGAGTCAGGGATTTGTTTAAGCAAGCAAAAGAAAAAGCACCTTGTATCATTTTTATTGATGAGGTAGATGCAATCGGTCGATCAAGAGGTAGGGGGCAAATGCCAGGTGCCAATGATGAAAGAGAAAATACACTTAATTCACTTTTGGTTGAGATGGATGGTTTCGCTACAGACTCTGGTGTAATTATACTTGCTGCCACCAATAGGCCGGATGTTCTTGATAGCGCTTTACTTAGGCCTGGTAGGTTTGATAGGCAGATAAGCATAGACAAGCCGGATATAATGGGTAGGGAGACTATTTTTAAAGTGCACTTAAAACCCATTAAGCTTTCTAAAGATGTAAAGCCTAAAGATCTAGCAGCACAAACTCCTGGCTTTGCTGGGGCGGAGATAGCCAACGTTTGTAACGAGGCAGCTTTGATAGCGGCAAGAAAAGACAAGAAAGCCGTAGATATGAAAGACTTTGAGGATGCTATTGATAGAGTAATTGGAGGTTTGGAGAAGAAAAACAAAATCATTTCTCCAAGTGAGAAAAAAATAGTTGCTTATCACGAGGCTGGCCATGCAGTGGCAGGTTGGTTCTTAGAGCATGCCGACCCATTGGTAAAAGTGAGTATTGTACCAAGAGGTGTAGCTGCGCTTGGTTATGCGCAATATCTTCCTAAGGAGCAGTTCCTGCATACAACAGAGCAAATGATAGACGAGATGTGCATGGCTTTAGGAGGTAGGGCTGCAGAAGACATTGTCTTCAATAAAATCTCAACGGGTGCTCTTAGTGATTTGGAGAGAATTACCAAAATGGCTTACAGTATGGTTACTATTTACGGAATGAACGACGTAATAGGTAATCTGTCTTTCTATGATTCTAAGCGTTCAGATTATTCCTTTGAAAAGCCGTATTCTGATGCTACAGCAGAAACCATAGATAAGGAGGTTAAAAAATTAATTGACCTTGCTTACGAAAGGACAAAAAATCTACTCATAGAGAAGAGAGAAGAGCTTGAAATACTTGCTCAAGAGTTGTTAAAAAGAGAGATTATTTTCCAAAAAGATTTGGAAGCTCTAATAGGTAAGCGTCCTTTTGAAACAGAAACTACATATCAGAAATTTACCAGGGGAGAGACTGAGCAGAACGGCGAAAAAGAAGAGAAAAAAGAGTCTGATAGTCACAAAGATGTTTCAGCAAGCAAAAACGGAAAGTCTGAAGATACAGAAATAAAAGATGAGAGTGATTCCAATTCAGACGACTCTACAGAAGAAGTGGAAGAATCTAAGTCTTAACTGTTGATAGTTCATTGCAAAAAAAATCTCTAGCTATAAGCTAGGGATTTTTTTTTTTTTGTTTTATCGTTTGTTGATAAATCTCAAGGAGGAGCTTTATGTTTACCTCTGAGGTGAATTTTTGAGTATAAGTCTCTCTGGCATTGTTAGAAAGTCTCCCCAATAAAGTATTGTCTTCTTCCAATAAAGATATTTTGTTTTTTAATTCAGTAGAGTCTGCAGGTTCAAACAATAATCCGTTATAATTGTCTTGGATCATTTCTGCTGGTCCACCAATGTTTGAGGATATGATAGGAGTACCTACCGAAAATGCCTCTAAAATTACCATGGGCATGCCTTCGTACCAAACAGAGGTAAATATTAGCGCCTTAACAGATTTAAGTATCTCCACAACTTCTTTTCTTGGTCTAAAGCCTAAATATTCTATATTCTCATGCTCATTTGCCGCAGTTTCAACCATAGATTTCAGAGGGCCGTCACCTAAAATCTTAATATTAGACTTAGATTCAGAAAAAGCATTTAGCATAGTAGCTATTCCTTTTTCTTCAGATAAGCGTCCAATAAATAAGAAATCTTTCCTCTTATCTTTACCTACTCCAATATCTGGAACAAAATTAGGTTTAACCACAAATTGTTGTTCGCTTGCACCTAATGAAGTACCAATAAATTTCTTCTTTGCAAATTCTGTGAGGGTGATGTATCTATCTATTTTTTTGCTCCAAGTTTTTAGTATTTTATGTACTCCTGTCATAAAAACAAGAGAAGCTGTTTGTACCATAGATTCTCTATAAACTCCTTGCAATATGGGCTTTAAAGGAAATCTTTTGTAGATGTTATCTTCATAGATTCTACCATTAAAGTACAGGTAAGCACTTGGGCAGATGAGTCTGTAGTTGTGTAGCGTCATCACCACGGGTATTCGCAATTCTTGGGTCGCATAAAAAATAGAGGGGGATGCTAAAGGAAAAAAATTGTGAATGTGAATAATATCAGGTTTAAACGCTCTAATTTTCTCGAGGAGCTTCTTTTTTCCCCTTGGATTGTAAACAGCCAATAATCCAGTTAAGATTTTGTCTTTAGTAGTTTTTATTTCATGATTATCGTAAAGAAGTGTATCGACTATAATATTGTTTTTTTTTAACAACTCTACTTCCGATTCAAATACAGTATCTTCTCCACCTCTCTGTTGGTAAGTATTATGCACAACAAGTACTTTCATTATTTAAGTTACTTTTCTAGGCGATTGATTTTAGCATTAAATTAAAAAGTTAAGGTGTAATCCGTGAATTACACCTTTCTTAGATATTACAAAAGTTTATACTTGAGTGCTCCTTCAAGCAGGAAACAAAGACAATTGCTCCTTGTAAAGTTGATGCTTAGTTAAGTTAGGATCAAACTCTACATCATCATAAGTAATTACTTGATCTTGCGATAAATCGCGTTTTAATTTACAGCCTTCGGCTAAGCCCATTGGTAAAAGATTCTCTTTCCTGGCCGTATCATAGTTCTCACACACGCCGTATGACTTAAAACCACCCAGGCCGTCAATGATTTCGCCAGCTTTTAAGTCAAATTTGGCAGTGGCGACCACTTCTACAACGGGGCCTGCTTTAGGGGCTAGTATGATATCCTGAAAATCTACCATTCTTGCTATAGAGTTTGCAATCTCAAAGAAAAGTAAATGGTAAGGAGTATAGAAACTGTATAGAGGACCTTCGCCTAGTTTTCCGTACTTTAAATATTTTTTAGACCAAGGGTCTTCTGTAGTTGCATAAATAAAAACTCCTGGACCTGGTTTTGGCCCAACCACATAATCTACAATTCCACCTAGAGATTTTAATTCTTCAATATCGTATAAATGCATAAGGTCATCGATATGCTCTTTAGAATGGTGGCCATACATGCCTCTAGTGGCTACCTTCATGCCGGTGGCATTGGCAATACAAGCTTGTTCAAAAGAGATTTTAGTACCGTCTGCAAAGCTGGTGACCATTTCGGGGGTCATGTCCCATTGAGCTGCAAAGCTTTTTTGGGTCTCAGGGGTACGATAATGGTCTTGTAAGCCTTTTATGTTGCCACAAAGTAGAGGTTCAAAACCCATACTTTTTACAAAACGATAAAGGTTGAGGGTTACACCAGGTTGGTCTCCGTCCCCAACGCTGTACATAACACCAGCATCGTCCGCTTTTTTCTTTAAAATAGGACCAAGCGTAGCGTCAATTTCAGCATTAAAAGACAGTATGTGTTTGCCATGTTCCATTGCTTTAAGCATTGCATTGGCTGCAAACTCAATTGTACCAGTTACTTCTACGATGATATCCATGCCATCAGCTTGGCAGAGGGCTTCAATATTATTGGTAATGGCTGGTTTTCCCTTTTTGATGGCTTCTTCTAACTCAGCTGTGGTTTTGGCAATGCTGTAGTCCTTCATACCCACATACTCATAAGCCGCTTGTGCTTTTTCTACTGTTCTGTTGTAAGTGGCTGCTACTACCATTCCGGGCGTATATTTCACAATTTGGTTCATCATGCCCTTAGACATTTCTCCAGCGCCTATTAGCCCAACTTTTATAGGGTTGTTCTCTTTTTCTCTTTTATTTAATGCATTATCTACGATGATCATTTTTTGCAGATTTGAAAAGCTTATAAATCTATTTAAATTTTTTAAAAAGGACTTTCAAATTCATCAATCGATGGCATATTGATATCCTTCTCTGAAAGTATTGGATCATTATCAGGCCAGTCTATACCACAGGAGTTCCACCTTATACCGGCATCACTCTTTGGATTAAATACTGTACTCGTTCTATTTAGGAAAATTGCATTTTCGCTCATGACATAAAATCCATGTGCTAGTCCGGCGGGTATGTAAAGCATGTTGCCCTTCTGACTGTCCAATTCTAAGGCAAAATACTTTTTATAGGTAGAAGAATCTTTTCTCAAGTCCACGACAACATCAAATATCTTCCCACTTATACAAGTAACGCATTTTACATGCTCGTGGGGAGGTACCTGAAAGTGAAGTCCTCTTAAAACTCCTTTTTTTGATTCGGAGTAGTATTCTTCAGTAAATAAGGTGGATAGGCCCAGTTCTTTGTAAGTATCTTCGTGATAGGTTTTTACCAACTTACCTCTATCATCTTGGAAGACCCTAGGGATAAGTTCATAGCATCCTGGTATTGGAGTCTCTACTTTCTGCATATTTGTCTTTTTTAAAAAGAGCCGATTGTCTAATGACTTTCGGCTCTTGAATTTTTTAATATATGTAGCGATAATCAAAAACCTTCTTCTTATTAATGAGGTCTTTTTTCTCTTTAAATTCTTTCCATCCGGTAAGAATGGCTACGTGTTCTGTTTTTTCTAGTAGTTCTTCAAGAGTATCGTAGTAGGTAATGTCTAAATGTGGATACTCTCTTTTGAACTCATCGTTTGCCAAAGGATCGTATGCAATTATTTTTTTATAACCCTTTTCTACGAGTTTTTCAATAATGTCTTTACTAGGCGTGAGGCGCACATCGTCAGAACCTGTTTTAAAAGACAGACCTAATATACCGATTGTATCGGAGGTACTGCTCTCACTAGCAATTTTGCTAACTACAAAATCTTTTACCTGCTCGTTAATTTTAAGGTTGCCTCCAAGTACTACTGGATCAAAACCATTTTCTTTAGAGATACTGTGCAAAGCCATGGTATCTTTTGGCAGACAATACCCACCATAACCACAACCCGGATATACATAACTCGCCATTTGTGCTGGGGAACCCGACCATCTTTTATCCTCATGTAGTATTCTAAAAGCTCCCGCCACATCTATATCTCCAATATGGTCGGCTACCATAGCCATTTCATTAGAATAGCTGATCAGAGTAGATAAAAGCGTATTTGATAGGTATTTTATAAATTCTGCCGAATTATAAGATACATAATGGATTGGAGCATTAAAAGGCTTATAAATCTTATCTAAGATTTCTTTTGATGTTTCATCTTCTACGCCGATTACTACTCTATCTGGTTCAATAAAGTCTTCCCAACAGTAGCCCTCTCTTAGAAACTCAGGGTTTGAAGCAAAACCTACATTTCTGTCGAGTTCTTTAAGCTTAGCATCTACATAGGGTTTTACTTGCTTAGATACTGTAGATGGTGGAACTGTAGATTTTGTGATGATAATTTTAAACTCCTTATCTTCAACAGCTAAAATATCATCTATAGCGGCTAAAATATATTTAAGGTCTGCACTGCCATCTGCTGCAGCAGGTGTGCCTACGCATATAAATATGGCCTTACTGTCTTTTATGGCTTCTTCCAATGGTGGATTGAGGAAGAATGTTTTATCGGATGTTTCTTCTAATACCTCTTTTAAGTGTGGCTCATGAAATGGGATTACAAAGTCTCTGAGCTTGTTTACCCGTTCTTCATTGATATCAATGCCATAAGTTTTAAATCCTTTTTTCGCGAAACCGAGACCTGTAGTAAGGCCTACAAAACCTAATCCTATTACTGTAATCATATTAGTTTTCCGTTATTAAAGTGAAGAAATTTTAAAAAGCGAGTGACGCCTTCATCTACATAGATAGATGGATTGTACTGCAGCATCGATTCGGCTTTACTGATGTTAGGACATCTGCGATTGGGGTTATCGGTCATGTACTCTTTGTCATCGGAGACTTTAAAATCAACTTTGCCTTTGTAATCGTATACCTCTTTTGCACTTTTTTGGAAAAGCTCCGCAAATTCTCTTACTGAAACTTCTGGCTTTTCTATACCGATATTAAATGCCTCTAATTTGCCATACAGCATTACCTTTAAATATCCAGTAATAGCATCAGAAATATAGCAAAATGTACGGGTAGGCTTTCCGTCTGAGAACATGACTAAATCCCTTCCTTCATGTACGCACTTTGCAAAATCTGCCGGAAGTCTTTTATCGTTGATGTTCATTCCAGGGCCATAATTATTAAAAGGCCTTGCTACTGAAATAGGCATGTTAAACTTATGATGGAAAATGTAACACATGGTTTCTCCGAAACGCTTTGCCTCATCATAACAAGCGCGAGGGCCCATGGTAGCTACATTGCCTCTATAGTCTTCGCTTGTAGGTATAAACTCAGGGAAAGGATCACCATAGATTTCGCTACTAGAGAAAAACAGAAAACCTTTGATGTCTTTCTCTGCATAGAAATCTAATAAGCGCCTTAAACCGGTAATGTTGGCATCAATGGTTTCAACAGGGTAAATTCTATAGAAAGTAGGTGAGGCAATAGAAGCGCCATGAATGATTAAGTCTGCTTCTTCGGCTCCGGCAATACTTGCTACATCATCAGTAATTACGTTAAATTCATGTAATTCGATTTTGTCGTTATTGTTGACCAAATCATCCAACCAGTCTTTAGTGCCGGTGAGGAAATTTTCTAGGGCGATCACTTTTTTTATGCCTAGCGCATCTCCATGCGTATTAAAGAAATGCATAAAATAATAGCCAAGAAAACCACCACAACCTGTAATAAGTACGGTTGAGTTTTCGAACTTCTTTTTTTCTTCAGCGGACAGGCTATTTAAAATATAGTCCATGTCCTCTGCCAAGATTGGATTTACTTTTTTTTCCACAGAAAATGAAAGTTATGTTTATAGTAGAATTGTAATTAATTAAATTTTTGATTTTACCACACCTTCCAAGGCGCTTCTCCTTTGTCCCACATTGCTTCTAGTACATTTTTATCTCGGAGGGTATCCATAGGTTGCCAAAAACCATAATGCCTATAGGCAGATAGCTCACCGTCTTTAGCTAGATTTTCCATAGGCTCTCTTTCCCAAACGGTAGTGTCGTCTGAAATATAATCCATTACGCTTGGTTCACATATAAAGAAACCGCCATTAATAAAAGCACTTGAACCACCTGAATCCCCTTTAGGTTTTTCTTTAAAGCTCTTGATGGCATTGCTATCGTCTAGGCTAAATACACCAAACCTACCGGGTTGTTGCACAGCAGTTAGGGTGGCTTTTGTGCCTTTACTTTTATGAAATTCAATCGATTCTTTTATATTGATGTTACTTACACCATCTCCGTAGGTAAGGCAAAAGGTTTCATCGCCAATATAATCCTTTACTCTCTTAAGGCGGCCGCCTGTCATGGTATGCAGGCCGGTGTCTATTAGGGTTACTTTCCAAGGGTCGGCCTCAGTTTTATGCACCTCCATTTTGTTGTTTTTGAGGTCAACCGTAAAATCTGTAGTATGTATGAAGAACTTAGAGAAATATTCTTTTATATAATCTCCTTTATACCCGCAACAAACAATAAACTCAGTAATGCCGTGGTGAGCGTAGATTTTCATGATATGCCACAGAATTGGTTTTCCACCAATTTCTACCATGGGTTTAGGTCTTACTCCACTTTCCTCACTGATTCTAGTGCCGAATCCTCCGGCAAAAAGTACTGCTTTCATAAGTGTTGGGTTAGATTCTTTTAGTTATGTATATTGTTAAAATGATATTTCAATATTAAAGATTAAAGAAAAACGGGTGTGAAATTCCTTGTTAACAATTCGGAATTTACAGAATTCTTACCTCTATTTATGTAAGGTTTTGAAATAAGTAAACATAGAACTCGAAAAAATATGAAATGAGGTAGTGCTCAAAAAGCTAGTTAAAAAAATCATCTCAATTTAGAAAATATGGGGCATCTTTAAAATTATAAAATGCTTTTTTTGCATCAATGTGCTTGTGCCTTTATCTCTTTAGAGTATGAACAATAAAAAAAGGGCACTAAGGCCCTTTGTTTAGTCAATTTTTAAGCAATGTGCTATTCTTCCTCTTTCATACTCTCTAAATTTTCTTCGGTACCTTCAGAGCTAGAAGAATCATTAATAATTGGGGCAACTGAGACAATCTTAATTTCAGTACGTCTGTTTTCTTGGTGTTGTTCTTCTGTCTGTGCATTTTCTACTTTCATCTCAAATTTACCGTATCCTCTACCGGATACCTGTGTTTGAGGTATGCCTTTTTTAAGTAGGTACTCTACCACAAAGTTTGCTCTTTTTTGAGAAAGCATTAAGTTGTATAAATCGGAACCTCTGTCATCGCAGTGCGAGCGTACCTCTATAGAAATATTCGGATTATCATTAAGGAACTGCATCAGTTTTTCTATTTGAGGATTGTTCTTTTCGTCGAAATAGTAGGAGTCATAATCATAGAGAATTTCTTCAAATTGGTAATCGTTCTCCCCACTTTTCATCGAGATAATATCGCCTACATTGGGTTGATCTAATTCATATTCTTCTTTAAAGGTAGAGTCCTGTATGCCCATGGCCACTAGCTCTTCTACTGGCATATTTTCGATATCGGGTGCTTTATAAGTAACCCTTTTGGTAAGTACGCCCTCTTTTGCCATAATAAAAGTATACTCAGCGCCTGGATCCATTTTAAATTTAGCTTCTCCATATTTTCCTGTACTCATTTCTCCAACTTCTTCATATTCAACAGGTATATTCTCTGGGTTGCTCAAAGAATCTTCTACACTAACCTCATACTGTGAGATTAAAGAATCTGAGGCCTCTGAAATAATATCCTCGTATTCAGTCTTAATGGAATCTCTAACAGTTTGGGTATATTCTTGTACCAATGAGTCAGATACCATTGCTACATATTCTCTGGCTAGTGGGGCACCTTCTTCTTTTTCTAGTTTGTCTTTCAAGGATTTATCAAGCTCAGACTTATAGTTGCTTATCAAGTCTGATTGAATCTGTGCAGATACTACATCTACCAAAGAATCCTTTACGTTTTTTTCATATCTAGCAACCAGTTCTTTCTTTACCTCCGCTTTTTCTTCTGTACTTAATATTTTGGGTGCTTTCTTTTTTAATATAGTAACATTGGCATTTAAAATAGGCTCTCCGGCAAAGAAATTTCCGTCTTTGTCTCCGCCATCTTTACCATATCTCAAGCCCAACTCTACAAACAAATCGAATTTTGGTGGTGTCTTGTCCAAGAAAAAATAGATATCATCATTGCCTTTTCCCTTCGGCCTATTAGAAGTAAAGTATCCAGAAAGGGTATCGTTATAAATGAGACCAAAATCGTCGTAGGGAGAGTTGAATTTCATGCCTGTGTTTTGCACTATGGTGCGCCTGTTTTCCTTAAAGGCTACAAAATTGTCCAAACCCCCAAGGCCCGGATGCCCATCAGAAGCGAAATAAAGTTTGCCGTCTTCAGATACAAAAGGGAACATCTCATTACCAGGGGTATTTATTTTGGTGCCCATATTTTTTGGCTCGCTCCACTCGCCGCTTCTTCTGCGCTCTACACTGTATAAATCTATACCTCCCTTGCCACCAGGTCTATTTGAGGCAAAATACAACCTTCTGCCATCAGATGAAAACGCTGGGGTCGATTCCCAGTAATCTTCAGTTGAAAATGGCAGTAACTCTGGTTTGCTCCATGCAGAGTCTTCATAAGTTGATATGTAGAGGCTTACTTCTTTTTGCTTGTCTTTTTTAAATCCTGAGTTGCCCCTAGCAAAAATCATGGTTTTGCCCTCATCGGTAAAAGTACTGGTACCTACATTATAAAGGTGTTCCTTAAAAATTGGAAGTGGTATGTTTAATTCTGATACTTCTCCAGTATTCTGAAGCGAGTCTTTGATTTGTAACTGATATAATCTTGTATATCCGTAGCCTGTTCCATTAAATGTCGGGTTACCTGCACTTGATGTAAAAAACAATGTAAGGTTATTGGCAGAATCTTTTAATAATGTTGGGGCGTAATCACTGCCTGCTGTGTTGATAGAGTCACAATTATAAAGCTCAATATATTCATTCTCTATGGCTTCAATCCCTTTTACCTCATCTAAGTTCTTGAGTTCTTCTTTGGCTTTGGCCCAATACATGATCTCAGAACCTAGTTGCAGATAGTCATTAAATTGTTGGGTGGCCTCGTCGTACCTACCATTCATTTTGTACGCATAGGCGAGGTATAACATCGCGTTTTGCGCGTATATGGATTCTTCAAGTTCTCCTTCAATGGCTTTTTGGTAATGCTCAATGGCCATATAGATTCTATTCGATAGCCTGAGACTCTCGGCAATCTTATAATGAATTTGAGCTTTTTTCTCTTGTGGCGCTGTTAACAATGCTTGTTCATAGAGCGCTATACTGTTTTCGTACTCTCCTTTTTCAAAAGATTTGTCTGCTTTTTTCTCATCTTTTGACCTGCCCTGTCCAAAGGAATAAAAAGTGCAGAGCATTAGAAAGGAGCATATAGTTAAAAAGTGCAAGGTATTTTTCATACTTTGAAAAAATAAGCCTGTTAAAAAAATTATATAGTAAAAAATTACTGATGCCAAACTACTGTCGCCAGTTTTACAAGGCTGTTATGTAAACTCTAATCATTAATGCATATTGTTATTCTTTGATCAATTGGCGGCTATCTTTCATTGAAAAGCCATGCATGTTATACTTTTAACCGCGTAGTATTTAAGGTATTTCTTTATCATTATTTTACGATAAACAACTTAATGCAGGGGGGTAATATTATTTTGCAACTTAGCTTTTTGTAAAAAGCCTTTACTTTAACATCCTAACCAATGCAATAAGGCTTTAGGAAAAGAGTTTTTTCTATCAGACAAATTCCTCTAAGAATTTTTTTTGAATTTTTTAGTCTTGATCAAGCATTTTAAATCAGAATTTATAACTGTATGAAAAGATTACATCTCCTAATCTTTGCACTATTATGCATCAGTGCAAATGCCTTTGCACAGTTTAGGCTAGCGGATAACATTGCAGATGCAGAGTTTGTCTGTGCTAGTGAATTGGAGTGGACCATAACCAATAATTACACAATTGAAGGCACCGACCCTACGCCTGGTTGCGGCGACGCCAAGAATCAATCGGCTTGGTTTAAGGTACAAGGCATGACGCCCGGTACTGTAGAGCTTAATTTCTTAAATATTACAGCCGGTCAGGATTATGCTGTCACGGTTTATGCCTCAGATGGGAATGAGAGTGCGCCAGCACTTACTGATATTGGTACCTGCGCAATAGTTAATAACGCGAGTACCCAAGTAACATTTAATTATACAGGAGCAGAGGCAAGCTCTATCTTTTATGTAATGGTTGACGGTGAAAGCGATGCAGAGGGCTCTTTTGTATTAAGTGCAACCGGCAATGCCATCGCTTCTCCGGGTTTGGTACTCACCCCAAGTCGTGTTGTTGGTTGCTGGGGAGATGAGACAAGCAATTTGGTCAGGATTAGAAACAACTCAGTAGATAACGGCGGAAACGATGAATTCACTCTTGAGATAACCTTTGTTGGAGCTGATGTAGAAGGCATCGATCAAACAGGTTGGTTGCCACCTACAGTAGTATCTATAAATGGCACACCAGTAAATGAAAATATAGGTGTAAATGGATCAGGTGTTTACGACAATTACCCTAGGGGTGCCGAAATAGAATTGGCCTCTGGCTACCCAGGTACTTGGGAAGCCACACTAAGACCGAGAAACCACGAGTGTTTCGATGCAGATTTTAGCTCTACGTCTACTTCATCTACTGTGCAGAGACTTGTGGTAAGAAGAACGGACGAAAACTTTGATCCACTCGACGACCCTCTTTTTTGTGAGCAAAACGATTTAGATACCTGGTATGGAAAAGCAGAGTTGCTGCCATCTATCGGTTCTAACGTTAACAGTGCAAGCATTCAATCTTGGTCATGGGTTTTTAAAGACCAAGGAGGTGGCACCATTGGCACAGTAACCGATGCAGATGCCGCATTTACTGCAAACGATGGTGCTAAAAGTACGGTTACTGTAGATTTTCCTATACCTGATGCCAACAAGAATAATTTCTTTATTGAGATTGAGGTACAGGGTACTTGTGGCCCTGCAGAAAGAGACTACAACATGCAGGCCTACGTGCCAGCCAACCCTGTAATCACTCCGGTTGCGGCTACCTGTATTGCAGATATTAGCGCAAGCAATCCCATTACTTTCGAAGTAACCAATACAGATGTTTTTTCGCCTAAGCCAATAAAACAGCCTATAGCTTGGGATTTTGGCACATTAGCAGGTGCCGCAGTAATAAGCGGAGACAATGGTGAAATCGTTACAATTTCAGACAACACATTATTTACACCGGGTACCTATCCTATAGAGGCTACCATAACAGACGAGGGCGATTGCTTTACTACAACAACTTTTAACTTAGATATTGCTGCAAAAGCAAATATCGCTACTATAGACACAATACCTGTAAATCCTAATAGGCAATGTAACCAGTTTGTGTTTAACCAAGGCGATGTAGTGAATTTCGAATTTGAAGTTACAGATGTATTGCCAGCTCAAGGGGCTTCTGTAATAGTTACTTATAATGGGTTGGAGGTATTAAATACTACACAAACTGCAGCGATTCAAACTCACTCATTCCAAGTGACGCATACTGGTGATGAGGCAGATCAGATTTTGATAACCGTAGATAATTTGGCATTCCCTTCTGTCGGAATTTGTCCTACATTACAAACCATAGGCTTGGTTTTAGAAAAAGAAGAGCCTATTCTTGCTATTGACGGCAACAGTACGGTCTGTATCAGCGATGTAAATGCGGGTACGCCTCTTAGAGTAACTATAGCCAATGCGGATAATATACTAGGCGGTGCAGGTCTTATTTCTACCACATGGTCAATAGATGATGCAGATGCCGTGTTGGCTTCTGAAAATGCTACTGAAATCAATTATGCTTCTTTGCCTGTAGGCACCCACATTATTACGGCAGATGTTTCTTACAACGGTGGTATATGCTTCGAGCAAATAACCATACCTGTAACTGTAGTTACCCAAGAAGAAATAAGCGTTTCGGCTCCAAACCCTATAGATCCATCTGTGCTTAACATACAATGTAATGAGGTGGTATATAATGCGGGAGATAGGGTAAGTTTTGATGCTACTATAAGCAATTTGGTTGATCCCGTTGTAATTACAGTAAAAAGGGGAAATGCTATTTTAAATACCTTTTCGCCACAGCCTGCAGACTATACTGCTGATAGTACCTATACAGTTTCTTTTGAAGTTACCCACAATGGAGACGATATCGATGTAATTACGATTGAAGTAGCCAACCAGACTTTCCCTTCTGTTTGTACGGCAACCTCTAACATTCAGATGAGACTTTTCCAAGATGGTGGGCCTACTATAGCACCGATCAATCCAATATTTTGTGTAAATAAAATTACAAATGCTAATCCGGTTTCATTTAGTGTTTCAAGTCCTACTAGTTTGCCTGATGTAGACAACATAGTGTGGTCTGTGCTTGACGGTCAAGGAAACTCTGTAAATAATATCTTTACCTTACAAAATGGGAACGACGTTTCTATGACAGGGTTTGAGGTAGGTAATTTTGTGGTACAAGCCGAAGTGAACTATGTTTCAGGATGTACCCAAACGGTAAACACAGGCCTAACTGTGCTTGAGCAACCAGAGTTTACTCTAGATAATATTACTGCAACGGCAACGGCCAATTCTTGTGTAGATCCTAATGGCTTTCAAGTGGATGATCAGATACAATACGACTTTAGTGTATCAAACATTCAAGAACCTATTGAAATCGTAGCTAACTTCCCTGGAGGCTCTGAGACTTTTTCTGTAAGCAATAGCACATTTAGTGGTTCTCTCAATTTTGCAGTAATTGACGAGCCTTTAGAATCAGATGGCATCACTTGGGTAGCG
>Ga0207419_1001715_pt1 | contig 15752 bp, 17 predicted proteins | sample ElkSloMetagenome_4_FD_184723 | JGI IMG/M metagenome (GOLD analysis project Ga0207419, IMG submission 184723) | Hot spring microbial communities from Elkhorn Slough, Monterey Bay, USA - MD2A (version 2) | ecosystem: Environmental > Aquatic > Marine > Intertidal zone > Estuary: Microbial mat ...
CCCTGCCTTCAATTCAAAGTATGTCAATACATCTTCATTTTGTCAGCTTGCATCTCACAGCTTTCTGACTTTTTCAGCAGGCCCTACCTAAAGAAGGATGTATTTGAAAATATTTCGAAAAAGGCAAAAAAACTATCGGTAAAAGCGAGCAACTATATTGAGTCAATCAAAAAAAGCAACATTTAAACCATATTTCAGCCACATTTACAACTATATTTAAACAGAATTTTAGGTCCTGTAAAAATATATGTAATTGGATATAACTAATAACCAGTATGTTGTGTATTTATGTTTAGCGATACCTCACAATAGTTGAACAAAAAATTACTGACAGCGTTTTTTCCTCAGCAACAAATTAATCATAATATCTATTTCAGAAAGTGAAAAATAAGACAGTTTTTTTATATATACTTTGCAGCTTGTTTCTATCTCCTTTATTGCTCTTTGGCCAGGGCGAGGGGAAAGGAATCATTGAAGGCCGCGTGTATAATTCTCAGAACAATGAGCCGGTTCCCTTCGCCAACATCGTAATCTGGGGTACAAATATAGGTGCTGTAAGCGATATGGACGGGAATTTTCTCTTTACGGGTGTAACGCCCGGATTCGTAGAGCTTAGGGTTTCCTCTGTGGGTTTTGAACCCTATATTTCAGAGCAAATCCTGGTAACCAATGCGAAAAAAGTATTTATAGAAATTCCATTAAATACCAGCACAGTAGAATTGAATGAGATTACTGTGGCAGCTTCCCCGTTCAGGAGGAATGATGACAGTCCTGTTTCCCTACGCCGGATTGGGATTAAGGAGATCGAGAAAAATCCGGGTGGAAACAGGGATATATCACGTGTAATTCAATCATTGCCAGGGGTCGCCTCCACCCCTGCTTTTCGTAATGATGTAATTGTTCGGGGTGGTGGTGCCAGTGAAAACAGGTTTTACCTTGATGGTATTGAAATTCCCAACATTAATCACTTTGCTACCCAGGGAGCCTCCGGCGGGCCAGTAGGCATTATCAATGTTGATTTTATCAGGGAAGTGAATTTTTATTCTGGGGCTTTTCCAGCAAACAGGGGCAATGCCCTTAGCTCTGTTTTGGAGTTCAGGCAGATTGATGGCAACCCGGAAAAACTGAAAGTACGGGCGGCTGTGGGTGCTTCTGATTTAGCACTTACACTTGATGGTCCAGTGGGTGATAACACAACTTTTATCGCCTCCGCCCGGCGGTCGTACCTGCAGTTCCTGTTTTCTGCTCTGGGGCTGCCATTTCTACCCACTTACAACGATTTTCAGTTTAAAACCCGTACACGGTTTAACCAAAAAAATGAATTAATTATTGTAGGCCTGGGAGCGATTGATGAATTTGCGCTAAACCTCGATGCCAATGATACTGAGTTTCAGCGCTACGTGCTGAACTACCTGCCTGTAAATGAGCAGTGGAACTACTCTATTGGCGCCGTGTATAAGCATTTTCGGAACAAGGGTTTTGATACATGGGTGTTGAGTCGTAATTATTTAAATAACAGTGCTTACAAATACCAGGGCAATATTGAGGTGGATTCCCTTCAGACGTATGATTATACTTCTGCTGAGATAGAGAATAAGTTCCGCTACGAATATAACACACAGCTTAACGGGGGCTATAAAATTAATTATGGCGCCGGCGCATCGTTTGCAAAATATACCAATGAAACATTCAACCGTGTTTTTATTGCAAATGAGCTTTCAGTTCTTGATTACGAGAGTTACCTGGACTTATACACCTATAGTTTTTTTGGTCAGATAAGCAATGATTATTTCAACGATCAGTTAACCCTCAGCCTGGGTTTACGGACTGACGGTAACACTTACGCGGAGAGTATGTCAAACCCTCTCGGGCAGTTTTCACCTCGTTTCAGTGCTTCCTATGCCCTAACCTCCCAGTGGTTTGTGAATTTTAACACTGGCAGGTATTTTCAGCGGCCTCCATACACTGCAATGGGCTATAGAAATTCGGAAGGAGAACTGGTAAATAAGGAAAATAATTTAAAATATATTCAATCTGATCATCTGGTTGCCGGGTTTGATTTTAACCCTGATGACAAAACAAAGCTTTCCCTGGAGGGATTTTATAAAATGTATTCAAAATATCCGTTTTCATTGCAGGACTCTATTTCTATAGCCAGCAAAGGGGGGGATTTTGGCATCTATGGCAATGAAGAAGTTTTGAGCATCTCTGAGGGACGGGCCTATGGCGCTGAATTTCTGGCCCGTAGCCGTGATCTGTTCGGGTTTAACCTTATTCTTGCCTACACCTTTGTACGCAGCGAATTCAAAGATCATGGGCCGAATCTGGAAGTGCTTGATACGTACATACCCACAGCATGGGACAACCGCCATATTCTAACCCTAACTTCTACCCGTAGTTTTAAGAAAAACTGGGATGTAGGCTTTAAATGGCGATTTGTTGGAGGAGCCCCATACACACCAATTGATTTTGAAACGTCATCCTTACGTGCAGCGTGGGATACACGCGGCCGGGAATTTCTTGACTTCAGCCGCTTTAATTCACTTAGGCTGGGTGCTTTTCAGCAGCTTGATATCCGTGTTGATAAACAATTTTTTTATGACAAGTGGTCGCTTCTTTTTTATGTTGATGTACAAAATGTATATAACTATAAATCTGAAGAGCCTGCAAGGGTCTCTATTGAAAATGAAGCCGGAAATGTTGTCATTAAAAATCCAAACGCACCTTATGCTGAGCAGCTTTATGAGTTGCGTACCATAGAAAGCGATGGCCAGGGTACCGTGCTTCCTACCATCGGTATCATTGTTGAGTTTTAAATAGGTGGATGTTTGATTTAGATGTAGGGTTCTACCACGAATTTAATGGTAACTTGCAATTTGTTTAAATATGGTTGAAAGATAGTTTAATGTAGTTTATATGTTGTATTTTGGGTTTCAGAAGCTGAAAATTTATCAGCTTTCAAAAGAGTTGGTAAAGGATATTTGTAAGTTTAGCAGTTCTTTTCCCCCAGATGAAAAGTATGCTCTTGTACAGCAAATAAATAAAGCAGCAGTTTCAGTTGCCGCTAATATTGCAGAGGGAACAGGCATGAATGGTTACCAGGAGAAAATACATTTTATTAATATATCCTATAGCTCTTTAATGGAAATTGTTTGCCAAACAGAGATAGCTTTTGAATTAGGATACCTGAAGAAGGGTATATTTGAAAATATTTCGAAAATGGCAAAAAAACTACCGGTAAAAATGAGCAACTATATTGCGTCAATCAAAAAAGCAACATTTAAACCATATTTCAACCACTTTACAACTATATTTAAACAGTATTATAGGTCCTGTAAAAATATTTAACCACTAAAATAAGGGTAGTACCAGATGTAGAAATTTATGTAATTTTATATAAACCTTAAACCATGACTTCCAGAATAACAAAAACTTCAGCATTAATGTCTGCCATTATTATTGCAGCTGTTTTGCTGGCAAAAGGATGCAAGTCGACAGAGCATGCCGCAGCATCTCAACCTGATTATGATACCGTGATTACCAATGAATCAAATTCAGGATCCTTGTTAGTGCTTACTGTAAAAAAGGGTGATGCATTTAATTATCCCCTAATGGCCGTATGGACAGAAGACAAAGATTCTGGGTATTTACAAACCCTGTACGTACCAGAATCTATTGCAACCAGTATATTCAGGCATGGGCAGGCAGACAAGGGAAAATGGATGCCCGGAGAAATCCGCAGGCCGGCAGCTTTGCCTTACTGGGGACATAGCAGAGGAGTAAAAGCCAACGACGGTTTGTATATTCCATCAGCCGATAATCCTATGCCCGACGCAGTTACCGGGGCAACACCCACAACAGATTTTGTGCTAAAAACAGGGTTAGACCTGCAGAACAAAGAAGTATTTACAGTATATTTTGAAATTAATCAGAGCTGGGACTGGAATGAATTCTGGACAAATAATAAATATCCCGAAAATGAGGCCTATAAATCTTCCAGTCAGCCGGCAATTGTTTATGCGGCACATATAGATATGCGTAATCTTAAAGAAGTTTACAAATTATCACCTTTGGGTCATAGCCATCCCACGGGAGAAAATGGTCTTTTATTCAGGGATCTTTCTACCCTCACCTCTGCACTAAGGATTGTGGAAAGTGCAGAGGTCAGAATAATAAAAAACTAGTTCAGGTTAATCTTGAACTGGTTGATCTTGTTATACAATGTTTTGCGGTCGATATTCAGCAATTTTGCTGCTTTGGACTTATTGTAATTGGCTTCTTCAAGGGCTTTTAAAATGATATCTTTTTCGGCTTCAATGGAGGCTGATTTCAAACCCGATTTGTCCTGTTTTTTCAGTGGCTTTGCATTGGCAACTTCCTGATGAAATTCATCAGGGAAGCAGCGGGTAGTAATTTCAGATCCTTTTGTTAATAAAACACTTCTTTTTATCAGGTTTTTTAACTCCCGCAAGTTGCCATACCAGGGATAATCCTGCAGCATTTCAGTAACTTCGGTATCGAAAGTCTGTACGTTTTTGCCCAAATCTTCATTGGCCTGATTCATAAAAAAGTTTGCGAATACGGGAATGTCCTCTTTCCTTTCTCTGAGTGCAGGCAGGTTTATTTTAAATTCATTTACCCGATGATAAAGGTCCTCACGGAATTCATTTTCTTTCACTGAATCTTTTAAATCCTCATTTGTGGCAACAATAATGCGCACATCTACAGGAATATTTCGGTCATCACCTACGCGGGAAATTACCCTTTCCTGGAGGGCACGAAGTAACTTAGTCTGAATATCAAGGGAAAGATTACCAATTTCATCCATGAATAGTGTACCGCCATTGGCTTGTTCAAATACACCTGCCTTATCATTAATAGCGCCGGTAAATGATCCTTTTACATGTCCAAAAAGCTCGCTGTTGGCAAGATCTTTAGGTATTGCACCGCAATCCACTGCGATAAATGCTTTATTGCTACGCGGGCTTTTTTTGTGAATGGCACGAGCAATATATTCCTTGCCGCTACCCGTTTCACCTTCTATTAATACGGTCATTTTAGTGGGAGCCACAAGCTCGGTCATCTTCATTATTTCACGCATCTTGCGACTGTCGCCGGTAATGAATTGTTCCTTTGATTCGCTTTTTTTAACCGGTTCTGCTTTTTGATTAAGTATTTTTTCAATCAGCTGCAATATTTCCTCATGATAAATGGGCTTGGTGATATAATCAGAGGCTCCAGCTTTCATCAATTTCACTGCAATCCGAACGTCACTGTATCCGGTAATGATAATTACAGGCACTTTAACGTTTATCTTTTTAATTTCACTCAGCATCTTAAGGCCATCGGTATCGGGCAGCCGAAAATCAAGCAGCACAAGATTAAACTCTTCTTTTTTAAAAAGGTCCAGGCCTGAGCTCCCCTTATACGCAATAGTTGCTTTATATCCGTGATTGTTCAGGAGGTTTTCCAGAAGGTTACAAATGTAGGTATCATCGTCGATTACCAGTATCTTTCTCATGTAAGTCTACATTATTTATAAAGTGCAAAAATATAAAATTTCTTTCAATTAAAATCGAATTTAAATCTGGCAAAAATCGGTTAGATAGTTTAATCTGTTACCCGAACAGATTTTGCCAGTGCTTCCAATACAGACTCATTATGAGTAATCCATGATTCATCAGCATGGGCATAAATGTAGACCCTTTTGTCGTTATAATCTACTGTATAAACCCGCTCATTTTTATTCATGCATTTTGATCCCATTTGGTCCCCAATGCGAAAATCAGTTTTTTTATCACATTCAAAGCCTTCGAACCTGTCCATTTCATTCACATCTGCCATCAGTGCATAAATGCGAACATCAGTAGATGCATTTCCGGTATTAATAAAATACCCGTCTCCATTATCGCTTGAATCAATAACATTCCACTGTGATGGAACAGTAAAAGAATAATTAAATCGCGAATTTTCTATTTCCAGTTTTTTCTCCGTGTTGCTGTTTGATGAACCACGTTCACTGCCAGTATTGCAGGAAGTTAAGACTATTATAAGCGCAAGGTATGAAGCTATTCTTTTCATAATTGGTTTTTATTATGGTTAAACCATACTTTATGAAAATGGTTTTGGTGAAAAAATAATTTAAGCATGAAAAGTAAGCATTAATATATTAGAAAACTACAAATTACCATACTTATTCAATATCGGTGATAATATTAATTTTATCTAATCTTTCACGGTTATTAAAATAAAAAATATATGTAGTCAGTCCTTCTTCATCTATCAACTTTACAATATTTTCATTTGTTTCTGGTAAGCCCGGTAGTAACTGATAAAGCGTTCTTTTTTTTATTCCGGTGTGGATACCCCGGTAAAGCTGAATACGCCGGTTTTGGATTTCTGCACTTACCAGTAATGATTTACCCCTGGCTTTATACAACTCTATTTTTGATTTACGGTAGGTGAGTTTATAAAGTGTATCAATCTGATTTTCTTCATACAGATTTTCTACTGGTTCTGCCTTAATCTTTAAGCGGGGTATATTGTTTTGAAAATTCATGAGTGAAACTTTATACCCGAATGGGTTATTTAAAAATGCCTCTGGCACTAACTTTGCCTTCAGAATTAGTCTGTTATCCGGAGAGGCAGAACTGCTCACGGTAAAAATATAAAGCTGTAATGAAAATAAAATAAGCGCAGGAATTATTTTTTTGATATACATTTATCTATTTTAAGTATTTTTGATCCATTCAAATATATAAATTTAATGGCAGATTATCTACAGCCGCCTAAGTATTCTAAATAAAAATGAATAACACTCAGAAAAAATATCCCATTGGGATGCGCTTCACTTATTTCCTGCTGGCCATTATACTATTTATTTATGGCATTATAGCCGCACGAGAGTTTCTTTACCCTATTGCCTTTGGCGTATTACTGGCATACCTCCTGTTTCCTGTTGCCAATTTTCTTGAAATGAAAGGGGTTCCTCGTATCCTTTCCATTATTATCAGCATCCTCTTTTCCCTTATTGTAGTGGCCGGAGCGGGATTTTTTATCTACGATCAATTTACCACATTGTTTTCTGATTTTCCTGAACTGAAGCGCCAGGCCATTTCAAATATTGATTCTTACCAACACAGCCTTGAGAATGTTTTTGGCTTTCAGGATGACTTTCTCGACCAGTATGTGAAACAATGGGTAACTGGTTTTTTTGAAGATATTCCCCAGAATTTCAACGCTATTTTCACAGCTACCACGGGCACGTTGTTACGTATTTTTCTAATGCCGGTATACATATTTCTCTTTTTGTATTACCGCACAAAATTTGCTTATTTCATTTTAAAAGTTGTTCCTGATGATAAAGAAAGGGTAACGATTAAAATCCTTCGGGATATATCTACTGTGGTTACGCGGTATATGGGAGGGGTTGTTATTGTAGTTTCTATCCTATGCCTGTTAAACTCCTTCGGACTTTACCTGGTTGGTATGAAATATCCAATAATTTTTGGTGTAATCAGTGCACTCATTAACTTTATACCTTACTTTGGGACATTAATGGGAGGTGCTGTGCCCTTGTTATTTGCACTTTTGATAGGGGAAACCCCTTTGCTGGCGGTGCGTGTAATAATACTGTTTATCATTATTCAGTTTACTGAAAATAATATACTTACTCCAAACATTGTAGGAAGTAGTTTAAAAATAAACCCCTTTTTTATTATTTTCAGTCTTATAGTAGGTGCCATGATTTGGGGAATTCCGGGTATGCTTGTAGTTGTGCCTTTTCTTGCCATGCTCAAGCGAATTTTCAAAAATTTCGACAGCCTGCAGCCTTATGCTTTTCTGCTTGGGACAAGAGGTACCCAAAAACATAGTATTAGCATGAGGAATTTAAAATCATACTTTAGCAAAATGAAGAATAAATTTAAAAACTAACTCAGTTCCTTTTTTCTCTTTTCAATTTTGCTTTTATCTTTTTCCCTAACTGTGCCAGGGGATTTTCTTTATTATTGGCAAATTCACTACTCAAAAGTATGCCATAAGGTTTTAGAGATTCGATATGGTCAAATACAACTTTTATAATGGCCATCAAGGGAATGAACAAAATCAATCCGGCAATACCCCAAAGGATACCACCCAGGAGCAAAGCGATAAGCGCAAAAAGCGGGTTTAAACTAACCCGTTCACCTACTATTTTTGGTGTAAGAATATTTCCTTCAATGGTTTGAATGGTAAAAAACACAGCCAGCACCGCAACGGGTATCCATAGGTTATCGTAATTGATAAGTGCATAAAATGTTGGGATTAATCCGCCCAGTGTGGTTCCAATATAGGGTATAATGGTAAGAATGGCTGCAAGATAGCCAAAAAGAAAGGGATAGTCTATACCAATTATCCAGAGACCGAAACCATTTAAGGTGCCAATAAGAATGATGACGATAAACATTCCGTAGAAATAATTTTGAGCTACCTTTTGAATGCTGAATACCAGCTCTTTTCCATATTCGTCATCCTTTTTAATTATATTGGAGAGAATAAATTCTTTAAAAGCGGTGCGGTAGAGTAGAAATAGAAATGTGTACACCAATACAAAAACAATAATGGCCAGAAAAGATGTGGATGAGGAAATGGTTTTACTGATTATATCAGAGGAGGATTGTAATAAATTTCCTCTTTCCTCCTGATATATTTCCTGTATCCGAAGGTCGCCGGGTAAAATTCTGGAATTTATAAATACCAGAATTTTGTTTAGCAGATCATTCATCACCTGCGAAAAATCTTTTATTTCACTAAACATAGTAATTACCTGGCTGCTAAGCAAATAAAACAAGCCAGCAAGAGCCAGACCCACCAGGAAAAAAGTAAATAAAATTGCCGGGATGCGTGGAATATTATATTTCTCAAGGAAATTGCATGCCGGATACAGCAACATTGAAATAATCAGGCTGAATGTGAGGGGGATAAGGATGGGTTGCCCAAAATGGAGAAAGGCAAAAATAAATGTAATTATCAGAAGTATATTAACAGTTTTGGATAGACTTATATTCAGGTGCATTCTTTTTTTTGATTAATAGCGATAATGATAACAAACCTCTTTACAATTGTGGGTTAAGGGGAACTGATTTTCTGTGATTCAAAAATGCAGTCAGTTATAAAAATTGATTTCATTCTGATAAACCAGGGATTTACAATTGGCAAACATATTAAAACATTTAAATTCACTATAAACGTGGTTGCTTTTTATAAGTAAGTAAACATAAAAAGGAATATTGGTAGTTAAATCTGTATCATGTTGAACAATCTGCAGCGAGATATGTTAAATTTCTAAACCACTTCTACTGAAATAGGCATTGCTGGTATAATACTACTTGCAATAGTGGTTACTTTTAATTGAATGTTAAACCTTAAAACCAAATTAAAATGAGTAAAAGTTCAAATGTTTTAGCCGGATTTTTTGCAGGTGCTGCCGCTGGTGCTGCACTAGGAATATTATTTGCACCTGACAAAGGCACATCTACCCGTAAAAAAATTGCAGATTCTTCTTCTGCCTTTGGTGAAGATTTTAAAGATACAGTTTCCAGCAAAGTAGATAATTTAAGTGATTTTATGGCGTCATTTGTAAATGAAGCAAAGGATAGATTTACAAAACTAGAAGAGCAAGTAAAGCAAGAAGCAAAAAACGTTAAAGAAAAAGCAACTAAATAAACCAATTAATGACGAAAAGAGGACTAACCAAAAATGTTGCGGAAATCTTTGATCTTGCCCAGTCTTTACTTTTAGCCAAAGTTGATCTTTGGCGTTTACTTCTCCTTGAAAAGCTTTCTAAGGCAGGGTCGTATTTTCTCGGGTCTCTTATTTTAATTACAGTATTTGCGTTCTGCCTGATGTTTTTATCCTTTGGATTTGCATTTTGGTATGCAGACAAATATGGTAGTTTAGCTACCAGTTTTATTCTTGTTGCAGGCTTTTATCTATTATTGGGGATTTTAATTTTTATTTTCCGAAAAACGGTTATTGCCCGTCCGATAATAAAAAATCTGTCACAAATCATTTTTGAAGAGGACGAAAAACCCCTTGAGAAGAAGATGCAATGAGTAAAATATCAAAAATAAGAACATTTAAAGATATTCGTATTGAGAAGCAAAAGCTCCGGTATGAAGCAACAATTTACCAGGAGAAGCTTAAAAATGAGACGAAAGTATTTCCGGGAGAATTCCGGGCAACTACGGGAGATATTATGCTTGCATTACGAAATCGCTTTTTTGTATTTTCCCTCTTAAGGGTGCTCACAAAAACTCGTTGGTTTCCCAGAATGGTATTACGATTTTTCCCTAATCTGTAATGATGATATGGGTTTAGTCCTTATAAGTAAGTAAAAACAGTAACAAGAGATAAAATATTCCAAAGCCGGAATGTGTAATATTTTTTAAGCTGTTTGACGTAAGAGATTACAATATTTGTTGGCAAATCAGCAAAACAAATATGTATGATAAAGATAAATAAAAGAAAACATGCCGGCTCAAGAGGCCGGCTTTGTTTTTTGTCAGGAATTTTATTAGTAATATAAATCAGCGCAAACATGAAGAAAATACTTATACCAACTGACTTTAGTGAAAAGAGCATGAATACGGTAAAGTATGGTGTTCAGCTCGGGAAGTCTATGAACAAAGCCGTTACCCTGGTTTATGTAGTTGATTTAAGCAGGTACACTACCGATTACCACGAAACCACCGGTGTTGCTCCCTTTGTCCCCGACCTTGTGCAGCTTAAAGAGGTGGCTGAAACGCAGTTTAAAGAATTTATTCCAAAAATAAAGAAACAATTTCCGGAAGGTTTGAACCTGGATACCCGATTAGAGACAGGAATTTTTTCTGACAGAATCATTGAACTCTCGAATGGTGATGTATATGACCTCATTCTGCTTACGGGCAGAACAGAGAAAAGCTTCCTCGACCGGCTTATCAGCGACCGCAATGAAACCATCATTGAGGATGCCCGCTGCCCGGTGTTTATCGTTCCTCCCTCTTCAGCTTATACTGACCTGCAAAATATCGTTTACGCCACAAATTATAATGAGGCAGATATTGGTTCCCTGCAACGGCTTTCTGACCTTGCTAGAATATTTAATTCAAAAATTACTGCCTTGCATATCAGTAACGATAAAAGCTTTAAAAATAAATTAAGTGAGAAAGGGTTTGAAGAAATGGTACAGGAAAAATGTAATTATCAGAACATCAATTTGCAAATGCGAAAAGGTGATGATATAGTAAATACCATTGAGCAGGTGGCTACAGAGCTTAAAGCTGATGTTATAGGAATTTTAAAAGAAAATCATGGGTTTTGGAAAGAACTTTTCTCCAGCAGCTCTACCCGTGAATTAGTATTGAACACAAAATTGCCCGTGCTTGTTTTTCATGAAAAATCGTTTTTAAAGAAAAAATCAACTACCTGATTTAAAATTTCAGCGCATGGCAGAACTTATAAATGAGAATTTTGATTTTGATCATCCCTGGTCTTCTCTGGCAATTTTGGGGGCTGGGATAATTTTTTCGGTGCTGATACATATTATTCTGGTATTTTTTACACGGAAGGTATTATTACGGAAAGATGATGGTACAAATGCGCACCTTATCAGGCAGGAAAAGCGACCCACCCTTTTCTTGTTTATCTCCATAGCACTTGGTTTTCTGCTCCCTGCCACACAATTTAAAGAACCAACGTATGGCCATATTTACCAGGCCATTATACTTTTCTTTATTTTCTCCCTTGCATGGGTGATGATAAATTTGCTCGGGGTAATTCAGGGCATGCTTATCAGTAATTATGATATTGAAGCAAAAGATAACTTACGCGCAAGGAAGGTGACAACGCAGTTAAGGGTTTTTCGGCGTATCTTAATTTTTGTGATCATTGTTATTGCGCTCTCCAGCGCCCTGATGACTTTTGAAAAAATTCGTCAGGTGGGTGTGAATTTACTCGCCTCTGCAGGTATTGCAGGTATCATTATTGGTTTTGCTGCACAAAAAAGCCTGGCCACTATACTTGCTGGTTTCCAGATTGCCATTACACAGCCTATCCGGCTCGACGATGTTGTAATTGTTGAGCGTGAGTGGGGGTGGATAGAAGAAATTGCGCTCACCTATGTGGTTATTCGAATCTGGGATAAAAGAAGGTTAATTGTACCCATTACGTATTTTATAGAAAAACCTTTTGAAAACTGGACCCGTGTATCGGCAGATATTCTTGGCACAGTTTATATATATACTGATTATACAACAAAGGTTGACGCAATCAGAAAAGAACTTACTAAAATATTAAATGCCACTCCCTTATGGGATAAAAAAGTGAATGTACTTCAGGTAACAAATGCAACTGAAAAATCGATGGAACTGCGCGCCCTTATGAGTGCTCCGGACAGCCCTACTGCATGGGATTTAAGGGTTCTTGTACGTGAAAAACTCATTGGTTTTTTACAAAATAATCATCCAAAAGCCCTACCCAGAACAAGAGTGGAACTTGAAAAAAACACAGGTTTAGAAGCAACATAATACACAAAGTGGGAAAAATGTTCCCCACAAATACTATGAGTGAAGAAAAAGAAAATAATAAAAAAGAATTTGGATGGTTCGATAGAACCATGCTGTCTATTCCCGACTGGATAACAGAATTTCTGGTAGAGATAGCAGAAATTACCCGGTTTACCGGTTCTTTCTTCCGTAATTTTGGACGCAGGCCCTTTGAAAACAAAGAGCTTTTGCGACAAGCCTATATCGTAGGTTTTCGGTCGCTGGGCCTGGTTGCCATTACAGGGTTCATTATGGGCATGGTTCTGACGCTACAATCGCGTCCGGTACTGGCTGAATTTGGAGCAGAATCATGGTTGCCAGGTATGGTGTCAGTTTCTATTATTATGGAAATCGGACCTGTGATAACAGCGCTCATATTCGCGGGTAAGGTAGGGAGTAGTATAGGTGCAGAACTTGGATCGATGCGGGTAACCGAACAAATTGATGCCATGGAAGTATCGGGTACAAATCCAATGAAATTTATTGTAGTAACCCGCGTAATTTCTACCACATTGATGCTTCCGGTACTGGTGTTTTTTGCTGATGCACTTGCCCTCTACGGCTCTTTTCTGGCCGTGAATATTAACGATGATGTTTCGCTTAAACTGTTTTTTTACCAGGCTTTTGATGCCCTGTCGTTTCGTGATATAATACCAGCAACAATAAAGACCTTCTTTTTCGGTTTCGCGGTAGGTATTATCGGGTGTTTTAAAGGGTATTTTTCAAATTCGGGTACAGAGGGAGTGGGTATGTCTGCAAACTCTGCAGTAGTGGCTTCATCCCTGGCTATTTTTATTATTGATTTACTTGCAGTGCAAATAACTAGTTTAATTGGCGTAATATTTTAAAAAGTGGATATAGATCAGTTTTTAAATAAGGAATTTAAAGATGGAGACGATCTTATTGTAGTAGATCATCTTAAAAAGGCTTTTGGGTCTAATGTTGTTCTAAAAGACATCAACCTGAAAGTGAAGAAAAGCCAAAACCTGGTTGTTCTTGGAAAATCAGGTATAGGAAAATCTGTACTTATAAAATGCATTGTCGGATTATATTCCATAACGGCGGGCAGGGCTTTTGTGCTGGATGAAGAAGTTTCTACACTGGAAGAAGATGAAATCAATACCTTGCGAAAACGCATTGGCTATCTGTTTCAGGGTGGCGCCCTTTATGATTCGATGACGGTACGTGAAAATCTGGCTTTTCCTGTACGGCGTACCCTTTTCTCCAAACAACCTGATGAGGTTGAGGCCATGGTAGTGGATGTGCTTAAAAGTGTTGGTCTGGAGAGTTCCATTGATAAAGTTCCCTCAGAATTATCCGGAGGAATGAAAAAACGTGTAGGGCTGGCCCGGACACTGATCTTAAAACCCGATATAATTCTGTATGATGAACCTACCACCGGGCTGGATCCTGTTACAGGACAGGAGATAAGCGAACTAATGCTAAGCATTAAAGACGAATATGATACCACCTCTATTACTATTACACATGACATGAAATGTGCAAGAATGACGGCTAATCACATTATGGTGCTCAGGGATGGGGTAGTTTCAGCACAGGGATCTTATGATGAACTAAGTCAGTCTGACGACGAAGAGATACGGGCTTACTTTACTTAAATTATAAGTATAAAAGATAATTAAATATAAAACTCATGAAGAAGAGAAAAGTACACAATATTAAACTTGGCCTTTTTATTACGCTTGGCATCGTATTTTTTGCCTTTGTGGTCTATTTTTTAGGCAAGGAACGCAATCTTTTTGGCAGCACCATGAAAGTTTATGCTGTTTTTTCTGATGTTAAAGGCTTACAGGTGGGTAACAATGTCCGGTTTTCCGGTATAAACATAGGTACTATTTCCGATATTAAAATACTCACAGATACCACTGTAAAAGTGGAACTTTCCATTGATAGCGACCTGCAGCAGTTTATAAAAGAAACTTCAGAAGCTAGCATTGGCACTGAGGGGTTGATGGGAAACAAGCTTGTACTGATTTCGCCCGGAAAGAACGATTCCAATCCTATAGAGCCTGGGGAGGCGCTCCCTACCACACAATCGGTTGAACTAAATGATATCTTTAATGAGGTAGAGAATGCTGCGAAAAATATCTCTGACCTTTCTGAGGGCTTATATCAAATAACGAAAAAAATTAATCGTGGTGATGGTATGTTTGGGACATTGTTTAATGATACCATAATTGCAGAAGAACTCAGGATGGTAATAAAGGATGCCAACGTTGCCATGGAGGATTTTAATGGCATAACAAACAAAATAAATACAGGAGAAGGAGATTTGGGGCGATTGGTAAATGATACTACCATCACAGCAGAAATTGTTAAAACCACTGATAACATTAACGATATTACCGAAAAACTTGAATCCGTATCTGTGAAATTAAATACCATAGCAGAAATGGCTGCGAGTGGTGACGGCACTATTCATAAAATGCTTGCCGACAGTTCTTTTGCTGATAGCATTAGCGTTACCTTAAACAATTTAAACAAGGGAATTGTTGAAATAACAGAAACATCAGAAGAGATTAAAAAAAGTTGGTTAATTAATTTATTCAAATAATTTTACGCAAAATCAAAAATAAATTTTTATGTCTGATTATCATGAACCAATCAATGAATTAAGCGCTGAAACGCGAAATTTTGTAAGAGCCTTAAACAGCTTAAAAGAGGAAATTGAGGCAGTAGATTGGTATCAACAACGTGTTGATGCTTCCAATGACAATGCTTTAAAATCAATTTTAGCGCATAACCGCGATGAGGAAATTGAGCATGCATGCATGACGCTTGAGTGGCTGCGCAGGAATATGCCCGGTTGGGACGAAGAATTGCGGAATTACCTTTTTACGGAAGGGGATATAACGCATGCTGAAGAAAAGCAGGAAGGAAGTGATGAAGATGAGGCTGCAGATAATGGAAGCCTTGGTATTGGTAAGTAGTGAAATTGATCTTTTACAAAGGATTGATTCCTCTTTTTCTGTAATCAAACGCATTCAAACTGAAGTTCTCATCAACAGACTGTATTGGTGTCCCACCAGGGATAAAATAACTACCAGGTGTTTACATTCAAAATTTTAAAGAATAAAATAATATGGATATTTTTAAAAGAAGTATAGCTCCCATTACGCAAAAAGCATGGGATGAGATTAATGAAACAGCCATTGATATAATTAA
>Ga0207419_1001716_pt1 | contig 15751 bp, 5 predicted proteins | sample ElkSloMetagenome_4_FD_184723 | JGI IMG/M metagenome (GOLD analysis project Ga0207419, IMG submission 184723) | Hot spring microbial communities from Elkhorn Slough, Monterey Bay, USA - MD2A (version 2) | ecosystem: Environmental > Aquatic > Marine > Intertidal zone > Estuary: Microbial mat ...
GGATGATCCGATCAGCCGGCTGGCCCAACGGTTGCACGATGAATTGCTGGATCCACGCCGTAAATGAATTCCCCTATGGTTCAACTCCTTAGCGCCGCCGACGATCGGGCGGGTGCACAGGACCGCCGGGTCACCGCCGTGGGCAAGCGCCTGTAGCCCATGGCTGGCCGCAAAAGCCCTTCAGCCGCGTGCCTTCGGCAACTTTCATCGTAATTTCAAGTTAATTTCAAGTTCGGTTGCGTCAGGCCCCTTAGGATCAGGATCGGTTTTCTACACCAGGTCTACGCGAGGGCGTTACGGATGAAGCAATCAATGATTGGCATCAGGGAAGCGCAGACTATCGCGCGTCTTCATTCTCGCCTGCGACAGGTTTTGGCGGTCATCCTGGTCTCGTTTCCTCTCGTGGCAGCTGCCAATCCAGTTCCGATATCTCTGGATCAGGAAATCAGTGATTCGATTCTGGCGGGGGAGGAGCGGGTGTTTTTGCTGCAGAATCTCACCCCGGGCCAACGGGTCTTCGCTCAGGTGACTGCGACATCCAACGTCACTCGCCTGAATTGGTTGCTGGAAGATGAATTGGGCCGTGTCATTGTCCAGGATTTGTCGCGATTGAGCGATCTTGGGCCGGTGAACCTGATGGGTGGCAACTACCGCCTGACCGTTAGAGGTGAGTCGCCAACGGTTGAAGGTAGCTTCAGCTTTATTGCCCATGCCGTCAACGACACCTCCAGCGATTTGTCTTTGGAGACGCTGGAGACCGTCGATCTGTCGGGTATCGGCGCCACCCATCGATTTGACTTGAACCTTCCTCAGCCCGAAGCCGTGCAGCTGTTTTTCAGCGGCATCAATTCAAGCCAGTTGAGCTATCGAGTCACCGATGAGCTCGGTAACCTGAGGCAGGACTGGACCAACTCGGCACCAGAGTTCACTAATCCCTACACATTGCCGACGGGGACTCATCGAATCGAGGTCCGGGGGCGGAACGGTTTTGAAGGCAGCTTTGGCCTGCAGCCTCGGCCGGTGCGAGTGCAGGCCGCAAGCGCTTTGCCTCTGAACGGTTCGGCGAATTATTCCAGTACGGCGATTTCAGACACCAGTCAGCTTCAATTTACCTTGGCTCAAACCACCCAGGTGTATTTCACCTTTACCTACTCTCACTCAGCGGCAGCGGGTCAGTGGCGACTGGACCGAGCTGATGGGCAGGAGGTCAACGACTGGACCAGCCGAATGGATCCTGCCAGTGAACCCTTCGATCTACTGGCCGGTACCTACGTCTTATCCATTCGCAGCCGTGACGGCTCCGCCATTACTGGTGACGCAAATCTTTGGGATGCCAGTGATGCGGTCTCCGCACTCCTTCCAGATGTCACGGCAACCGCTCAGATTTCCACCCCCGGCCAGACCCATTACTTTGAGCTCAGCTCGACCCCAGATGGTCTTTATTTGATTGACCAGCTCAATACCGACAATAACCTCAATTTGGAATGGCGACTCCAGGATGCGTCTGGCCGGGTGATTCTTCCGACAACCAGCACGGTTTCAGATGTTGAGGCCATTGCATTGAGCGGTGGTGACTATGTGCTGAGCGTGAGTGGCACCGAGGCGAGCGTGGGGTTTGTGGATTTTCAGCTGGTGACGCAATCAATTACAGACACGCCGACCAGCATCGGCAGCGTCATCACAGAGGCGATTACCTCGCCGGGTGAGGTGAAACAGTACACCTTCACAGCGCCCGCCAGTCAGCTGCTGTCCATTGATCGACAGGCCACCTCCAATCTGACTGGGCTGAACCTGATGCTGCATGATGCGGCGGGCCGAGAGATTGTCCCGCGCGAAACCATTTTGCCTTTGCTGACCGAAGTCAGTCTGGCCGGCGGTTCCTACACTCTGACTGTGCTTGGGGAAGGAGGAGAGATTGGTGGCTACACGCTGGCACTCGTGGATAACGGCGTCTCTGGTTTCACGCCTTCGGGCACGCCGTTGGCTCTCGGCGCTCTGGCCCAGGACACGATTGCAGCGGGTGCGACCCAGCAGTGGTTGCTTACCTTGCCAGGTCCCACACGAACTTACTTTGAATTGGTCGACGGCACGAGCAGTCTGGATTGGAGTTTGTTCGACTCGGCAGGCGAGTTGCTGTTCGATGGGGTGCGTGCCAGTGTGCCTGGTACGGATGATCGAGGGCCGTTTCTGCTGGCGGCTGGCGATTACACCATCGAAGTCGAACAACCCGGAAGCAGTGCGGCAGATTATGCGTTTCGAGCAATTGAGGCGCCGTTGACCGAAAGCCTGATCAATGTAGACCAGGTCATTAACAGCGGACCGACGGTGCCGGGCTTTCGGAGAGATTATCTGTTCAATGTGCCATCCGTGGGTCGCTATTACTTCGAAGTGATTCAGGGCATCAGCAATCTGCGCTGGCGCCTGGAGCATGTTGATGGCGAGCGCGTGTTTGATTCCAGCCGCATGCGTGATGACCTGGATAGCCAAGGTGCCTTCGACCTCCAAACCGGTGACTACCGCTTGCGCATCGAGGGCGTGGGCAGCAGCGTGCCTGAATTCGCATTCCAGATTCGCAGCGTCAGTGATTTGAACGACATGTTGTCGCTGGGGGCTGTTCCGTTGCCTGTTGCTGGCACTATGGCGCTGCCGGGACAGCGTCATCTGTATGACTTGACCGTCGAAGCGGGCGTCGATCGTGTCTATGTTCAGGTCCAATCCGGGGACTCTCGCCTTCGCTATTCCTTGATCGATGCCGCCGGACGCGAACTGCTCGATGGTATTCGTCTCTCCTCGCCCGTCACCGATGATCGGGGTCCTCTGTGGATCGAGCCGGGTCAGTACCAGCTGCAAATTGTCATGGATGCTCCGACGACCAGCAGCTATGCCCTGACCTTGCACCCGCTCCCGACGACACCGTCTCAAGCCACCCAGCTGGGTCAAATTGAAACCTGGGTGCCGGGCGGACCAGGGGCGGAACAGCGATTCTCGTTTTCGCTGAAAAAGCCCTCAACCCGCGTGGTGTTCGACCCGCAGGTGGCGGCTTCCAATGCCTTTGTGACGCTGAGACATCTGACGTCAGGCTGGCAGCCCTTTTCTGATGTCGAGCTGAACAACCTGAGTGGTGCTGATCGGGGTCCCTATGCACTCCCGCCCGGCGACTACGAGCTGCTGTTGAATACCTGGACGGGGACAGGCGCACCGTCGTGGCAGCTGATCGAGGTGATTGACGAGGATGGTGGCTTGATCGATATTGATCAGGTGGTTGATGCTGGCTTTGCCACGCCAGGCTCAACCTTGAGTTATCGAGTTGTGCCTGAAGAAGACGGACAGCCACTGGTTTTTGATCAGATGACCCCGGCCAGTGACAATCGCTGGGAATTGATTGATCCAGTTGGGGCCAGGGTCTTTGGGCCTGCGAATGCAGAAAATTTCAGCGCCAACGATCAGGGTCCGATCCCGCTCGCCTCTGGTGTGTACACCCTGAATATCTTCAACGCTGAGAACGAGGATCGAGATTGGCTGTTTCGAGTCGCATCGTTCGGGAGCATCATTACCGTCCCTGAGGGTTGTGCGGCCTGCAGTGCTCTGGACGTGGTCTTTACCTTTGACACCTCACCTTCGATGAATCCGGTCAATCAGACCATGTGCGATCTAGCCGGTGACCTCGTCCAGACGCTGGCTGACGACGGGATACCGATCAACGCGAGATTCTGGGGCATTTCAGGGAACGGTAGCGCCAGCTGCCTAACCAGTAACGTGACAGCGGAACTCGGCGTTAACGTTCCAGGCGCCCCTCCGTCCTGGATGCTGACCCTGGATCAGTGTGATGGAAGTACGGGCGGGCCCCAGGAAAACTGGGGGCCGGCGGCCGCCGTAGTGGCGGGCCTGGCGCCGTGGGAAGAGGGGGCCGTGCGCTTGTTGATTCCGGTCGCTGATGAGGGATCCTATTGCGGTGATCCCGTTGACGATTTCGATATTGAATCGGTGTACTACGCTCGCCAGACCGCGATCGAGAATGACGTGGTCATTTCACCCCTGCTGCCCGCCATTGCTCCGGATCCTGTGCGTGCCATGGCGCAACTGATTACCGTTGGAACCGGCGGGATCTCTACGATCGCTGACTTCGGGGTTGAAGATATCCTTCCCGTTGCCCGCTCGATCGCCGTGGCTGCTTGTGGCACAGCGCAAACGATTGCGGCCCCGGAATTTACCGACTTGTCGCCACGGCCCGGCGCCCTGCTGCCCTCGAACGTACCGATAGTCCTGAGCGGCCGCGTGCTACCTGTTAATCGCCTGCGCCCCGTGCTAGAGGTGGAAGTGAACGGTCAACCGTCCTCAGTCCTTGACGGCAGCGGCGCGTTTTTCGCTACCATCGAACTTCAGCCCGGACCTAACCAGGTCACGATTTCAGCCGTCGAGGCCTGCGGTCCGACGGTGCTGGAAATCGAGTTGATTGGTGCTGGTGATGACACGGACCCCTGGGCCAGCTTCGCTGAGATTACAGACCTGCTGCAGGCCGAGTTTTCCAGCACGACCTTTGATCCACCCACGCAGCGCTTGCTCGTGGATGTCGCCGCTCGCAACTCCGGCGTAGCCCTCCAGGGTCCGATTCTTATGGCGGTCGGCGTTGATCTTGACCCGGGCGTGAGCCTTCTTAACAGCGATGGTATTACACCGAATGGCGAACCCTACGTGGTGCTTGTGCCCGAAGGCGAGATCTTAACGGCCAATGGACGCTCCGCGATCCGTGAACTGGCCTTCTCTAACCCCGAGCTGCAGCCCATCGACTTTGAGCCTCGCTTCCTGTTGCCGGCAAATCAAGCCCCGTATTTCAACTCATCGCCGGTCACTCGCGCCACGGTGGCGCGCGCTTGGCAGTACGCGCCCGTGGCCGAAGATGGGGACGGTGACAGCTTAAGTTTTGGCTTGCTGGTTGCACCAATAGGTATGACGCTGAGCAAAGGCGTGCTGTCATGGATGCCTCCGGCAGCCGGGAGCTTCGATGTCGTATTGCGCGTTTCCGACGGCCGCGGGGGCGTGGGCCGCCAGTCGTTTTCGATCAATGTTTCAGAATTGGGTTTCAATGCACCACCGATCTTCACTAGTGCGCCAGTGATTCAGGCCCCGATCGGGTTCAACTACAGCTATCAATCCTCGGTGATTGATCCCGATGGCGATAGCATCACTTACTCTCTGCTCAGCGCGCCGGCTGGCTTGAGCGTTGGCTCAAGCAGCGGTTTGCTGAGCTGGCCGAACGCTCAGCCTGCTCAGCACAATGTGATCCTGCAGGCCGAAGATGGGCAGGGCGGCCAGGCCACTCAGAACTTCACCCTGTTCATTGGAGAGCCCGCGACGACCCCGCCCGGTCCGGCCTTCAGCAGCGTACCGGTCACTTTCGCGGCCGTTGAAACACAGTACCGCTACCTGCTCCAGTTCAGCCCAGTACAAGATCCACTGCCGACCATCACACTGGCCCAGGGCCCGGCCGGCATCAGCGTGGACCCGGTCGAGGGCAGCCTCAACTGGTTACCGCAGGTCGCTGACCTTGGGCCGAACACGATTGAATTGATCGCCACCGACAGCAACGGTCAGCAGGCAAGTCAAACCTTCGTGCTGACCGTTCTCGAGGAGCTGCCGAATCAGGCCCCCTATTTGACTTCAACGCCGCCACAGTCGGCGGTTGTAGGTCAGCTCTGGACCTATCAAGCCAGTGCGATTGATCCCGAATTCGAAGACTTGACCTACGGCCTGGCTCAGGCGCCGGCCGGCATGCAGATCGATGCCAGCAGCGGCCTGTTGGAGTGGACGCCGCCAACAGGTGCGCCCAGCAGTGTTACGGTCACGCTCCAAGTCACCGACCTTGATGGCTTGACCGCCGAGCAGGCCTTCGACATTGACGTGCGCGCGACGAATACAAGCCCGGTGCTCACAAGTACGCCGCCGGCCGTGGTCTTTGTCGGTCGCAACTACAACCACCTGTTCATTGCCCAGGATGCAGACGGTGATCGTTTGACCTTCAGCCTGCTCAACGGTCCGAGTGGAATGTCAGTTGATAGCGAAGCCGGATGGTTATCGTGGTCTACAGCGGGGGTCGCGCCCGGAACCTATGCTTACGAGCTTGAGGTGCGCGACGACTGGGGCGGGCGTGACACGCGCTCCGTGAGCTTCAGCGTGATCGCTGACACGCAAGCGCCAATGGCCACGATCTTTATCGAACAGCAACCGGCTTGTGCTGCTGAAGAAGTAACCGTTTGCCTCCAGGCTTCAGACAACGTTGGATTGGCAAGTCGAGCTCTGCAGATCGATGGGCAGCCGCAAACGCTGGTTGGCAACTGCGTCAATTGGACCCCATCAATGCCGGGCAACGTCCCGGCCTCTGCGACGGCCATTGATGTCACCGGCCTAAGCGTCAACACCTCGCGCACCCTGCAGGTGGCCGACTGCAACGATGAACAAAAGCCAGTGGTCACATTGATCTCACCCCAGATTGACGAGCTGATCCTCAAACCCACGCCGTTGATCGTCAGTATCGACGACAACACGCCCCAAGCCCTGACCTGGACGGTCTCGATTCGTGCCGGGCTGGAAGGTGAGCCGCAAGTACTCGCCGAAGGCACCGGGCCGATGGATCAAAGCGAAGTGGCTTTGATCGATGCCACGGTGCTTCCTGAAGGCGAATACTGGGTCAGTATTTTGGGGAGTGATGGACTGCAGACCGGTGGTGTTGAGTTTCGGATCAACGTTGGTGCTGGATACAAGCCGGGGCGGCTTCTCTCGGCGAATGCGGATGTGATTGTTCCTCTGGCGGGTTTTCCGCTGACGATTGGTCGTTCCTACGACAGCCTGCAAGCAGGAATCCATGGTGATGGACCTGGCGATCTTGGCCCGGGCTGGCGCCTGGCCTTGTCCGGAAGCGTCGAGGACTCCGCGCGCGAAACCAGCAACCCCGAATCACCCATCGCCATCATGTTGGCCGAGCCGTTCAGCGATGATACGCGTGTGACGGTTCTCAAGCCGAATGGCGAGATAGTGGGCTTCACCTTTGCGCCCGTGCGGCGACCATTCCCGGGCGAGTTCCAATTCAACGTCGAATTCGAACCCGATCCCGGCGTGGAGGACACCCTGCGCGTGGTTGATGCGCCCCAGATCGTTTCAAATTTCGGCAGTGGGTATACGGACTATGTGATCCCCTACAACCCGTCAGTCTATGAGCTCGAAACTCCAGAAAAAGTGGTTTTCGTCATCAGCGAGCATGAGGGTTTAATCGAAATTAGAGACGCCTTGGGCGGGATCCTGTCGATCGATGCAGATGGCATCCAAAGCTCCCGTGGGCCGACCATAGACTATCTGAGGGACTCGCAGGGGCGCATTGCCGAAGTCTTGGTCCCGGCGCTGGAACTGGGCGGTGAACGCCGCAAAATACTATATGGCTATGACACTATCGGCAATCTGGAGACCGTGACCGATTTGGGCGGAGGTGTGACCACGTTCGAATACGACAACGAAGACTATCCACATCATCTGACGGGTGTGATCGATCAGCGCGGAGTGCGTCTGTCGAATCATGTCTTCGACGAGGACGGGCGAATGATTGCCCAGTGCCCGGCCGATGGCGACATCAACACGCTTGAAGGCTGCACGACCTATGAGTTCGATATTGCTGGAAGCCTCCAGGCCGTGTTCGATACGCGAGGATTCCGCAGTGATCTGATCTATAACGAAAATCGCCAATTGATACTTCGCCGGGACTGGCTCAATGACCTTGAGTGGGTTGAGGAAGCATGGGTCTATGACGACTCGGGCAACCAAATTGAATACATCGATGCCGAAGGTGGCCGAACAATTAGCGAATTCGATTCCAATCGCAATGAAATTCGCAGAACCCTACCCGGGGGTCAGACCTACCGATGGAGATATGGGCGATGTAATGACTATTGGATCGAAGTAATCGACCCTCAAGGCAATGCCTGGAAGCAATCGTTGGACAATGAGTGCAAGCTAAGATTCTTAACAGATCCCTTAGGCGCGGTCACCGAGTACCAATACAATGAATTAGGCTCTAGAACGGCGATTATTGATCCGCTGGGACAAACATGGCGTTTTACCTACAACGACCTCGGTCTTGAGCGGACAATGACTGATCCACGCGGAAATGTTCGAACAACCTTCTATAACAACTCCGGCCTTGAGACCCGTGTTGTTGATCGGAATGGTCAAGAGATTTTGAACGAGTACGACGACGCCGGGCAATTGATCACACAGACCTGGGCAGGGACCGACCAGGTGGTTAGCCTGACATACAACGAAGCAGGTCTATTGACCCAGGAAGCCAGCCAATCCAATACCCTTGATATTGAGTATTGGCCCACTGGGCGAATCAGACGACTGGACTACAACGCGGCTGGTGCACCCTCATGGTGGGTAGGGTATGAATATGACGGAAACGGAAACGTGCTCACAGTCAGCGATTCAGCCGGTGGCCTAACCCGCTATGAGTACGATGTCCTAGATCGCCTATCGAGCATGAGTCAGTCAGGTGTTGGCGTCCTGCCCAAGCGAGTCGATCTTGACTACAACCGGGCCGGTATTTTGGTCAGTGCGCGCCGATTTGGCGACCTGGACGGAGAGGAGCCAGGGCCAGGCACTCAGTTTGAATACGATTGCCCAAGCTGTGTTTACGATTTGACCGTCGTCGAGCATCAACGCCCTGACACCAGCGTTATTCATCGCATGCAATTTAGCCGTGACGCTAACGGTTCCGTGCTGGAAATGGCTGATGCTGAGGGCATGCATAATTTCATTTATGACGGTCGCGGCTGGTTAGTTGATGCGAGTCATCCGCCAGTGCCTGGAATGACGTCCGGTCAATTCTCATGGGATTTCATGGGGAACTGGCGTTCTATGCCAGATAAACCCGGCCCTGCCGAATTGTCCTATGACAACCAGGTAGGTGGTCACCTCTTACTTGATGATGGCGAATTTATCTACACTTACGATGACCGTGGCGCTTTGATCGCTCGCCAGCATCAAATCAGTGGCGAGACCCTGAACATCGACTACGACAGCTTGAACCGTGCAACCGGCGTTACGTTAAGTGATGGCGCGGGCACCGTCATTTCTCAGGCGAGCTATGGATTTACCCCGACAGGGACGCGAACTTTCGCTGAAGTGGATGGACAAGAGCGACACTTTATCTATGATGGTGAAAACGTCATTGCCGCTTTAGATTCCTCAGGGCAAGTCGTGTGGCGACGTTTTCACGCCCGCTCTATCGATCGTCCGTTCGCCGTTGATGATGGAAGCCAGGTTAATTGGCTGCTGAGCGACCACAATGGGTCGATTCGGGATGTCGTCAGCACGTCCGGCTCAACCATCGCACATTTTGCCTACGATGCATTCGGGCGTCAGGTCATCGGACCCGATCCTGACCTGGACGACTCCATCCGCTTTACCGGGAGAGAGTTTGACGTTCCCGGTGGGCTCGCGTATTACCGTGCTCGTCTCTACGACCCCAATATCGGGCGCTTCATTTCCGAAGACCCGTTGGAGCCTTGGCACTATCGCTATGCGGAAAATAATCCACTCAAGTTCAATGATCCAACGGGTGAGATGGCAGCGGCTGACTATGCCGCCTTTGCCTGTGGCGCATTTGCAACTCAGAGCCTCGCGCGGAGCATCGGTGGATTTCTAGAAGAAACGTTTACGCAGGTTGTCAATGGCATGGAGGGTAGGCCAGTAAATCAACTTGCGGCCATCCAGGCCTGGTTTGAGTTTCTGATTGGACTATCGATTCCCTGTGGCCTCCCAGGACTTTGAAGAATGTCAGAAAAAGGCATGGAGTTTTGTATGGATGATTTTCGGCAAGGAGGAGTTTCGATGGGAAACAGGTTGCTGATTTCAGCCTGTGGCACCATGCGTAACGTATGGGTCTCGGCGAGTTTGCTCTTGATGCCAGTGATGCTGACACCGGCCCTTGCTGATGATTTTGACATCGTCGACCAACCGCTACCAAACGGTGATTTTAGCGTCGGCCTCTCCGAGTGGGTCTCGATGGTCTCACCAGCCGGATCGGTTCCGCCGGGTTCGGTTTCGGTGGTCAGTGGCGCCGCGCGTCTGGCCAAAGGCGGCGCTTTCGTGGCTGAACTCAGTCAGGGCTTTGTTGCGCCAGAAGGCTTGTTGGCGCTGCGCCTGACCCTGGCCCAGCCGCCCCAGTTCGGCTCGACTGGCAGCTTTATCCCCGAGGCCTTTGATGTGCACCTGATCGGCAGCGACGGCTTCAGCCGCGCCGCCAGCTTTCGCCCTGGCGCCAGTGCAACAGCCAATTCGGCGGCGATGCCCAGCGGTTTCAATCTGGCCGATGGCGTCACGCTAAGCGGCGGAGATCTGAGAATTGCGCTCGAGGATGTTCGAGCTGGTGAAACGCTGGATTTTGTAATCACTCTCACTGGCGCATCGGCCGATACGATGGCCACTGTTGCCATTGATGACGTGGTGCTGGAAGTCCAAACAAAACTGATTCCTGATCGCGTCGATGGCTGCGGCATTTTCCGCGATCGATTTGAGATCAGCCAGGGCGTGGCCGGGATCGCTCGCTGTGCTTTGGGCCAGCTTAACGACACGGGGATTGACCGCTGTCTTGGTGATGCAACGGATCCTGATTGCCCAGTGGCCACTGCACCTCATCAAGACGCGGAGTTCGGTCGCGACGCCATTGCTGCAGAGGGCTTGCTCAATAAGCTTGGCAACGGTCCAAGCGGCTTCGACTACACCAAGCTGGATGCCGACGGTGACGCTTTGCCGGACTCGGCAACGGTATGGTCCTGCGTGCGCGACAACTACGCCGGCTTGATCTGGGAAGTCAAAGTTGATGACGCCAGCAACCCACGCCACTTTGAAAACACCTACAGCTGGTACGTGCCCGATGCGATCCGCAACGGCGGTCAAGCCGGGACGGTGGATGGCGGCACCTGCACCGGCAGCAGCTGCGATTTTGAAGGTTTAGTGGAAGCCGTCAACGAGACGCGCCTGTGCGGGGTGACCGACTGGCGCGTGCCGACCCGACAGGAACTGCTCAGCCTGGTGAATGCCGGCCAGGCCAGTCCGGCCATCAGCAGTGCCTATTTCCCATGGACAAGCGGTGCGTTCTGGACCACCACCCCCGTCTCGTCCGATTCCACTGCCGCCTGGCAGCTGGACTTCAACGCAGGCGCTATGAACCCTCAGGATAAATCGACGGCGCTGAACGTGCGTCTGGTGCGGGAGACCAAGTGATGAGACCAAGAGTCAAGAAGGCAGCGAAGGGCAGATCGGGAGTCGTCATTGTGCTGGGATCATTATTTTTGATGCTCACTATGGCCCCTCAGTTGACGCTCGCTCAATGCACGGACGGCATCGAAAACCCCGCGATTGAATCGGCCACGCCCAGCGAAGACTTTCGGGTCCGCACCGACGGCACCGTACTGCATCGTCCAACCCAGCTGATCTGGCAGCGCTGCGCCATCGGTCAGAGCTGGACCGGGACGCTTTGCACCGGCAGCGCCCAACTGCAAGACTGGACCACCGCCCTGCAAACCGCGCGCGAGCATGAGCAAGCCGATGCTGACGACTGGCGCTTACCCAACCGCAACGAACTGGCTTCCATCGTTGAAACCCGCTGCCACGCTCCAGCGATCAATGGCGATGCCTTCCCCATGGCCACCAGCGATAGCTATTGGACCAACTCTCCGACCAGCGAGCTCATTGATCAGGTCTGGGTCGTGCTGTTCGCCGATGGCGAGGTCCTGCCAACTATGGTGACGGAGCTGAATGCGGTGAGATTGGTGCGTTCTGGACGGAACTAGCGCGAAGTGCCCGACCTTGCTAAAGGTCCCCTAATGCTGACGTCGAGAAAATCATCAGAGGGCGGAACGTCGATTTTCAACATGCGGCGATGAACAGGACGTAGCAACCACAATAGGAAGCTCTACCCATGACCAGGAACATGTTCTCGATTTCACTAGGCATTGCGCTCTACTTAAGTAGTCAGAGTCTTGCTGCCGTCTCGCCGATTCCCGGTTACCCCGAAGCCGGTCACTGGCCCTACGGTCCGGTAATCAGCATTGAGGCCTATTCCGGCACTCAGGACTTGTTGCTTTATGGTGAGGGGACTGTGCTGCAAATCGTTGATGCGGACAATCCTGAAGACCTGCAGCCACTAGGTGAGGTCTCGACGGGCTTTATGGTGAGCTACATCGATATTCTGGACAATGGTCAGATGGCTGCTGTCTCGGACAGAGGCAAGTGGGTGTCGCTGATTGACATTTCGGACCCGTCCAATCCAAGTCTGCTCGGACGCTATGAAGTCGAAGATGGGCGAGCACCCTATGGCATCGCATTTGGCCCGGCTGCCAGTAATAGGCTCTATGCCGCTGTCGGGCCGGCAGGTCTTTGGGTGATCGACATCAGCGATCCAAGCGCACCGACGTTGGATGGCAGCTACATCGAACCCGGGACTGATTTCGTGTTCGACGTGGAAGTGCTTGGCGATTTCGCGTTCCTGGCAGACGACAGTGACGGTGTGACGGCGATTGACGTCTCCAACCCCGAACAACCTGAGTTTTCCTCCAGGTTTCCTGCGGCGCAACTTGCTTCTCACATCACCATTGAGGGCGCTAGAGCTTATGTCTCCCGCCGAGGAGAGGGTGTTCATATCATTGATCTAGATGTTTCTGGACCGGATGCGGTGATGACCGAGGTCGGTGTCGTCCCAACCAGCCTGTCGCCGGCAGGTTTTGGCCTCTTTTCCCGCGCCGAGCTGGCGGCCAACGGCAGTCTAATTATCACGAACGGAAGCATCGGCAACGGTCTGCTGATTGTTAACATTGACAATCCTGATGTGCCGGTTTTGACGGGAAATTTCGATGAGTCGATGGGGTTTCTTGACGTCATTGACAATGTTGCCTTTGCGTCAAGGGCCCCGGGCTTTGGCGACTCGCAGATTCGCTCTTTCCAACTCGACCCTTCCGACCGCTCGTACTTATCGCCGCGTGGCGTGTTTGAGCCTCCCGTCCTTGCTCAACTCACCGCATTTGACCGATCGTTCTCAGCCAGCATATCTGGGGATCTGGTTGTCGTCGCCAATGAAAACGCTGGCGCGGTGATTCTTGATGTCACTGACCCGGCCAACCCGATCACCCGGGCCATCATTCCCGAGGCAGAGAGCGGAAAATACGCCACGATCGTCAACGACACGCTGGTCGTTGGGACATATTCGAGGCGCTTGAAGGTGTTTGACATTAGTGACTTAGATAATCCGGTCACGCTCCCCGAATACGATCTCGGGCCCGGTGCGGGCGGCTATGAGGTCAAATCGATTCCGGGCACCAACAGAGTGCTGGTCGGCGCCAACTCGGGCGGCATCCAGATCCTCGACTTTAGCAACCCGGCCAGCCCTACTGAATATGCGATTTGGGATCTCGATGGAGCGGCAACCCTTCATGTTGCGATGGAGGGCGATATTGTGGCGGCAGGCGGTGGAAACTTCATTCAAGTTGTTGACTTTAGCAACCCTGCCAGCCCGGTTCAGATCGACTCATCGACCCTACCGCAAGCCGTCCTGGACATCGAGCTGCAAGATGATCTGGTCTACGTTGCGGCAGGGATCAACGGCGTTGGAATACTCCAGTACCTGCCCGACAATCAGCTGGAGACTCTGAGCGTCATACCGACGTCGCCGACTTCGGCCAACGGTGTCGCTGTTTTCGGCGATACCGTCTACATTGCCGCCGACACGTTCTGGGGCATGCTGATTGCGGATGCTTCTGACCCATCCGATCCGCAGGTTTTGCAGGCCGTCAACACTCCAGGCGATGCGAACAAGGTCGAAGTGAATGCATCCATGGTTGTTCTGGCCGACCGTGAAGGCGGCGTTCGCCTCTGGGGACAATCCCCGCCGCCAGACGAATTGATTTTCACTGACAGATTTGAAAGTGAGAACTAGATTCTATGGTCTAATTCAGGCTCCAGAGCCGGGTCGGGTCAGCACGTATCTATATAGCGGATGTGCTGGCCGACTACCGACGTGCGCTCCTGCCGCGATTTCCGCTTGAAGTGGCTCTTGAGCCTAGTGACGATATCGTTGTAGGCGCGTGCTTAGAGCGCAGTAATACCAGAGGTTCCGCTCACGTATCTGGTCTGCCACCATTCGCCGATGAGCGGTACGACGCTCCTTTGTGAAGCACGCCGTAATGCGTGCTAGTCGCGGTCGATCAGCATCGTCTGCAAACCGGGGTGACCTGAGCAGAAGGCGCCTTAAGCAATCGCTTCTGCAAATGCCAACGTGCTGTTCTCCAGCGCTTTCAGGTCATAGCCGCCTTCCAGACTGGCTGCCAGTCGACCATTGGCGTGTTGCGTTGCCAGTTTCTTGAGCTCATGGCCGATCCAGTAGAAGTCTTCGTCTTTCAGCTGCAGCTGGGCGAGGGGGTCACGCCAGTGGGCGTCGAACCCGGCCGACACCAGAACGAGCTGGGGTTTGAACCGATCGATCGCCGGCAGCAGATGCTCGGTCCAATGTTCGCGGAATTCGTTGCTGCCCGACTGCGGGGGCAGGGGGCAGTTGATCACGTTATCGGCCGTTGCATCCTCAGCTCGGCCGGTGCCGGGGTAGAGCGGGTACTGATGGCTGGACACGAACAGCAGGCCCGGCTGATCGGCCAGGATCGCTTCGGTGCCGTTGCCGTGATGGACATCGAAGTCGCAGACGGCGATGCGGCTTACGCCGAGCGCCTCGCGCGCATGGAGCGCGGCGACGGCGAGGCTTGAGTACAAGCAGAATCCCATGGCTCGAGCCCCCTCGGCATGATGGCCCGGCGGGCGAACAACGGCGAAGGCGCTGCGCCAGTCGCCCTCGTCCATGACCAAATCCACCGCCTGGCAGGCGGCGCCGGCGGCCAGGGCGGCGGCACGCAGCGAGCCCGGGCCGAGGAAGGTGTCCTCGTCGATCGGGTGGGGCTGGCCGCTGGCATCCAGTTGGGCCAGTCGGTCCAGGTAGCTTGCCGGATGCGCCCGTTCGAGCTGCTCGCGCTCGACCGGCTCAGCGTCCAGCATGCGGAGTCCGTGGAGCTGTTCGATGCCGCGCAGGGCGGCCTCGAGGCGCGCCGGACGTTCCGGGTGACCTTCGGGAGGGGTGTGGCTGAAGCAATCGTTGTGGCTGAAAACAGTCAGGCTCATGTATCGATCAATGCCATGGAGTCCAGTAGAAAAGCCCTATCGAGCGCGCGTTGGCCATCAGCGCTTACGCTCGTGATCCCAGAGCACTTCGCCGGCGCCTGAGGCGCGGGCCACCGAGCGCGCGAGCACGAAGAGCAGGTCCGAGAGGCGATTCAGGTAGCGAATCACCGGCTCGTTGACCGGCTCGTGCCGTGCAAGGGAGATCACGCGTCGCTCGGCGCGCCGGCACAGGGTGCGCGCGAGGTGTGCGGTGGCTGCGGCGACGGTCCCACCGGGCAGGATGAAGTCCTTCAGCGGGGGGAGTTCCTCGTTCAGGCGATCCAGCTCACGCTCGAGGCGGTCGATGTGGCGATCGGCGATGAGCTCCATGTTCGGCATGCACAGTTCGCCGCCGAGGTCGAACAAATCGTGCTGCACGTCGAGCAGCACGGCCTGGAGACTCTGGTCGTCGAGGTGAGCGATCAACAATCCGATCGTGCTGTTGAGTTCGTCCGCGGTGCCATAGGCCTCGACGCGCAGCGAGTCCTTTTGCGTCCGCGAGCCG
>Ga0207419_1001719_pt1 | contig 15736 bp, 13 predicted proteins | sample ElkSloMetagenome_4_FD_184723 | JGI IMG/M metagenome (GOLD analysis project Ga0207419, IMG submission 184723) | Hot spring microbial communities from Elkhorn Slough, Monterey Bay, USA - MD2A (version 2) | ecosystem: Environmental > Aquatic > Marine > Intertidal zone > Estuary: Microbial mat ...
GCGCTGCGTGCGGATCAGCGATTGGGCGGCAAGCCGCTTGAGCGCTTCGCGGACCGTGGGGCGAGAGACATCGAAGTGTTCGGCCAGTTCGGCCTCCGAAGGGAGGCGCTCGTCCACAGGCAGAGCGCCCGAGATGATGGAATCGCGGATCGCCTTGGCGATCTGTGCCGACAGGTCGGCGGGTTTGGTCGGATCGATCTTCATATGTCAGACATTTATGATTTGCACGGAAATTAATTGTCTGACAATTTATTTGCAAGGGGCCATGAGTCGGGGGAGCGATGCTGGCAGATCGGATCAGGATGATGGGTGCGCCGCACTGGTTGATCCTCTTCGGCGCGATCCTGCTTGCCTGGGGCGGTCTGTTCCTGATGGCCGTACCGGGCGATCTGCGGGCCCTGTCCGATCTCTACGGCGCCGATTTCTGGCAGACCCTCTGCACCGTCACGCTGGATGGCGCCGGTTTCGCCAGCGGGGTCGTCATGTGGGCGTTGATGTCTGCGGCCATGATGCTGCCGACGGCCTTGCCCGCTTTCGCGACCTACGATGATCTGGGCCGCCAGACCGAGGCGCGGTTCGGCATGCTGGTGGCGGGATATGCCCTTGTCTGGCTGGGATTTTCGGTGCTGGCCGCTGCGGGGCAGATGGTGCTCTACCGTGTGGATCTGATCGGTGTTCTGGGCGACAGCCGGTCGCCGCTTTTTTCGGCGGCGCTTTTGCTCTTGGCGGGGTTCTACCAGTTCTCGCCGGTCAAGGAGGCCTGTCTGAGCAAATGCCGCCAACCCCTGACGTTCTTCATGTCCCATTGGGATGAAGGCCCCTTGCGCAACGGCTTGCGGCTGGGGCTGGTCTGTCTGGGCTGCTGTTGGGCCCTGATGCTGCTCGCCTTTGTGGGCGGGGTCATGAATCTGGGGTTCATGGGAATTGCGACGCTGATCATGGTGCTGGAAAAGATGCCGGCCGTGGGGCGTTTTCTGACAAGACCCTTGGGTGTTGTCTTGGTTGCCGGCGCGTTTGCGGTGATGCTGCGCGCCCTATGAGGAGGAATGAGGTGATGGCTCTGGATCAGAACGCAGCAGTGGGCACGGTGCCCTGGGCGATCAAGGGGGAATTGATCCTCAATTGCAACTGCACGGTCTTCTGCCCCTGCGTGGTCAGCCTGGGCAAACATGCACCCACCGAAGGCTATTGCCAGGCCTGGTCGGGTATCCGGATCGACAGCGGCCACTACGGTGATGCGGATCTGAGCGGTCTGAATGTGGGGCTGCTGCTGGAAATCCCCGGGCTGATGGCGCGCGGCAACTGGAAGGCCGCCGCTTATATCGACGATCGCGCGAGCGACACGGCCTATGAGGGGCTGCTGAATATCTTCACCGGCAAGGCGCGGGGCACCACCGGCCTGTTCAAGGTGCTGGTCAGCGAATTCATCGGTGCCGAGCGCGCACCGGTCGTCTTCGAGACCGAAGGCAAGCTGCGCCGTCTGATGGTGGGCAAGGTCATCCAGGGCGAGGTCGTGCCCGTCGAGGGCAAGCGCGCGGACGAGGATATCGTGGTGAAGAACACCGGGTACTGGATGGGCCCCGATATCACCGTCGCGACAGCCAACAAGGGACGGGTGCGCGCCCATGGCCGGGTCTGGGATTTCGACGGACGCAGCGCCGAAATTTGCCAGATCGACTGGCACGGCCCGAATTGACGGACCTCTTCGCATGATCACGCCCGCATACTGTCTGACAATGGCGCGCTACAACACATGGCAGAACGACGGTCTGCGTGCCATGATCGGTGGGATGGAGCGTGATGTCCTGACCGCGGACCGCGGGGCCTTCTGGGGCTCGATCATGGGAACGCTCAACCATGTGCTCTGGGCGGATCATCTGTGGATGAGCCGTCTTGACGGCGGGACGGGGTCGGATGTGGCCTTGACGGACAGCGCGGCCTTTACCCCGACACCTGCCGTCTGGGCCGCCGAACGGTTCCGCATGGATGCGCGGATCACGCTGTGGGCCGAAACGATCCATGCCATCGACCTGACGGGCGATCTGTCGTGGTATTCTGGCGCGATGGGGCGTGATGTGACCAAGCCGAAGGCGCTCTGCGTCATCCATTTCTTCAATCACCAGACCCATCATCGCGGTCAGGTGCACCAGATGCTGACCGCTCTGGGCCTCGGGCCCGACGATACCGATCTGCCCTTCATGCCGGAGTGACGCTGTTGGCTGATATCGCACCTTCCCGCCGCGTGCGGCGCACCCCTTTTTCCGACGGTGTCGAGGCCGCCGGTGTCAAGGGCTACACCGTCTACAACCACATGCTGCTGGCGACGGTCTTTCGCAGCGTGGTGGCGGACTACCATCACCTCAAGACCGCGGTGCAGGTCTGGGATGTCGCCTGCGAGCGGCAGGTGGAATTGCGCGGGCCGGATTCGGGCCGGCTGATGCAGATGCTGACGCCGCGCGATCTGCGGGGCATGTTGCCGGGGCAATGCTTCTATCTGCCGATCGTGGATGAGACGGGCGGGATGCTCAATGATCCCGTCGGTTTGAAGCTGGCCGAAGACCGTTGGTGGATTTCGATCGCCGACAGTGACCTTCTGTTCTGGGTGAAGGGGCTGGCCTATGGTTATCGTCTCGATGTGCTGGTCGACGAGCCCGATATCTCGCCGTTGGCGGTGCAGGGGCCGTTGGCCGAGGACCTCATGGCGCGGGTGTTCGGAGATGCAGTGCGTGCGATCCGGTTCTTCCGTTTCGGCTGGTTCGATTTCAACGGGGTCAGCATGGCGGTGGCGCGCTCGGGGTATTCCAAGCAGGGCGGTTTCGAAATCTATGTCGACGGCACGCCGAACGGGATGCCCTTGTGGAATGCGCTGATGGAGGCGGGACGCGATCTGGATGTGCATGCCGGCTGTCCCAACCTGATCGAACGCATCGAGAGCGGGCTGCTGTCCTACGGCAATGACATGACGCGCGAGAACACACCCCATGAATGCGGGCTGGGACGGTTCTGTTCGACCCAGACGGCGATCGGTTGCGTGGGGCGTGATGCCCTGCTGCGGGTGGCCAAGGAGGGGCCGACCCAGCAGATCCGCGCGCTGTCGATCGCGGGCGATATTCCCGCCTGTGACCGGCCGTGGCCGCTGATGGCGCAGGGCAAGCGTGTGGGGCAGGTGACATCGGCGGCCTTTTCACCCGACGCCGGCACGAACGTCGCCATCGGCATGGTCCGCATGACCCATTGGGATGCGGGGACCACCCTGGAGGTCGCCACCCCCGAAGGCCCGCGCATGGCCACGGTGCAACAGGACTTCTGGAACTAGCGAACCTGGCTGCCGCCGGAGCCTCCGGCGGGAGTATTTTTGGCAAGATGATGAGGAGACAGAGATGTTCAACGCTTTGATCGTCGAGAAGAACGACGAGGGCAAGACCAGTGCTGCGGTCCGACAGATCGACGCGGATGCGTTGCCCGAGGGTGATGTCACGGTCGCGGTCGAATATTCGACCGTGAACTACAAGGACGGGCTTTGCATCGGACCGGGCGGCGGCCTTGTGCGCAATTATCCCCATGTGCCGGGGATCGATTTCGCCGGAACCGTCGAGAGCTCCGACGATGACCGGTATGCGCCCGGCGATAAGGTCGTGCTGACCGGCTGGCGCGTCGGCGAGGCGCACTGGGGCGGTTATGCGCAGAAAGCGCGGGTCAGGGCCGACTGGCTGGTACCGCTTCCCGAAGGTCTCGATACCCGGCAGGCGATGGCGGTGGGAACAGCCGGTTTCACGGCGATGCTGGCCGTGATGGCGCTGGAGGATCACGGGATCAAGGATGGCCCGGTTCTGGTGACGGGTGCTGCGGGGGGTGTCGGATCGGTCGCCACGGCGATCCTTGCCAAGCTGGGATACCAGGTTGCCGCCGTCACGGGCCGGCCCGAGACGGCCGGCTACCTCGAGGATCTGGGTGCGACACAGATCGTGGCCCGCGAAGAGATCAACGAAACCACCAAGCGTCCGCTGGAGGCGGAAACCTGGGGCGGCTGCGTCGACGCGGTCGGCGGCGAGATGCTGGCGCGGCTTCTGGGGCAGATGCAATACGGTGCATCGGTCGCGGCGGTGGGGCTTGCCGGTGGTGCGGCACTGCCTGCGACGGTGATCCCGTTTCTCTTGCGGGGTGTGAACCTTCTGGGGATCGACAGCGTGATGCAACCTTACGAAAACCGCCTGCGCGCCTGGGAGCGGATTGCCGCGGACCTGCCGATGGACAAGCTCGCGACCATGATCCAGCCGGCGACCCTGGCCGATCTGCCAGAGCTTGGACGCGGCATTCTGAAAGGTCAGGTCAAGGGGCGCGTCGTCGTCGATGTCAACGCCTGACACGGCGCCAGCGGATCCGCGAAATCTGTTTGAAGTCAATGTGTTGGAGCGGCTCAAGGCAGTGAGATGAACCGCGTGACACAGGCGCGGGCCATGGCACCGTCTGGGGCCGCCCGCAGCTTTTTCGGGCCGCATGGTTGCCCGTGCGGGCCCGAAGCTGTTAGCCTGCCTGCGAAATCGCCGGTGTTTCGGGGTTTCGGGAAATACAAAAAGCGGCCTGGCATGGTGCATCAAGACACCGAAATCCGAGCGTCGCGACAGGAGAGGACAATGTTCAACAAGATCATGGTGCCGATCGACCTGGCACATGCGGACCGCATGACGAAGGCGGTCGACGTGGCCGCCGACCTAGCCAAGCTTTATGACGTGGAGGTCTGCTATGTCGGCGTCACCAGTGCGGCGCCGGGGTCCGTGGCGCATACGCCGCAAGAGTATCGCGGCAAGCTGGACGAATTCGCCAAGAAGGAAGGTGCCGGACACGGCAAGCCGGCTTCGGCGCATGTCGTCGTATCCCACGATCCGGCGACGACGATGGACGACGATCTGGTGCAGGCGGTCAAGGAGGTCGGCGCCGATCTTGTGGTGATGGCCACACATGTACCCAACATCGGAGATCTGGTCTTTGCCTCGAACGGCGGCAATCTGGCCAAGCACACGAATGCGTCGGTCTGCCTGGTCCGCGAAGCCTGAGACACGGCTGACGCAAAACCAAGAAAAACGAGGGGAACGCCAAATGGCTGAGGAAAACACCAACATGGGCATTCCGTTACCGGAAGGCACATCGGATATCATCGAAACCGATTACGAAATCGGTCAGGACAATATCGAAACGAAAATCGGGCCCTTCGGGCTCGATATTCACAACCCGGTCTTCCTGATCTCGGGGCTGTCGATCGTCATCTTCGTGCTCTACGCGCTGCTTGCGCCGACACAGGCGGCCGAGTTCTTCGGATGGCTGCGGCCAACGCTGACGTCGACCTTCGACGCGTTCTTCCTGACGGCGGCGAATGTCTTCGTGATCTTCTGCCTGCTGCTGATCGTGTCGCCTTATGGTTCGGTACGGCTGGGCGGGGCGGATGCGACACCGGACTACGGTTATCCGGGATGGTTCGCGATGCTGTTCGCTGCCGGCATGGGCATCGGTCTGATGTTTTTCGGCGTGCTCGAGCCCGCCTATTATTTCGGGACCCCCTGGGGGGACGAACCCTTGGGCGCGGTACGGCCCTTTACCGAGGATGGCGTCCTGATCCCCGAAAACGTCGAAGCGGCCAAGCGTATGGCACTTGCGGCCACATCGTATCACTGGGCTTTGCATCCATGGGCGATTTACGCGGTCGTGGCGCTGGCACTGGCGCTTTTCAGCTACAACAAGGGCCTGCCGCTTTCGATCCGGTCCGCGTTCTATCCGATCCTGGGCGAGCGTGTCTGGGGCTGGTGGGGTCACGTGATCGACACGGTGGCCGTTTTCGCCACGCTGTTCGGGCTTGCCACATCGCTGGGTCTGGGGGCGCAACAGGCGAATGCGGGTCTCGATTACATCTACGGTATTCCCAGCAGCGTCACCACGCAGGTCGTGCTGATCGTCCTGATCACCATCTTCGCGCTGATTTCGGTCGTGCGTGGTCTGGACGGTGGCGTGAAGGTGCTGTCGGAGGCCAATATGGTGCTGGCCCTCGTGCTGCTGGTCTTCGTGGTGTTCACGGCCGGCGCCGCAGGTATCTTCGCTGATTTCGGCAATACGCTGCTGGCCTACGGGCAGGAGGTTCTGCCGCTGTCGAACCCGGTCGGCCGTGTTGATGACGGGTACCGTGAGGGCTGGACCGCCTTCTACTGGGCCTGGTGGATCAGCTGGTCACCTTTCGTGGGCATGTTCATCGCGCGGGTTTCGCGCGGGCGGACGGTGCGGGAATTCGTGACCTGCGTGCTGATCATCCCTTCGCTGGTCTGCGTCTTCTGGATGGCGACTTTCGGCGGCACGGCGATCAACGAGATGATCGCCAATGCCGACACCAGCGCCGTCAAGGCCAATGTGATCGACGCCTACCGGCCCGAGCTGTCGCTCTTTGCGATGTTGCAAGGCCTGCCGCTGGCCTCGATCACCTCGACGGTGGGGATCATCCTCGTGATCGTCTTTTTCGTGACATCTTCGGACTCCGGCAGCCTTGTGATCGACACGATCACGGCTGGTGGCAAGATCGACGCGCCTGTGCCGCAGCGGATCTTCTGGTGCACCTTTGAAGGTCTGGTCGCCATCGCGCTGCTGATCGGTGGGGGTTTGGCATCGCTGCAAGCGATGGTGATCTCGACCGGATTGCCGTTCACGATCGTTCTGCTGTTGATGTGCTGGTCGATCTTCCGTGGACTGCAGAGCGAAAAGCGCGCGTGACCTGAACGTCACCGCAGGAAAAATCGGCCCCGGTGCTTGCGCATCGGGGCCTTTTTCATATCCATGGCGGCATGACATTGGATACATCATGGGTGCGCGCCCAGTTCCCCGCGTTCGAACAACCCGCCTTGCAGGGTCAGGCCTTCTTTGAGAACGCAGGCGGGTCCTATACCTGCCGTCAGGTCATTGACCGTCTGCATCGGTTCTACACCGAACGGAAGGTCCAGCCCTACGCACCCTATGCCGCGTCGCGCCTGGGGGGTGAGGAAATGGACGAAGCCCGCAGCCGCCTGGCCGAGATGCTGGGTGTGCAGACACATGAGGTCTCGTTCGGTCCGTCGACCACGCAGAACACCTATGTTCTGGCCCAGGCGGTGCGCCAGTGGATCAAGCCGGGGCAGGCGATCGTCGTCACCAATCAGGACCACGAGGCGAATTCGGGTCCCTGGCGGAGGCTGGCGGACGAGGGCATCGAGATTCTCGAATGGGGGATCGATCCGGAGACGGGATCCCTTGATCCCGATCATCTCGACGATTTGCTGGAGCGGGACGTTGCGCTGGTGTGTTTTCCACATTGCTCGAACGTCGTGGGTGAGATCAACGATGTCCGGGCGATCACGGCACGGGCCCATGCCGCCGGCGCGCGTGTTTGCGTCGACGGGGTGTCATACGCCCCGCACGGGTTTCCCGATGTCGGCGGCCTGGGATGCGATGTCTACCTTTTCAGTGCCTACAAGACCTACGGGCCGCATCAGGGCATCATGGTGATCCGCGAGGACTGGGGCTTTGCGCTGCCCAACCAGGGGCATCACTTCAATGCTGACAGCCTATACAAGCGCTTTACACCTGCAGGTCCCGATCATGCGCAGGTTGCGGCCTCTGCGGGGATGGCGGATTACCTTGACGGGCTATCGGCGCATCACGGCGGCGGGCAGGGGGCAAAGGCCGCGCGACATGCCCATGATCTGATGCGCGCGCATGAGGTGGCCCTGCTTCAGCCCTTGCTCGATTATGTTTCGGACAGGAATTCGGTGCGGTTGATCGGTCCGGCCGACGCAAGGCGGCGCGCGCCCACGGTGGCCCTGAGCCTGCCGGAGGATGCAGAGAGCGTCGCCGCCAGGCTCGCCCCGCTTGGCGTCATGGCGGGTGGCGGGGATTTTTACGCGCAGCGCCCGCTTCAGGCGATGGGCGTCGACCCCGCGGTGGGCGTCTTGCGGCTCAGCTTCGTGCATTACACCGACAAGGCCGAGGTTGACGCGCTGATCGCGGCGCTAGATCAGGTCTTGTAATTCAAGGGCCCGATCCGATGTCGAAATCCCCGATCCTCATGTGGTTCCGCCGCGATCTGCGGCTCGGGGACCATCCTGCACTGACGGCGGCCTGCAAGTCCGGTCATCCGGTGATCCCCGTCTTTATCCATGATGAAATCGTCGATGATCTGGGCGCGGCGCCGCGGATGCGGTTGGGCATGTCGGTGGAAAGCCTTGGCCGGTCCTTGGGTGAGAAAGGTTCGCGGTTGATCCTGCGGCGCGGCAAGGCGCTGGAGGCGCTGCGCGACCTGATCGCCGAGACGGGGGCGAAAACCGTCTATTGGTCGCGGCTTTATGATCCGGCAACACGTGCGCGCGACACCGATCTGAAGGCCGCGCTGAAGGACGATGGCGTCACCGCCGAGAGTTTCGACGGCCATGTCCTGTTCGAGCCATGGACGGTCGAGACGAAGACAGGCGGTTTCTACAAGGTCTATACCCCGATGTGGAACGCGGTGCGTGACCGCGATGTGCCGTCGGACCTGCCCGCGCCCGCCACGGTGCCCGCGCCCGAGGCCTGGCCCGACAGCGATGATCTTGCCGAATGGGACATGGCGGGCCCGATGCAGCGCGGTGCCGATCATCTTGCGCAGTACTGCAAGGTCGGGGAAGCGGCGGCCTCGGACCGGTTGGGGGCTTTCATCGCGCATCGCGTCGAGGACTACGCCAGGAACCGCGATCTGCCCGCGGTCGATGGGACCTCGGGGCTGTCGGAAAACCTGACCTATGGCGAGATCAGCCCGCGGCGCTGCTGGCATGCGGGCATGCGTGCCTTGCAGGATGGCAAGCGCGATGCGGAAACCTTCCTCAAAGAGCTGGTCTGGCGCGAATTCGCCTATCACCTGGCCTTCCACACGCCGCGTATTACTTCGGGCAACTGGCGCGAGGAATGGGACGCCTTTCCCTGGAACGAGGACGAACGCCTGTCCGAGGTGAAGGCGTGGAAACAGGGACGTACGGGTATCAGGTTCGTCGATGCGGCCATGCGCGAGATGTATGTCTCGGGCACGATGCACAACCGGGGCCGTATGATCGTGGCATCCTACCTCACCAAACACCTGATGTGTCACTGGAAAATCGGGAAGGCGTGGTTCGAGGACTGCCTGATCGACTGGGATCCCTGCAGCAACGCGATGGGCTGGCAATGGGCGGCCGGTTCGGGACCGGACGCGACACCCTATTTCCGCGTCTTCAATCCGGTCACGCAACTCGACAAGTTCGACAAGGATCGTGCGTATACCTCACGCTGGCTGGCCGAGGGCGACAGCGACCCCAGCAAGACAGCGCTGGCCTACTTTGATATGATTCCCCCGTCATGGAATATGTCGCCGGGCGACCCTTATCCCGACCCCGTCGTGACACCGGATGCCGGACGCAAGCGCGCGCTTTCGGCCTATGAGAACCGGGATTTCTGAAGCCGTCGCGGATCACCGGGCGAATTTCGAACGTTTTCCGTGACTTCCGCCGGGTAAGGTATAATTTACGTTTGCAGATGTGTTACGCGGTAACACCAAGATCAAAATCAAGACGACAGGGGCGCCCATGTATTTGACCAGTACCGATGACCAGAGCGATCTTCCACGCTATTTCGCCCGGGTATGGGACCAGGCCAAGCACCTCAAGAAAGGCCGGATCGATGTGATCCTGCCAGACGGGCGCCAGTTTCGCGCCGAAGGCCCCGAACCGGGACATGTCGCTGAAATCCATATCCATAACGACGACGTCTTCACCCGCACCGTGCGTGACGGGGACATGGGCTTTGCCGAAGCCTATCTTGACGGCTGGTGGACGACGCCGGACCTGATGGCGGTCATGGAATTCATGCATGACGATGCCGATCACATCTATGACGGCTTTCCTGCGCAACGGCTGGTGCAGATCTACGAGCGTCTGCGCTTCTGGATGCAGCGGAACTCGAAAAAGCAGGCCCGCAAGAACATCAGCTATCACTACGATCTGGGCAATGATTTCTACAGCCTGTGGCTGGATGATACGATGACCTATTCATCGGCGATTTTCACGACCGGGCAGGAAAGCACCGAGGCCGCGCAGATCGCCAAATACGCCAGCATGATCGACCAGATGGGTGCGCAGGCTGGCGATCACGTGCTGGAAATCGGCTGCGGCTGGGGCGGGTTCGCCGAATACGCCGCCAAGGAACGCGGGATCAAGGTCACGGGGCTGACGATCAGTCGGGAACAGCATGACTATGCCGTCGAGCGGATGGCAAAGGCCGGGCTTTCGGACATGGTGCAGATCAAGATGCAGGACTATCGCGACGAGAAAGGCCGTTATGACGGTGTCGCCAGCATCGAGATGTTCGAAGCTGTCGGCGAACAGTACTGGCCCACATATTTCAAGACCGTGCACGACTGTCTGAAACCCGGCAAGAACGCGACCCTGCAGATCATCACCGTCAAGGATGAACGCTTTGAAAGTTACCGAAAGACCGTTGATTTCATTCAGAAATACATCTTTCCCGGTGGCATGATGCCAAGTCCTTCGGTGCTGCGTGAGCAGATCACACAGGCGGGTATGGGTGTCGAAGGTTCGGTCGAGTTCGGCAAAAGCTATGCTTTGACCCTGCGCCGGTGGCACGACACTTTCAATGAAAAGTGGGATCAGGTCGCCGCTCTGGGATTCGATGAACGGTTTCGCCGGATGTGGGATTTTTATCTGACCTCTTGTGCGGCGACTTTCGATAGCCGAAACTGCGACGTAACGCAGATCACCGTGACGCGGCCCGCCTGAGGGCATCGCGCGCGGGCAGGACAGGGGATGACAACCGATGCCCACCGCAGGACGGCTCGCTGGCGCGATTTTTTTCGGCCTTTTGGCATGGTATCTGGCGACGATCACTGTCCCGTTCTTTCCCGAGGCACGACCGCCTGACTTCTGGTTTCCGGTCTCCATCCTGCTGGGGGTCGTGATCGGCTGGCGTGTTTGCGGCACGAGAGCCGGGCAGGGGTTCAGTTCGGCCACGGGCCTTGGGTTGACCGCCGGGCCTTTGCTGGCGTTCTGCATGGTGTTCGCGCTTGCCTTCGAAAGGATGGTGCAGAATTCCATGAGGATGCGTTACGGCGGACCGACCGAGGCTGTTGTGGATACATTCGCGCTCGTGGCGGAGAACGGCTTGATGTTCTACGATACCAATGTTGTTCTTTCAGTCGTCATCGGCGGTCTTGTCTGCGCATGGGCGACCGAGATCATCGGTCGGCGCTATCCCTGATCCATGGACCTGTTCACCTACGGCACATTGCGGTCTCATGCATTGATGGCTGCGGTGGCCGGGCCCGGTCCGCTTGACCCCGTTCCGGCAGAGCTGGCCGGTCATGCCGTTTACCCTGTTGCAGACAATGTGGTGCCTTTCATCCGGTCTCGGGCCGGGGCCGTGGCGGAAGGTGTGCTTTGGCGCGGGCTGACGGCGGCGCAGAAGGCGCGGCTCGATCTTTATGAGATGGCTTTCGGCTACGGCTTCGGGACGGTCACGGTCAATGCGTCCGGCGATATGCATGAAGCGCGGGCCTATCTGCCGCCGCCGGATTTGTCCGCGGGGCCGGGGGAATGGTCGCTTGACGAATGGCAGGCCCGCCATCTGACGCCTGCGGTCCTTGCAGCGGATGAGCTTTTCGCGCACGACCCTTTGCCGGATCCCGCGCAACTGGCCACGATGTGGCCGATGATCGAGGCGCGGGCCTGGTCCAAGTACCGCGCCGCGGCAGCCCCTGCGACCACCCGCAGTCCCGCGTCACCCGACGCGTTCACGGCCCGGCCGCTGAGCCCCCCGGAGGGCCGGTTCTTTCGGTTTCAAAGCTTCTCGGTCGCTCACCGCCGCTTTGACGGGACCCGTGCCACGGGGCTTCGCCGCGAAGCGTTCTGGGGGATCGATGCCGCATTCGTGCTGCCATACGACCCCGCGCGCGACCGTGTCATACTGGTCGAACAGGCCCGGATCGGCCCGCACCTGCGGCGCGATCCCAACCCGTGGATGCTGGAACCCGTCGCAGGTATCATCGACGCGCGCGAAACACCGGCCGAGGCCGCCTTGCGCGAGACCGAGGAAGAGGCGGGCCTGCGGGGGGTCACGCTGGTCGAGGCGGGCAGTTTCTATATTTCTCCGGGCAATGCGACAGATTACTTCTATACCTTTCTGGGTCTCACCGACCTGCCGCAAGATGCGCCCTATCTGGGCGGTCTCGACGCAGAGAACGAGGATCTGCGATTGCATCCGATGTCGTTCGAAGCCGCACTCGCGCTTGCAGACAGTGGCGAAATCGCCACGGCGCCCGCCTTGCATCTGCTTTACTGGCTGCACCGTCACCGTGCAGAGCTGCGCGGATCGACCGTCTGATTGCGCTGCGCGGCGGCTTGAGTTCGGCGGTCACGCCTTCTACACCTGTAGCCAAATCACGGGCAGAGGAATGCGGCATGACTATTCGAAACGATCTGGCGGATGCCGTGGGCAACACGCCCCTGATCAGGCTGCGCGCGGCGTCCGAAGCGACAGGCTGCACCATTCTGGGCAAGGCCGAGTTTCTCAACCCCGGTCAGTCGGTGAAGGACCGTGCGGCGCTATACATGATACGGGATGCGATGGCGCGCGGTGATCTTCAACCCGGTGGTACCATCGTGGAAGGCACGGCGGGCAATACCGGGATCGGTCTGGCGCTGGTCGGTGCTTCGATGGGGTTCAAGACGGTGATCGTGATCCCCGAAACCCAGAGCGACGAGAAGAAAGAGATGATCCGCGTCGCGGGCGCGCATCTGGTCGAAGTGCCGGCGGTGCCATACGCCAACCCCAACAATTACGTGAAATACTCGGCCCGTCTTGCGGCAGCGCTTAACGAAACCGAACCCCATGGTGCGGTCTGGGCAAACCAGTTCGACAACGTGGCGAACCGTCAGGCGCATATCGAGACGACCGGACCGGAAATCTGGGAACAGACGGGCGGACGCGTGGATGGTTTCACCTGCGCCTGCGGCTCGGGCGGTACGCTGGCGGGTGTGGGCGCGTTCCTGCAACCAAAGGGCGTCAGGGTCGGGCTGTCCGATCCCGACGGATCCGGTCTCTACAAGCTTTTCACCGGCCAAGTGCCCCCAGCGGGCGATTCCATCACCGAAGGGATCGGGCAGGGACGGATCACCGCCAATCTCGAAGGCTTTACCCCTGATTTCGCCTACAAGATTCCCGATGCGGAAGCCTTGCCCATCGTGTTCGATCTGTTGCGCGACGAAGGCCTGTGCATGGGTGGTTCGACCGGGATCAATATCGCCGGCGCGATCCGCCTCGCGCGTGAGATGGGGCCGGGCCATACCATCGTGACGATCCTTTGCGATTACGGCACGCGCTATCAGTCCAAGATCTTCAATCCCGAATTCCTGCGCGCCAAGGCGTTGCCGGTGCCGGACTGGATGGAAGCCCGGATCGACGTGCCATCGGTTTTCGAAGAGGTATGATCGGCGCGGCCGTGATCCGGTTACTGGCCGCAGTTCTGCTGGTGATCTGGCCCATGGCAGCGCTGGGGCAGGAACAGGCCGATCCGTCAGAAGACGCCAGTGACGCGCCCGTGACGGTCGCAGAAACCCCTGCGGGTGTTGATTTCACGGCGTTCGAAAGGCTGGCACAGCGTGCTGAGGATCTGGCCACCAACGAAAACGCATCTCCGTTCGCCTTGTCGCGCCTGCGCGCTGAACTTGTCGTCTGGCGGGATATCCTTCTTGACGCGAGCCAAAGCAACGCCGCTCGGATCGCAACGGTCGCGGCGCAGATAGACGCCCTCGGGCCCGTGCCTGAAGACGGGGAAGAACCGCAGGAGGTGACTGAGCGCCGTGAAGACCTTATCGCGCAAAGAAACGATCTGATCGCGCCCCGACTGCTGGCAAACGAGGCCCACGCGCGGGTCGAGGGGCTGATCCGCGAATTCGATATGCTGTCGTTGCGCAGCGGTACCGAGGAGCTGACGCAGCGTGGCCCAAGCCCGTTGAACCTGGTGGCGCTGCAGCAGGCGGTGGGTGCTGTCGTCGGGCTTTTCGGGATCGTGGCGACCGAGCTTTCGGTTGGCATTTCCGCCGGTCTCGCAGGGGGAACCCTCATGGACGACCTGCCGCGTGCGCTAGGGTTGTTCGTGATCGGTGCCGCCTTGCTGACGATCGGGCGGCGGACGGTGACGGATTGGCGCGCGCGCCTTGCCTCCTCGTACGGGCGCTGGAGTCCGCTTTTTCGCCTGATCGTGTCTTTCGCGCAGATCGTCGTGCCCCTGATCGGTCTGAGCGCTGTTGCCGAAGCAATCCAGATGCTGGAGGTTTTCGGGCTGCGTGGCAATGATATCGTCGGTGCGATCCCCCTTGCCGGTTTCTGGGCGATTTTCGGGTGGTGGCTGTCGCGACTGCTTTTCCCGCTCGGTCTGCACGGGGGCTATCTGTTTTACGACGCGGATGTCCGCACCCGGGGCCGCCGCTATGTCAAGGCGATCGGTTGGGTGTCGGCCGTCGCTATCTTGCTGGAGGCGGGTCTGCGCACGGTCGAGCTGTCAGAGGCCGCCTATGCCGCGACCGAATTACCGTTTCTGGTGCTTTTGGGCGTGTTGCTGTGGCGGCTGGGGGTCGTCATCAAGACCCCCCCGATGCCCGCGCATGAGGGCGAGGTCGTGCAACCTGGTGGCATGCGTCTGGTCATAGGACGCTACTCTACCGTTGTGGCGATCCTGTCGCCGCTGGTGGCGGCCTTGGGGTATCGCTTTGCGGGATCGGGCCTCATGTCTGCGTCGCTTCTGTCGCTGGGTCTGGTAGGCGTGTTGTTTCTGGTTCAGCGAAACATGCAGGACCTGCTGGAAAGCCCCCTTGCGGAAGAAGACAATCGTGGCCTTTATGCGCTGCTGCCGGTTTTCGTCAGCTTCGTTCTGTTTATGGTCAGTGCCCCCTTGTTCGCGTTGATCTGGGGGACCAGCGTAGACGACCTGCTGGAATTGTGGGTGCGCTTTCGCGAAGGGTTCGCCATCGGGGAAACACGGCTTTCCCCTACAGATTTCCTGATGTTCGCTTTCGTGTTCGCGTTCGGCTATCTGCTGACGCGGTTCATTCAGGGCCTGTTGCGGAATTCGGTTCTGCCGCGCACGCGTCTGGATCTGGGTGCGCAGAATGCCGTTGTCGCCGGACTGGGATATGTGGGGATCATTCTCGCCGGGATTTTCGCCATCACATCCGCGGGGCTTGATCTTTCCAACCTTGCCATCGTTGCCGGTGCGCTGTCGGTGGGGATCGGGTTCGGGTTGCAGAATATCGTCTCGAATTTCGTTTCGGGCATCATCCTGCTGATCGAACGGCCCGTGTCACAGGGTGACTGGATCGAGGTCGGGGGGCAGATGGGGATCGTGCGCGAGATCTCGGTGCGCTCGACACGGATCCGGACGTTCGACCGGCGCGACGTCATCATCCCCAACGCCGATCTGGTCAGCGGCCAGGTCACGAACTGGACGCGCGGCGATCTTGCGGGCAGGATCATCATCCCCGTAGGCGTGGCCTATGGCAGTGATGTAGAAAGGGTGACCGAGATCCTTGGCGAGATTTCAGCCGCACACCCCGCGCTGGAACAGGTCCCGCCGCCCATGGTATTGTTTCAGGGCTTTGGCGCCGATGCACTGGAGTTCGAGATCAGGGGTATCCTGACGGATGTGAAC
>Ga0207419_1001721_pt1 | contig 15733 bp, 8 predicted proteins | sample ElkSloMetagenome_4_FD_184723 | JGI IMG/M metagenome (GOLD analysis project Ga0207419, IMG submission 184723) | Hot spring microbial communities from Elkhorn Slough, Monterey Bay, USA - MD2A (version 2) | ecosystem: Environmental > Aquatic > Marine > Intertidal zone > Estuary: Microbial mat ...
ACTGTCTACTGCTGCGGCAATTGATTTCTGAAGATATGAAACGACATCTTCTAAAGCCACTTCTTGGGAGTTGTGGGTCGCCCGTTCAACAATTTCTACTTTGCCGGACTTGAGCGATCGCCCGGTAACAATCCGATAAGGAATTCCGATCAAATCTGCGTCTTTGAACTTCACTCCGGCCCGTTCATTGCGATCGTCGAGTAACGTTTCAATTCCGACTTGATTGAGTTGAGTATACAAGTTTTCTGCTGTTTCTAGCTGCTGAGTGTCGTTAATGTTAGGAATCGTAACAATGGCATGATAAGGAGCGATCGCCACCGGCCAAATTATCCCGTCTTTATCATAAGATTGTTCAACGGCTGACTGCGCTAAACGCGATACTCCTACCCCATAACATCCCATCACCAACGGAATTTCTTCGCCTTTTTCATTGGTACAAGTCGCCCCCATTATTTGAGAATATTTTGTTCCGAGTTGAAAGATATGACCGACTTCAATCCCTCTTGCTGTTTCTAATACTTGATTGGCGTCGTGAACGGCGCGATCACCAACTTTTGCTGTTCTTACATCAACTACAATTTTAGGCAAATCAAACTCTTTTTTCCAGTTCGCCCCAACTACATGATATCCCGACTCATTCGCCCCAGTAACAAAATTTTCCAAGTCTACAGCCGTTCGATCAACCATTCGCAAAAACTTAGAATTAACCGACTTACTTCCGGTAATATATTCATCTGATAAATCCGGGGCAATATAACCCAAAGGCAACGGTTTAGCCGCCCATTTTTGTTGCGCTTCTTCATCAGGAACGGTTAACGAAATTAACGCTTTTGCCTGATATTCCCCCGCCAATTTTGTCAACTCATTTTGCAATTTCACCTCATTAACATCTTGATCGCCCCGAATATTTACCAATACTAATACCGTCATTCCAGTATCATAAACTGCCTGATAAAGAACATTTTTGACCAATTGTGTTGGCGAACATTTCAGAAACTTACAAACCGTTTCTATCGTTGCTGTATTCGGTGTTTCTCGTTTTTCATAGGCTTTAAAGGTCGAAGGTTCGGCGTCAGCAGGCAAAGAAACCGCCTTTTCAACATTCGCCGCATATTTGCCATCTTCGGTGTAGAGAACTTCATCTTCTCCCGCTTCAGCTAACACCATAAACTCTTGCGAACCCGATCCACCTATCGCCCCAGAATCGGCTTCTACCGCCCGAAAAGCTAACCCAGAACGTCGTAAGATATTCCGATAAGCTTTATCCATATCCTTGTAAGTTTCTTTCAAACTGTCTTCATCAGTATGGAACGAATAGCCATCTTTCATAATAAATTCTCGTCCCCTCATTAACCCAAAACGAGGGCGAATTTCATCTCGGAATTTAGTTTGAATTTGATATAAATGTAGGGGAAGTTGTTGATAAGAACGGATCATTTCTTTGGCAATGGTGGTGATCACTTCTTCGTGCGTTGGGCCTAATGCTAAATCACGGTTACGGCGATCGCGTAAAGCAAACATAATCCCTTCTGCTTTTGTATAAGTATCCCATCGACCCGACTCTTGCCACAATTCCGCGGGTTGAACTTGAGGAAGTAAACATTCTTCGGCGCCGGTGGCGTTCATTTCTTCGCGGACAATTTGGGAAACTTTTTGCAATACCCGCCACATCAACGGAAGATAGGCATATATTCCGCTTCCGATGCGACGGATATAACCCGCACGAACCAAGAGTTTATGACTGGGTATTTCTGCTTCTGCCGGATCTTCGCGTAACGTTACAAATAACATTTTCGAGAGTCGCATCGTTTCTAATTTCCTGTAGAGAGCAATTTGTCATCATTTCCAGATTACTCCCAATGGGTGCATTTCGTGGAGTGCATTAGCTAATCGATAGGTTGTCTAACTATAGATAGGTGCAATCATACCAAATCTAGCTCAAATAGGAGCCAACTACAATCAGATGAGTGATCGATTTAGTGACTTGACCCATCTACTTGGTGTTAAATAGCAAATATTAACAAGCTTTAGACCATGAAAAGTCAACAATCTATTACGGGTAAAGAACCTTGGCTAGCTGTCAGCCTATCAACTGTATTCCCCGGGTTTGGTCAAATCTATGCAGGCAAAACCTCAAGGGGATTGCTCCTAATTTTTATAGCGCTGATTTTGTTTGGATTTGGTAAATGGTTGATTTTAAGTCCTACAGGGAGTGTTCGGCTTGGAACTCTGGTGGAAATCGGAGAGTATCTACTTTATTTTTTTAATCTATTTGATGCTTATCGTTGTACAAAAAAAGCTAACAGTCTTGAGTTTGAAAGCCTCCGAAAGGATGGTAAAGATCCCTGGAAAGCCGTATTTCTCACCAGAATTATTCCCGGCTTAGGTCATATCTATGGGAAAAAAGAATGGTGGCATTTTATGTCGTTCTTTATACTGGTATCTGGGATGGGATATTTTTCATCAGCCAATTTTTATTGGCATTTGCAGGTTGCTATACGTTTGCTTGCTGTCTGTTTGTTTTCCTATGATGCTTATCTTTCAACTCCAACTCGTCGCGAAAAGTCCCGGCGTTTCATTAAAAAGGTTTGCTTGATTTTGTTAGTTCTTGATTTATCTAGTAATATTGTTGGATTTTATTTGAGAGAATTTGTTTTGGATACACATTGCATAACAAACAATGATTATAACGCAGTTCCATCCTCACTCCAAATCGGTGATTGTGTCGTCGAAGAAAAAATTAGTAATCATTTTTCCGATCCCAAACGGGGCGATATTGTTGTGTTCCGCACCACATATAAAATAAGCCATAATATTTGGAACTCGACAGATCTTTTTATCAAACGGATTATTGGATTACCCAATGAAAAAGTAGAAGTAAGAGATGGCTTAGTTTACATCAACGACAAGCCTTTAAATGAGAACTACATTGCAGCCACAGCCAATGATAAATGGGATTCAGAAGTGATTCCAGATGATACTTATTTTGTTTTTGGAACCAATCATCCTCGTGTAATAGGACAATCATCTTTATACGATGCTCATATGTTAGTTCCCCGTGATAATATCACTGGTAAAGCAACTAAAATATCTTGGCCCCCTAAGAGGATGGGAATCATCAAGTAAGTAAGAGAACCAAGTGTTATTGTAGATCCTCCTTGTGTTGAAATTTATTTCTAATTTAAGAGTTAAACCGGGGCGGAAATACTTTTGATAACTCTAAAGAAAACTCAGGAAAACAAGGCAATATAACCGTTTCATTCGGTAAAACGATTAATTTTCTTCGATAACCGAAGGTTCGATCTAATTTTTGGTAGGGTTCGCCGTAACATTCCAGTTGATAATCAATTAGGTTAAAAATCCAATACTCTTTTATATTATGTTCAGCATAAGCCCTCAGTTTAACTTCTTGATCGTACTCTAAAGACGAGTCGGATATCTCAATTAAAAGTAAAATATCCTCGGAAGTCGGATGAGAACTTAAATAATCATCTTCACGATTTATGACAATTGTAAAATCCGGTTCGGGTTCGCTGTTTTGTGATAAAATAATCGGAGATTGACATTGTAGGGTAGCTTGAGTTGTGATTAATTGACTCAGTTCCCGTAATAATTTTCTTAAACAAGTTTCGTGTAATACCCCTTTTGCTGCCATATCAAACAATTCTCCGCCAATAAGTTCAACCCGATCATCTTCGGTAAAAAAACCCAATTCGGTTAAGCGGTGATATTCTTCTACTGTAAAACGTTTGGGAGTTGCGATCGCCATAACTTTCAACGGACTCGGTAATGATGTTAATTATAACAAAAAAACGGATGAGGATTCTATAAATTTTTCTCCTCACCCGTTCAATTTTAACTGAAAATCAAACTTACCAGATAAATGGAATTAGTCGCCGAGTTTTGAGTTTGTATTCCTGATATTCGGGATATTTTTCGCTCATGCTGAGGTCTTTTTGATTGATTCTTAGTAGATAAAGAGCCGTTACCAACCCCGGTACAATGTAAGCCCAGAGTGAACCCGCAACCACAGCAAAACTGAGATATCTCATCAAATCTCCGAAGTAGTTAATATTGCGAGAAAGACGCCAAATATTATCTTTAACCAAACCCGCACCGAACTCTTTTGCGGTTAATTTTTGTACGTCCGCACTGGCATTAATTAAACTGCCAAAAAAGAACAGAGGTAAACCAATTCCAACGGTTAAAAATGAAATAGGTTCGGGATTAACAAAGGCTAAATAACCGGGAAGGGCGTAAATAAACCCAATAAATAACAACGATAAAGTAAACCCGCCAATTCCCACAGGTTCACTAAATAATACTTCTCGGCGTTTGGGATAAAACCACTGTTCAACCAACCACCAAACGCAATAACCAATGTGCAAACACAGATAAATCACCTGACGCATATCCCGAATTCCTAACAGGATAGCGCATCCAATTAAAAAGAAAATTGTTACAGTTTTTGCGACATTAATCGCCGTCATTTGAGTAATTTGAAATTGTTTATTTGCGGTACTTTCCATGATTTGAGTGAATCAACCTCAACTAATAATTTAAACCGAATTTCAAAACTATGCGCCGAACACTACCATGTTACCTTATCCCGCAAATTTTCGGTCATTTTCGGGCCTATTCCTGACACCCGTTGTAAATCTTCTAAAGAGGTAAAGGGTTGTTGTTGGCGGGTTTGAATGATGCGTTGGGCTAATTTTGGGCCGACTCCGGGTAGGGTTTCTAATTCTTCTAAAGTGGCGGTATTTAAGTTAACTTTGTATCCCAAACTCCAACGGGGGGGTTTTGAAACGGTTTCAATGTTTCCTTGACAAGCTTCTATATCCCGTTTAAATTTGGCTAAAATTCCCCCAGGAAGTCCCAAGGTTGCGGTGTTGTAAAGTCGGTTAAATTCCCGGTTAAAATGGGCGGCGACGGCGGAATTTTTAATCACAATTAAGGTTTCGTCGTTGGTTGTATTCGCCGCTTCCGTCCAGTTTTGAGAACCCGAAATTACAACTTGATTATCAACAATTCCAAACTTATGATGTAACTTATCACCGGGGGATAAATTGGGAACGCCAACGGTAGAAATAGGTTGTTTCCAGGGACGATTTTTGGCTTCATATTTGCAGTTACTCACCGCCGCAACTCCCGTCATATCCAACATTTCGCTATAATTACGATAGGCAAAACCTGGATCAATAATTCCTTGTAAAGTTATTGAACGTTGAACCGTTGTTTCCATAACATCAACTAACCTTTGATCAGAAAAAACAAACAACGCAAAATCGATTGATTCCTGGGCTTGAGTTAAGGTTTTAGCAATCAAACCATTAACACTATTTTCCCAAGTTTGACTGCGAGTAGTGGGTGCAAATTGAACGAAAACGGGTGTATTTCCGACAGTAATATTCTCAACCCTTCGATCAGGTTTTTTCGTCCCAAATAGACTATCCGGTTCACCTCCGGGGCCATCTCCCCACATGAGGTTAAATTCTTGAGTAAATAAACGGGCGAGTTGTGAACTTTCTATTTTTAATAAATTATTGGCATTTCCCCGACTTTCCGGTTCATCTAAGTCGCCGTGAGTTCCACTGAGGGTAAAATTAGCCGAAGTCACAATTACCGTTTTCCCGTCAACAATCACAAATTTATGGTGCATTAAACCGCTACCTTTTGAACCATCTGCGGTATCATCAATCAGAGGAATTTTAGTATTATTCAGAATCACTAAAGCATCTCGTTGATTGATTTCTTCTGTCGAGAGTTGACCATCTTGATTAATATCAATTAATTGAACTGCTTCTAAATAGCGATCGCGTTCTTGTTGGGAGAGTTGATTAATTTCATTTTCGGTTAAACTACTCCAAGGACGACTGTAACTATTTTCGAGAATAATTCTAACTTTAACCCCGGCTTGATGTCGGTTAACAATAACTTCGGCAATTTTGGGTAAACGCAACTCTTGAACCGCGATATCAACGCTAGAATTTGCCGTTTTAATGCTATCTATGATAATTTGTTCGAGATCGTCTCCGAAGCGAGTTTGTTGGCGGTAGGGTTCAGTATAAACAGAAGCTTGAGACTGATTAAAATAAGCTTGAATTAGGGGTTCTTGGGGTAAAGTCTCTCGCAGCGGTTGAAGTGTCGATTGAGATGGTTTTTTATCCAGCAATAAACGACCTAAAAAAAGTAAAGCCAACAGAATCGCTAAACTAATTAGAAGCCGTTTTTTTTTGAGTAAATGCACGGGTTAATCAGGTGAGTGAGGATTGATAATAATTATTTTAGCGAGGCGTCAACGATCTAAAGATAGATAGTTATTGACATTGATAAATTCTCTGATGAAGATTTATTCTGTCCGGCCTTGCAGGAAAGGTCAGCTTTTGACGGGCTAGGTTGAGTTTGATAATCTTAATATTTCTCCTATCTTCTCAAACCCGTTCATCTTTTACACTTTTAATACTACAACTAACGAGAGTAACTTTTTCAAACCTATCCGCTTGGGGATGTCTCTCAAGGCAGGTAATCTATTAAATAGAGCTTAATTTGAATTTGTGCAGAATGATTTTTGCATAACTACCCGCAACCTTTTTACAAGGGCTGTAGGACTTCCTATTTTGTTCGAACGACCTGGGTCAGAACCCTCACATTAGTGTTATGCCTAGAAGAAAGAGAACATTTCCGTGTGGCCACAAAGGATATGGAAAAATCTGCCATCGCTGTAAACAAAAACAGATGGTAGAACAGCAAGAAGATCAACAACTAGCAGAGAAACGAAATAAAAAGCAAGAATGGGAAGCATCCTTCGAGCAAGATATTATCGATCTCAGAGGCTTACCCGACTATGTGGTCATCAAAGCGCGGGCTATTCTTGCTGGACTCAGCGATCAGAAAACTTATCGTGACTTTGGAGGGAAGCGACTGCGACATAATCGGCTGATTATCAGTATTCCAGTGACTCGCAACTATCGTATGCTATGCCATGATCACGGTAATTTTGTTGTCCCGCAGAAAATCCTCTCTCACGAAGATTACAACGTTTGCAAGCCCGGAGTCTGAACTCACAATCATAGTAGACGAACAAACAGACTTTTCTGTTCCCTAAAAAAGTTCGCTAATCTTGAAGCTTTGATTGGAATCTTCTGATTAACACCTTAAACCAGCCAATAAACCCATGCAAATTTATTTAGACTATAGTGCAACCACTCCCACCCGTCGAGAAGCGATCGCAGCCATGCAAGCCGTTCTCACCCAACAATGGGGGAATTCTTCGAGCTTACATGAATGGGGTCAAAGGGCGGCGACCGTCTTAGAACGATCTAGAAGCCAAGTTGCTCACCTGATCAACGCCCCGCCCGAGTCAATTATTTTTACCTCTGGAGGTACTGAAGCCGATAATATGGCAATCATGGGCGTAGCTCGATGTTATTCTACTCCCCAACATCTGATTATTTCCAGTGTCGAACATTCGGCGATCGCAGAACCTGCAAATTTACTAGAACAATGGGGATGGGAAGTCACCCGTCTTCCGGTTGATAGTTTAGGGCGAGTTCATCCGTTAGACTTGCAAGCGGCTATTCAACCCAATACTGTCTTAGTCTCGGTCATTTATGGACAAAGTGAAATCGGCACCTTACAACCCATTGAAGCATTAGGTAAAATCGCCCGTTCTCAGGGGATATTATTTCATGTTGATGCTGTACAAGTCGCTGGACGAATCCCCATCAATGTTGAAACCTTACCGATTGATCTGTTGTCGCTGTCGAGTCACAAATTTTATGGCCCTCAAGGATGCGGCGCCCTTTATGCAAAACCTGGCGTCGAGTTGCAACCTTTGTTAACTGGGGGCGGTCAAGAAATGAAGTTTCGTTCAGGAACTCAAGCGATTCCAGTCATTGCCGGGTTTGGAATGGCCGCAGAACTGGCGATCAAAGATATGGTAACAGAAACCCCTCGGTTAATTCAGTTACGCGATCGCTTGTTTGATGGATTGGCAGATGTTCCGGAGTTAATTCCCACAGGTGATCGGATTCACCGACTCCCTCATCATGTCAGTTTTTGTTTCCAGCCACAAACCGGAGAAAGTTCATCACCCATTACCGGAAAAACCCTAGTTAGACAAATGAATCTCGCCGGAATTGGCATTAGTGCAGGTTCGGCTTGTCATAGTGGTAAACTGAGTCCAAGTCCAATTTTATTGGCGATGGGATATGACGAAAAAACCGCTTTGGGTGGAATTCGCCTGACGTTAGGACGAGACACCGATCAAGTTGATATTGATTGGACAGCATTTGTGTTAAAACAAATTCTACAAAGACTGCAACCCTTATCTGTGGTTGTGAGTGTTTAATGCGGTTGAGATCCCCCAAGTATCTGAGGCTTTGATTCAGTATAAGGGGGGATCAATCTTAATAAATTTATCGTCATTATTTTTTTAATTCGGATAAAGTTAACCTCTTAAATTACGATATAATACTGACAGAAATTAGAGTTTTGACCAATTTATTGAAAAAGATTAATCGTTTATGACGCAATTACCTAAAAGCATAGAAGAAGCTGTCGAACAAGCCACTCAAGCCACTCAAGCCGCACTCGATGACGGTTACAAACTTGTGCAAGTGGAGTTAGTTTTCCCCGAAATCGAACTTCAAGCCCAATCCATTGCTCAACAATTTATTCCCGCTATTGAAGAATCTGGAACTGTCCTCAAAGTCTTTTTTCCTGATGCGGGTGCTGCTGCATTAGCCCGTCGAGATTGGGGCGAAATCCCCTTTAAAATCAGTGATCTTGGCAGTAGTCGATCTCCGATAGATAGCCGGGTTGAAGACGATGATGGACGTTTCTTAGTGGTTTCTCCAACTCCGGTGGAAGTCGAACAGGTGGAAAAATTATCTCAGTTAGCAGGCGATCGCGCCACGATTTTACTCAATCCCCGTCTAGAAGATGTTGCTATTATAGGAATAGGCTATGCTGCTCGCGCCTTGCGTGATCGGTTTATTAATACGATTGAATCCTGCTATTATCTCAGACCCCTAGAAGGTGATGCCGCCCTCTATCGCTGTTATCCTTCTCTCTGGGAAGTTTGGCAAGAAATTGACGGAGAATACACACTCCTGGCTCAAGAACAAACAAAGCCAGTCGGAGATCAACTCGATCAAATTTTAGCAGGAAATAGCTCCAGTGAGGGAGACTCAACCCAGTCCTCAAGACCACAGCCGAAAAAACAAGGCTTTCTGGCGGGACTGCAAAGCTTTCTCAATGCTCTCAGTCGATAAAGCCTGATCTGATCGATCATTGAGCAACCCCGGTGAAAGAAAATGTCGAACCGACGCCTGATCATTGGTGATGTACATGGTCATTATGACGGTATGATCACCCTGCTTGAACAATTTGCTCCAGGGTCTGACGATCAGGTCTATTTTCTCGGAGATTTAATGGATCGTGGCCCGAAAAGTGCTGAAGTTGTTGAATTTGTTAAAAATAGTCCCTATCATTGCTTGATGGGAAACCACGAACAATTGATGTTAAATGCCCTACCGGAAGTCGGCAAAAATACTCAAGCTTGGCAGGCTTGGCTTTATAGTGGCGGATATGCAACGATTTCTAGTTATCAAAAAGCAGGTATTATGCCGCGAGAACATCTAGAGTGGATGCGATCACTTCCGATGTTTTTAGACTTAGGAGATGTCTGGTTAGTTCATGCAGGAATTCACCCGTATTTATCCCTGTCTCAGCAAACTGAAGCCGAATTTTGCTGGATTAGACGAGAGTTTCATAATATTCCTAAACCCTATTTTAGCGATAAATTAATTATTGTTGGTCATACGATTACTTTTACTTTTGATGGGATAGAACCGGGGTCTTTAGTTCGAGGACAAGGATGGTTAGGCATCGATACGGGAGTTTATCATGCGAAAAGTGGTTGGTTAACGGGTCTTGATATTACCAATAATAAGGTTTATCAAGTGAATGTTTTATATAATAATAAAGTGCGGATTCTATCGTTAGAAAAAGTGGTAACTCAGCTTAAACGTCCTTCTTTTTTGGCTCGTTTGCGATATGTTCCTCCGAAGAAAAAACTAGATTAGAAAAAGTGAATAGATTAGACAACCTTTATTTTTTCGTTGATATACCATTCGTTATCGCACTTGAGAGGAGTTGAAATCAAGTTTTAGGTGGGGTTGCGGATCATCGACAATGACTAAAATCACAACGTTTCAACTTGAATTTCTGGTAAACTTGATGGTATTATAGATTCAGTTTGGAAATTAATTTTGTCATCCAACCTTTTCAAGATTAGTCATTGGTTTTATCAAAAAAAATTGTTGTATTGTTATCTATTTTAGCCTAAAAAGACAACCTAAAAAACAATAAAATACATTAATGAGGTTTATTGTTTATTAAATCTAACTTAGAAAATCAAGGGCAAAACAGACAACAATAGAGACAATCCACAAAAGAAAGTTAAAAACTCATTTTTTCTAGAATCAACTTCCTCTGTCAAAAATGTCTAAAAACTTAATCTTAGATCGAGGAAATTCTCATTCCTCGGGTGCATTTACTTATTCCAAAATCTACTCTAACTCTGCTCTTGCCCTAATTGATTTTACCATAAACAACCCTACCGATCTGATTACAGGTATCAGTCCGGGAACCAAAATTGTATTGCTAGATCGCGATCGCAATGGTATTATCGAAATAGCAGAAATCCTGAATCAACATCCTCCCTTTGCATCTGTTCACCTGATCAGTCATGGTTCACCTGGATGCTTAAAGTTGGGGAATATCCAGCTAAATTCTGACAGTCTCCCTCGGTACACCTCTATACTCAAGTCTTGGTTTCCGCCATCTTGTCTACAAGGAAGTGTTTTAGTTTTATACGGATGTGAACTTGCTGCGGGTAAACAAGGTCAGAACTTTCTCAAACAACTCAGTGATATTCTAGGAATAGAGATTATTGCATCTTCCCAGCGAGTGGGAAATGCAGAGTTGGGGGGAAATTGGGATTTTGATTGGAAGACAGAAAAACAAACCTTTTCCCAGATTTTTTCTGAGAGTTTTAAACAGACTTATCCCGGAGTATTTGCGAGTATTCGGGTAAACAGTAACGCTGACAATACCACACCGAGTGATGGTTTAGTTACCCTACGCGAAGCCATTATCGCTGCGAATAACAATACAACAACCGATCTCGGAGATACCGGATTAGGGGCGGATACAATTATATTTGATGCCAGTTTAACTAATTCTACCATAACCCTGAACGGTTCACAACTGAATATTAGCAGTGATCTGACAATTGACGGTTTGGGAACGAATATTATTGTTAGTGGGAACAACAACAGTTTCCGGGTTTTTCTAGTTGATGATAACACCAATACCAAAATTAATGTCACCCTACAAGGATTAACCATTCAAGACGGAGTAGCAGAAAATGATGACGGTGGCGGAATTTATAACAAAGAAAATCTTACCCTAAATCAAACGATTATTCGCAATAATGTTTCAAACGATGATGGGGGAGGAATTCGTAATGACGGAACTTTAGCTATTATAAATAGTAGCATTGTTAACAATATTGCTAAAAGTATTAGTAGCAATGTTAGTGGCGGTGGTGGAATTCTAAATACAACCAATGGAACCGTTACCATTAGCAACAGTTGGTTTGAGGGAAATATTGCTAAAAATGGGAGTGCAATTCGCAATGATGGGATTTTAAGCTTAACAGAAAGTACCGTTAGTAATCACAGTGCGATCGCGGATGGTAAGTATCCGAGTGCTATTATAAATACTACGGGAACCCTAACTATTGAAAATAGCACAATTAGCAATAACCAAGTTTCGGGAATTGTTAATGGTGGGTTAATTGATCAGATTAATCATAGCACAATTGCCGGAAATCAGGGGAAAGCAATTGATAATCAAAATACGATTAAACTTCTCAGCAATAGTATTTTAGCGGGGAATACAGATAACATAGTTATTGGAACGACTACTCAAACGAATAACTTAACCGGAACTTTTGCAGAAGTTGGACTCAATTCTACTCTTGCTAATAACGGGGGTTCAACTCCAACCCATGCTTTGGTATCGGGAAGTTTGGCTATTAATTCAGCCGATAATTCTACCGCAACAATAACCGATCAACGGGGAATATCTAGAGATAGTTTACCCGATATTGGTGCTTTTGAGGCAATATTTTTCCCTCTGAGTGTTGTCATCAATGAAATTGCTTGGATGGGAACACCTAGTAATGCTAATGATGAATGGATAGAACTTTATAACCCCGGTGAGACAAGCATTAACTTGAGTGGTTGGAGTTTACAAGGAACTGGTGGTGTTCCCATTAATACGACAATTCCTAATGGAGTTATTATCGAACCCAAAGGTTATTTATTATTAGAGCGAACCGATGATATTCCCCTGAAAAATATTAAGGCTGACTTTATCTATAAAGGAGGGTTAAATAATCAGGGAGAAACGCTAACTTTAAAATCTCCAGATGGGAATATTATTGATCGTGTTAATGGGGATGGTGGGGGTTGGGTAGCGGGAGAAAATTCTCCTAAATTTACAATGGAACGGATCGATCCCACTCTACCCGGAGATGATAGCAACTGGCGAACCAATGACGGACTAACAATTAACGGAATTGATGCCAACGATAACTTAATCTATGGTACACCCAAATCAGCTAATTCTCTCGGTGCAATTCCGAACCTCTCAGTTAACGATGTTAATAGTTTAGAAACAGATAGCGGAAGTTTAGATGCTACTTTTACGGTTAGTCTTTCTCACCCCACGAGTCAAACGGTTACAGTTGACTACACCACCGCAGACGATACCGCAACCGCAGGAAATGACTATATTATTAACACCGGAAGTCTAACGTTTGAACCCGGAGATACAACTAAAACGGTTAACGTTAGTATCACAGGAGATGGTTTATTTGAAACCGACGAAAGCTTTAATTTAGTTCTCAGCAACCCCTCCCACGCGGGAATAGAAAAAGGAACTGGAAAGGGAACTATTTTAAATGATGATACGGCGCCGATGGTTAATTTTACAACCGCCAACTCTAGCGGTGAAGAAGGGGAAGTTATAACAGCTATTATTCAACTTTCTGCTGTCGCGGGGGTTGATATTACCGTTCCGTTTTCAGTTGGGGGAACAGCGATAAAAGATAGCGACTACACTATTAATTCTAGTTCGATTATAATTCCTGCGGGGAATTCTCAAGGGGTTATTTCGTTGAACTTGAGTCAAGATAACCTCGATGAAGTTGATGAAAGTATTATCTTAAACTTAGACAACCCAACAAACGCTACAGTTGGGGAAAGTTCAACTCATACGGTTACGCTTGTCGATATTGATCCTTCTCCGAATGTTAGTCTGAGTTTGAATAATTCCTCGTTTTTAGAAACCGCAGACACAACGACTCTTACCGCAAGTTTAGATACTGTTTCCAGTCAAGATGTAACAGTTAATTTAAGCTTTGGAGGAACAGCAACTTTAGGAACAGACTACACTATTAATAATACCTCTATATTAATTCCAGCAGGAGAGACTGAAAACAGCATTACATTAACCGGAAAGATAGATAATCTCGCAGAAGGAAATGAAACGGTAGAACTTAGTGTAAATAGCATTATAAATGGAACAGAGACGGAAACTAAAACCGTAACTACAACACTTCTTGATAAGAATACTCCTCAAGTTATTGTAACTCAGAACACCCTCGATATTAGCGAAGGAGAAACAACCACTTACACCCTCCAACTCGCGACTCAACCGACTCAACCTGTGACTATTGCTGTGGAGACGGGAAGTCAAGTTGAAGCGGTTTCTCCTATTATTTTGAATGAGACAAACTGGAATATTCCCCAAACGGTTAGTATTACAGCAATAGATGATACTGTTATTGAAGGAAACCACAGCCAAACCTTAACTCATACTGTTACTAGCGATGATGGAAATTACGATAATATTGGGGTTGAGAATGTTGAGGTTAATATTGCAGATAACGAGATTAGTTATAGTTTATCGGTTGATAATACAGAAGTAACAGAAGGAAATAATAGCAGTCAAACGGTTACTTATACGATTACTCGAACTGGGGATATCAGTCAACCGAGTGAGATTAACTATAACATTGAAGGGACAGCTACTCCTGAAATAGATTATCACAATATTCAGCTTGAGGGAACGCTTACAAATACCAGCGGAAATATTAGCTTTGATGTCGAAGAAACGACTAAAACCCTAACGGTAGATATTTTAGGAGATGAGACTTTTGAACCGGATGAAACTCTAGAACTTAGTCTCAACTCACTGGAAACAATCACTTTAGCTAATTCTCCTCTAACTGTTGCGATCGCAAATGATGATCAGCTTCCTATTATTAATTTTGAAACAAAGAGTTACACGGTTGATGAAATTACGGAAACGGTAACTATTAATGTCAGTCTCAGTAACCCTTCGAGTTCAGCTATTACAGTGAGTTATTCAACCGCAAACGGAACAGCAACCGCAGGAACAGACTACACAGAAAGCACAGGAAGCCTAACGTTTAACCCCGGAGAAACCGAACAAAGTTTTACAATTTTTGTTCAAAACGATGATATTATAGAAGCGGATGAAACGGTAAACCTCCAACTTTATAATTCCACAAATGCGACTTTGGGAACAGTCAGCGAAGCCGAACTTATTCTCGCGGATAATCAAACCGCAACGGTTAGCTTGGAACAGGTTGATTATACTGTTAATGAAAGCGAGGATGTAGTTGAAATTATCGTTAATCTTGATCAAGTTGTAAGTATTCCTGTCAGTATAGACTATACAACATTGGGAGGAACAGCAACCGCAGAAGTTGACTATACACGCACTCGCGGAGTTCTTAATTTCAATCCTGGAGAAACCCAAAAAGCCATCGGGGTTCCTATTATAGATGATCGAGAAATAGAAGCAGATGAAACGGTTAATTTTGCACTCACAAACCCCAACCCCAAACTAACATTGGGTTCACCAGATACAGCAACTATTACCATTATTAGTGATGAGGTGACAGTCGCCAATAATGACACGGCGATCGCAGAAGAAGATGAGTCTGTTGATATTGCTGTTTTAGAAAATGATAGTATTCAAACCGGAACCCTAACGTTAGTCGAACTTCCCCAGTTTGGAAATGCGAGTGTTAAGACAACAACTGGAGAAATTGTTTATACACCCAACCCCAACTTTTCGGGAACCGATAACCTCACTTATACTGTTACCGATAATTTTGATAATACTTCGTCTCCCGCTACGGTAACGATAACGGTTAATGGGGTTAACGATCCTCCCGAACTTTTAGAAGCGATCGCGGATCAGACTATCGAAGAAAATCACAATTTTAGTCTCAATATCGCCAATAATTTCCAAGATTTCGATCCGGATGATGTTCTGAGTTTTGATGCGACTTTGGAGGAGGGTTCTACACTTCCGGTTTGGCTTAATTTTAACAACACTACGGGTTTGTTTACTGGGGTTCCTCGTCGGGAAGATCTGGAAAAATTGCTAATAAAAGTTACTGCTAGCGATAAAACTAATAGTCTTGTTTCTGATACTTTTACTCTCACAGTTCTTTCTCAACCCACTCCGACTCCAACTCCGACTCCAACTCCAACTCCAACTTCGGGTTTTGAACCGACTATTGAACCCACTCCGACTCCAACTCCAACTCCAACTTCGG